>Ga0228664_1001988_pt1 | contig 9911 bp, 10 predicted proteins | sample 78DmetaG_FD_183029 | JGI IMG/M metagenome (GOLD analysis project Ga0228664, IMG submission 183029) | Seawater microbial communities from Monterey Bay, California, United States - 78D | ecosystem: Environmental > Aquatic > Marine > Coastal | place: USA: California | collected 2016-09-26 | reverse complement strand
ATTGTGAATTAACAATAAAAGAAACAGATGACCAACCCGGATTAGGTTTTCCTTTTTGGCAAAACGAAGCGATTTTTCAAAAGAACTTAGCTTCTGAAGGTTTTAATTCATTTTCGTTTATTGGTTATGAAAATTTAGAGAATAATTATCCTAATTACAATAATATTCTTCGGCAAAATAAACATCTTTTATTCTCAGATGATATTTTATTGTCAACGAATTTAGATGTTTTAGAAAAGAAAAATAACTTTAGAAAAACGTCTTTATTTTTTGATTCTGTTGAGTTTGATATTCTTCGAGAAAAGAGCTTAAAACATAATCTTTCCGATACAGTTTTTTTTACAAAAATATCAACAACGAATTTTGAAATTAAAACCACCACAAAAGAACAACAACTATTAACCCTATTCCAAAAGAACTATTTTGGGTGGAAAGCTTATATAGATCATAAAGAGGTTCCTATTTTCACTTCATCTAATAATTTCATGTCTATTCTTCTCCCCAAAGGAAAACATAATGTTTCCTATAGATATGAGAATAAACCTATTCAATATGCTTTAATAATAAACTTGCTTGGCTTAATCTTGATATTAGGAATTTCTACGAAAAAAGTTACTTCTTCCTAAAGCCTAAGCTTTACCATTTAAGAATTACCTATTACATTTAAGTCAATAATAACAAAGGAGGAAACTTCACTTCCTATACTTTGGTATATTTGCGCCTTGTACTCGAAAATAACATAATGGTTGATTGCTATTATTGAATTACTTCAAAATTTACCATATTTTCGATAAATAAATTATTTAGAATTATATTTTTTGAAAAAACTATTAAATATTGTAATTCTTTTTCTTGTTTACTGGAACGCATATTCTGTTTTCGGTCAAAAAACACTTAATGCCCTAAGAGTTCATTCCAAAATAACAATCGACGGAGAACTTTCTGAAGAAGAATGGAATACCGCAAAAAATGCTTCGGATTTTATTCAGTCATCCCCAAACGTTGGAGATCCAGCTTCGCAAAAAACAGAAGTTAGTATTTTATACGATGACTTCAACATTTACATTGGTGCTAAATGCTATGATGATATGGCTCAAGTATCGCATGTACTTAGTCAACGTGACGACTTTAATAGCAATACCGATTATTTTACTTTTATCGTTGATACCTATAATGACGATCAAAATGGTTTTGCTTTTGGTGTAAGCAGCATGGGAGTTCAGTACGATGCTAAAATTTTTGTCGCTGAATGGTATGGTGAGTTGGATATGGCATGGAAAAGTGAAGTCAAACTCAATGACGATAATTGGACGGTTGAAATAGTAATTCCTTATTCTGCTTTTCGCTTTGCTAAAACCGAAGTTCAAAATTGGGGTGTTAATTTTATTAGACAAATATCTAGAAAAAGAGAATCTTCTTCGTGGAATCCAATTCGACCTGATTTCGACAACGACATGGCGCAATGTGGTAATCTATTAGAAGTTAAAGGGATAAAACCTCCTTTTCGACTTTCTCTTATGCCTTATGTTTCCTCTTATGCAGAACATTTTCCATATAATGTTGAGCAAAAAAGCAACTGGGGAAGGGCTATAAATGGTGGAATGGATATTAAATATGGGATCAATGAAGCTTTTACCTTAGACATGACCTTAATTCCTGACTTTGGACAAGTACAGTTTGATAATGAAGTACTTAATCTTTCACCTTTTGAAATTCAATTTGCAGATTATCGTCAATTTTTCACAGAAGGAACAGAATTGTTTAATAAAACCAACCTTTTCTATAGTCGAAGAATTGGTGGATCTCCACTTCTTGCAAATTCCGTTTCTAGTGAATTAAACGAAAACGAAAAAATAGATAGTAACCCTAGAAACACACAACTTCTAAATGCGACAAAAGTATCTGGAAGAACCTCTAAAGGACTTGGAATTGGTGTGTTTAATGGTGTTAGTGCAAATACGTTTGCCAGAATATCCGATACCATTACAGGTTCTTCTAGGCAAGTTAAAACCTCTCCTCTCTCAAATTACAACGTATTGGTGTTAGATAAAAACTTGAAAAACAATAGTTACGTAACGTTTACCAACACCAATGTTTGGCGAGAAGGCGATTTTTATGATGCTAACCTATCTGCCCTCCACACAAAACTGAATACAAAAAACAACAAATATTTTATTGCTTCTAATCTAAATGTTTCTCAACAATACAGAATTTCATCTAGTGATATAGGACATTCTCTTGGTTTTAATGTCGGAAAACAAACGGGAAACTTTACCTATCAATTAGAATACAAAGAAGATTCAGACACTTATAATCAGAACGATCTTGGCTTTTTATTGATGAATAATGTTAGAAGGATAAAACCATCCATGGAATACAATATTTACAAACCTTTCTGGAAATTAAATCGTTTATGGTCGAGCCTTTCGATTGAGAATACTAGCTTATTCAGCACTAAGCAATATATTGGAACAACATTATCAGGAAATATTGGTGTAACTGACACTCGTTTTCACTCTTACAATTTTGAGTTGAGTTCAAATTTAACGGAGTCAAATGACTTTTTTGAACCAAGAGAATCGGGTTACTTTTTTATTCGACCTGCAAACATCAACATTGGAGGTTGGTTATCTAGTAATTATCAGAAACGTTTTGCATTAGATGCTAGTGTTTTCGGTAACTTCTTTAATAGGGACAATTGGCAAGAGTGGACATTTAGGTTAAGTCCCCGTTTTCGACTTTCGGATAGGTTATTTTTAATATTAGATCACCGTCAAGTATACACCTTTAATGAACAAGGTTATGCATTATTAAATTCAAGTATAAACCCTATTCCTGAGAACATTACTTTCGGAGAACGCGATAAACTTACCGCAACCAACACCGTTAATTTTAACTATACCTTAACCAATCGAATGGGGATAACTTTTCGATTAAGACACTATTGGGCTAGGGTGAATTATTCTTCTTTTTTCAACCTTCAGAACGATGGTTATTTAAACCCTATTGCTTTCAACGGTTTAAACGAAGAAGGACAGTCATATTACAACTTAAATAACAATGCGTTTACAATAGACATGGTGTATCGATGGGTTTTTGCTCCTGCAAGTGAAATAAATATTGTATGGAAAAATTCTATTTTTAACACAAACAATAATGCCACTTTAAATTACTTTAGAAACATAAATGAACTGATGGAGTTAGGTGCTTTAAACAGTATTTCTGTTCGTTTTATGTACTTTTTTGATACCATTTATTTAAAGAAGTTAAAAAAGAAGCAAAATACAATCTAAAATCAAATGGAATAAAATCCACAAAAAAATTGAAGGTTTAGTTATTACACCTTACATTTGACTCAATAAGTGATGATGGTGTCAATAAATACTTTGGTATATTTGCACCACGGCATCCAAAAAAAATGGCTGCGTGGCGCAACTGAATAGCGCATCAGATTTCGGCTCTGAGGGTTACAGGTTTGAATCCTGTCGCGGTCACGAGTAAAGCCAATCCGCGTAGGGTTGGCTTTTTTTGCTCTAAAGCTTTCGGTTTTCGGGGTATTATAATTTTTGAATAGGTTTGAACTTTTCTATAAAAAGTTTGAAATCAACGCTTTGGATACAATTAAAAGGTGATTTTTCATTAGAATTGTCAAATTCTATCACTTCATTTTAGAGATATACATTTTTTCTTAATTGATGCAAAGAAATAAATTTTCGATTAATACGATATCCTACTGTAATCCCATTATTAAGAACTAGCTCTAATTTTATTAATGGTTGGAAGTATTTGTTAACACAATGAAGGAGGGGGGATAAGACTCACTCTTTCCATCTGCAACTATGAAAGGAAGTACTTGAAACCTATATTTATTTAATAGCCTATCTATTACAATTGTGTAAAATAAAGTTACTATATTTATGTAGTAATAAATACAACTGTGTCAGATTAATTTGTTTTACACGGTTCTTAGTATAAGAAAAATCAACCATGATCCGGACCAATTTTTATTTAATTTGACAAATGCAAACAGAAGAATTATTATGGTTTATACCTTCTATATTTATTTTTTGTAATTCATTACTGATTGGGTTACTATTCCTTACAATAAAATCGAAAAACAAAAAGGGTAACATCTATCTTGGATTGTTTTTATTTGGTATCTCCATTAATTTATTTAATGATTTTATCAACGAATTTGAAATATCTCGTTTCATATTCGAACCCTTTTTATTTATCCTACCGTTATTATTTTTTTATTTACTAGTGACAACTAATAAAAAAGTTAGAGAATGGCACTATTTACTCTTTCTGCCAGGTGTTATACATAATCTACTCTTACACTTTCCTAATGTTTTTACTGAAAACACTATTACCATCTATGAAACAACAATTTATCTGTTAGAAATTATCTTGACGGTATATGCGTTTAAAATATTACAAAATCATTATAAAATTTTATCGAATTATTACTCTGATTTTGAGTATAAAACTCTTAACTGGTTAAAAAGTATATTCGTTCTGAATGTTCTAATTAATTTTTTAAACATATCAAGTTTTATAGTTGACATATCAAGTTTTAGAATTATCGAACTTACTATAGACACTATAGCTTTAGTTCTATTTATGTTTATGATCTACTGGATTGCATATAATGGATTTTCACAACCCGAAATTTTCAAAAAAAGACTTTTCTTAGAAAATGATAATTCAAATTCTGAAGAATTAAAAAAATCTACTTCAGAAACAGATATACAACAATTCAAAGAAATTAAAGAACAGATACAGAAAAGAGAACTCTTTATAAATCCAAAACTAAACTTGACGTCTTTATCTCGTGAACTTAATATTAAAGAGAGAGAATTATCTCGTCTGATTAATGAATATGGGAAAGTCAACTTTTACCAATTTGTTAACGAATATCGAATAGAAAAATTCAAACAATTAGTCCAATCTTCCAAATTTCATCAATTTACACTCTTAGGGTTAGCAAATGAAGCAGGTTTCTCTTCTAAATCAACATTTTATGCTGCTTTCAATAAGTTTGAAGGAATGTCCCCTAAGCAATACGTAACCTCTATAAAAGAGTCCTAAAGGATGCATTCGGACTTATTCAGTAAATATTTTAGCAATACTCACCATAAATTTTTAGTTTTTTTGTAAGGAAACAATTAAAAATATGAAAATTATGAATTGCAAAAATTTAATGCTGATTTCAGTTTTAGGACTAATTACATTTTCTTCCTGTAAAAAAGACGATAAAGGAATTGAGGAAGTACCTGATGTCATTGACAAAGTAACTAATACCGTAGAGGAAAACAAGGCAAAATTGATAGGCACATGGAATATAACAGAAATTGTAGATATGGATTGTAATAATCCTGCTGATAATGAAACACAAACATTCGGCTGTGACACTGTAGGTGGTGTAGAAGTTTGCAATACAGCTACGTTTACGTTCGTTAATGATGGTACATGTACCTTTTTGGGTAGCACAACAGAAGACGGAACAATTGTAGGCGAGATAGAAGAAGGAGAAGGTACTTGGGAAATTATCGACTCTTCCCAAATGACACTATGTTTAGAGGGAGATTGTACGAATGAAACGTACGAGCTTTCGGGTAATAGCTTAACCACAACTGGTACTGATCCAGAATTTGGTTGTACAAGTACAATGACTGCTACTAAGCAGTAGTATTATAAATTCAGCTAACCATTGATCAATGGTTAGCTGACAATAAAAATGAAATTTTAAATAGGTTCTATGAGAAAAATTCAGCTAAAAAACAAAACCATTGCATCTCTCTTTTTCTTGGCAATTTTCGTCTTGATAATCACTTTAGATGCCTGTAAAAAACAACCTCATGAAATTACTACAGTAGAAAAAACAGCTTTGGAACATGCTTATGCTTGTGAAGATGTTTTAGGACCTTTGCCAAAATTTAGTTGTTCAGACGCTATTGAGGTACCAACTACCAAAGATGGCGTTCCTGTCACTTCTTTTCCTGTATCTGAAGAGGGAGGAGTAGGAAGCCTAAACCCAAATGATTGTGATCATCCTTGGGCTTTTGGTTTGGCTTGCCAACCAGGGAATAAAGTAGGTCGTTATCAAGGGTTAAATACTGACGGAACTGAAAATCCAGATGTAGTATTTATAACATTTTGTAGAGACGGGGGGCTAGGTGTAATTGGCTATAAGTTCTCTACAGGCGAAACTTGTTTTTTTTCTATTGCTGATGGTAGCGATTCTAATAACCCTCCTAAACCAGGAGAAGATGGATATAATAATGCTTGGATGACACCAAAAATTGTAGCTGCTGATAAATGTGTTAATTGCCATATGGCAAGCCCATTTATTCATTCTCCTGCTGTTGATCAGTTAAGAAATCCAATGGATACTTCTGAACTTTTAGTTCCAATTACAGGCAATGAACCCTACATTGTTATTGGCACTGAATTCCAGCAACCATTTACTACAAACATTCAAAATTCATGTACCTCTTGTCATAGACCTCAGTGTACCCAACATTTTGAAAATTACCCTTTGGATGAATTGGTTATGCCACCACCTTTTCAAAATGCTACAGACTTTGATCATAGTACCATTTCAAATGAAGACAGACAAGCGATAAGAGATTGGTGTAGTACTTTGAACCTTTAAATTATCTATTTTCTAAAATAAACTAATTATGAATATTAAGTTAATAAAACCATTGTTTGGGTTCATTATAATTTCTGTAATGACAAGCTGTACCAAGGCTTATATATCTGAAAATACAGAACCTATACCCATAAATACTGCTAATGATACGATTACTTATGACTCACATATTAATAATGTAATATCTTCTTACTGCATAGGATGTCATTCAGGAACTAATCCTCAGGGCAATTTGCTTCTAGAAAATTACAGTCAGGTGCGTATTTCTGCTGAAACAGGAACTCTAATTCAAAGAATTAATGATGCTTCAAATCCTATGCCAACTTCAGGCTTGATGCCAGCTCAAACCCGTGCTGTTTTCGATTCATGGGTAAATAATGGCTTTTTAGAAAACTAATTATATATGATAAGAATTACTCTTTTATTGACATTTACCTTTTTTTCGGGTGCTATTTGTAATGCTCAAAAATATTACACCAGATCCGGCGTAACAGAATTTAAAGCCTCCAAAAAAACATTTGAGCCAATAGAAGCTATAAACAAAAGTACCACAGCTATTTTAAACATTAATACTAGTGAAGTAGTTGCACAAGTTTTTATTGCATCATTTGAGTTTGAAAATGCACTCATGCAAGAGCATTTTAATGAGAACTACATGGAAAGTTCAACATATCCAAAGGCTGTTTTTAAAGGCAAAATTGTTAATTTCTCTAAAGATGCATTAAACAAAATAAGCAGCTTTGATTTAGTTGGAACCCTAACAATTAGAGGAAAAGAAAAAGTAGTCAAAACAAAAGTAACTGTAAAAGAACATAATAAAAAATTACTTATAACAACAGGTTTTGTTGTTAAACCTGAGGATTTCAATATTGAAATCCCCTCTATTGTTAAAGAAAAAATCGCCAATACCATTCAAATTAATATAAAATATGAGCTTGTTAAAAAAAAATAAATTCATTGTTATTTCTTTATTCATAACAATGCTTGGAGTTGGAGTGTGGTCAACATATCACTATGTATTTGGAACGCCTACTAAAGCAAGTGAGATAGCACCATATTTTACCGGGGAAGCCAAAGAGTTTAAATATTTATTCACAGAGGATATTAAATACTGGAACAATAAAGTTGTTCAGATAAAAGGTAACGTAGACGAAATTAATGAATATGGAATTTTACTTAACGAAAATATCTTTTGTCAATTTGAGAAAAATATAGATGTTCCAGAGAACTCGATTAACCAAGATCTGGTAATCAAAGGGAAAGTTGTTGGATTTGATGAATTATTAATGGAAATAAAATTAAATCAATGCATTATTATAAAATAAAGAAGATATTATTGCTATTAGTAGTTTGTTTCTCTTTTTATTCTGCTGAAGCTCAGGAAGACGATTTATTCAAAGAACTAGATAGTTTAGTTATTGATGAATCAATTTTTACTCTGCCGGCATTTAAAGCTTTACAAATAGGTAATTTACAATCTACCAAAATGGTTGGGAAAAAAGAGCTTTATATGGTTGTTGCTCACAGATTTGGATATCTTAAAGATGGTGTCAAAGAGTTTTATGGTTTAGATCAAGCAAATACAAAAATCCAGTTTCTTTATGGAATTGGTAATAGGTTTCAACTCGGAATCAGTAGAGATAGCTATGAGAAAACTTATTCAGGATCAGCAAAAATTGGATTAAAAAAGCAGTCAGAGAGTTTTCCCATTAATCTAGTTTTATATAATAGTATGGATATAAACACTTTATTAAATAAAAAATCTTATCCTGGGTTATTATTTTTCGATCGATTTGCTTACACGACACAACTATTAATATCTAGAAGGTTTACGGAAAATTTATCTATAGAAATAGCACCGATTTATGTTCGTCAAAACCTAATAGATTTGAACTACACAAATAAACCTATTCCAACTACTACCTCTCCTTTAAGTTTTATCACTGAACCTTGGAATCAATATGTTTTGGCTATAGGAGGAAGATATAAGTTTACTAAAAGGATGAGTGTAAACTTGGATTACGCCTTTAACTTTAGTAAGAATAGAAATTCACTATATAGAAATCCATTAACAATTGGTGTAGATATAGAAACAGGAGGTCATGTTTTTCAACTTCTATTCACTAATTCTAGAGCAAGTAGTGATGCCATTTTTTTAACTGAAACACTTGGTAATTGGTCTAAAGGAGATATTTCATTTGGTTTTAACATAGTGAGAGTTTTTTAACTATTATAATTACAAATTGACCATTACTAATCGTTAACATTTTAACACTCCTTTACTATAGATAATATCCTTCAAAATTTGGTTTGATTTTTTACCGTTTTGGGTCACACTGATAGAAAGCATCAACTAATGGTTGGTACTTTTATACAAAGAACATGATTAAATAATAGCATCCAACTACAATAAATACACTACCAATAAAATACCTTACGATTAATTCTAACCGTTGAACTTTATTGAAGTAATTACTCATTTTCCCAACAGAAAAAGCCAGTATATATGCAAAAAAGATAACTGGTAATCCAGTTCCAAAGGCGAAAATAAAAGGGAGATAAAGACCGCTAGTATCTATTATGGCCATTGGTATGAGCACTCCAAAAATAGAGCTCCACTATATGGGCAGAAAGCTAAAGAAAAAATAATTCCAAGGATATAAGAACCAAGATATCCTTTGTCTTTGAAACGCTCCGAAAACTTTTCTTGAAAATTAGATTTTCCTAAAAAATTAAGCTTAATTACATTGAACATAACTAGACCAACTAGTATTAATATTGGTCCAAGTAATCGTTCTCCATATTGACTAAATAATTTTGCAACATGAAATTTACTAGCACCAAAAAATAATATAAACCCTATAAAAGAATAACTTGTTGCTCTGCCAAGGGTGTAAATTAGTCCACTCCAGAAAATCTTTTTAGATTCTTTTATGTTTTTTGAAATATAAGCGGTTGCCGTGATATTTGTAGCCAATGGACAAGGACTAATTGCCGTTAGCAAACCTAATAGAAATGCACTTACTAAGGAAAACACTAAAAAAATGAAAACTGTGAAACTCAAATTTCACAAAATTAAACTCAAAAAAAAAAAAGAGGGTGAATTAAAATATTGTTGTTTTGCAAAGGTCTTATTTATTCTATAATAATTTTCTCAGACTGATTATTTATAATTAGAAAATAAATCCCTTTAGATAAAAAAGATAGATTAATTTTATTATTTTGAAGTTTTCCAGAGAACACTAATTCGCTT
>Ga0228664_1001986_pt1 | contig 9915 bp, 7 predicted proteins | sample 78DmetaG_FD_183029 | JGI IMG/M metagenome (GOLD analysis project Ga0228664, IMG submission 183029) | Seawater microbial communities from Monterey Bay, California, United States - 78D | ecosystem: Environmental > Aquatic > Marine > Coastal | place: USA: California | collected 2016-09-26 | reverse complement strand
TCAGGGCCTCCAGGGAAAAGGGCCTGGGAAGGAGGGCCTCGAGGGCCACCTTGGGCAAGGGAGCTTCTTCCAGAAAGGCGAAGAAGCCGGGGTCGGCCCAGGGAGGCACCCAGGCCCCGCTCCGGCAGACGAAGACGCGGTGGAACACCCCCTCCACCCTCCCCCCGGGGTCCACCTCGAGGGCCACGGGCACCTTTGGCTCGGGCTCCAAGGAGGGGTCCCGCCAAGGGGGGTAGTAGACCCGAAGCCTCGCCCCTAGGCGGTGGTAGAAGACCATCCAGTCGTCGCAGGCGGGCTCCTCCCCCAAGGGGCGGTAGCCCGCGTCGTGGTGGGCGTCAAAGAGGACCACCTCTTCCACGCCCCGGCGCACCTCGGGGTGGAAGGCGAGGGCGTTGCTTTCGGCGTAGTAGAGCACCGCTTCCCGCGCGAAGGCGAAGCGCCCCCAAAACCCCTCCCAACCCCGGGCCTCGGGCAGGGAAAGCCCCCGGAGGAGGAAGGCCAAGGCCCGCTCCTCCCAGGCCTCGAGGAGGTAGTAGGGGGTTTCAAAGTGGGCCCAGGCGAAGAGGGGGGCCAAGGGGTCCCTGGGGTCTTGGGGCACGGGGAAGAAGTAGTCAAAGTCCACCACCAAAAGCCGCATCCCTTCCCTTTTCATAGCAAAGCCCCCCGCCTAAGCGGGGGGCTTTGCGGCCTTCTTGACTACCAGACGTAGAAGATGGTGACGATCACCAGCCAGACGGCGTCCACCAGGTGCCAGTACATGCTGGCGGCCTCGAGGGTGCCGTGGTTATGGAGGGTGATCTTGCCCCTTAGGGCCTGGAGGTAAGCGAGGATCAGGCCGAAGCCTCCGATCACCACGTGCAGGCCGTGGAGGCCCACGATGGTGAAGAAGGCCGCGGTCCAGAGGTTCTCCTGCCAGCTGGAGTGGTGGTAGAACTGGTAGAACTCCCAGGACTGCACCAGGAAGAAGAGGACGCCGAGAATGATGGTGACGAGAAGCCCGAAGCGGAAGGGGTTGAACCGGCCCCGGCGGAGGTCGTGGTGGGCGAAGTGCACGGTGAAGGAGGAGCTCACCAGGAGGAAGGTGTTGAGGAGGGCAAGCCACAGGGCGGGCCTTTCCTCAGGGGGCGTGGCCGCCCCGGAGAGGCGCAGGTAGAGGTAGCCCGCGATGAGGATGGCGAAGAGGCCCACCTCGGAAACGATGAACCAGGCCATCCCCATCCAGGCGTTGGATTTGCCCGTGACGGTGTGGTGCTCCACCGGGTGGCTGTACTCGTCCTCCAGGGCCCAGCGCACCAGGCCGTAGGCGAAGAGGGCGAGGAAGACCCACATCCAGACGTTGGGCACGGGGAGGGCCGCCACCGCCACGAAGAAGGCGAAGAGGGTGGCTGCCGAGTAGAAGGGCCAGAAGGAGCTGTTGGGCAGGTGGATGTGGGCCGGGTCCTCGGGCTTGAGCTCCACCCCCTTCTTCTTCCAGTCGTAAAGGGGCCTTTCGGAGGGGAACTCGGTGGGAAGCTTCACGTCAAAGTTGTGGGCCTTGGGAGGCGAGGCGGTGAGCCACTCCAGGGTGTAACCGCCCCAAGGGTTGTCGGGGGCCTTGGGGCCGGAGCGGAGGCTTTTCCACATGGTGTAGATCCAGACCAGCCCGCCCAGGCCCAGGATGTAGGCGCCGATGGTGGAGAGGAGGTTGAGCTCGGGCCAGCCGGCGATGTCGGCGTTGTAGGTGTAGTAGCGCCGGGGCATCCCCAGGTAGCCCAGGGCGTACTGGGGCAGGAAGGTGAGGAGGTAGCCCACGAGGAAGAGCCAGAAGTGGAGCCGGCCCAGCCTCTCGTCGTACATCCGGCCCGTCATCTTGGGCCACCAGTAGTAAAGGCCGGCGAAGGCCCCGAAGCCGGAGCCCGCCATGAGGACGTTGTGGAAGTGGGCCACCACGAAGTAGGAGTCGTGGAACTGGTAGTCCAGGGGGGTCATGGAGAGCATGACCCCGGTGATCCCCCCGAGGAGGAAGTTGAAGATGAAGCCCAAAACCCAGTAGAGGGGGGTCTTCATCTGCAGCTTCCCGCCCCAGAGGGTGCCGATGATGTTGAAGAGCTTGACCCCCGTGGGCACGGCGATGAGGGCGGTGAAGAAGGCGAAGGCGATCTGGAAGAGGGTGGACTCGCCCACGGTGAACATGTGGTGGGCCCAGACCATGGTCCCCAGGACCACGATCCCCATCTGGGCCCAGACCATCTGCCGGTAGCCGAAGAGGGGCTTCCGGGCGAAGGTGGAGGCCACCTCGGCGAGGATGCCGAGGTAGGGGAGGAGCATCACGTAGACCGTGGGGTGGGAGTAGAACCAGAAGAACTGCTGGAAGAGAACGGGGTCCCCGCCCACGGCCGGGTTGAACCAGGAGAGGCCGATCTTCCGCTCCAGAAGCACCAGGAGGGTGGCTGCGGTGAGCCCCGCCAGGGAGAAGAGGTTGAGGACGCTGGCGGCGAAGACGCTCCAGACGTAGATGGGCATCTTCCAGAGGCTCATCCCCTGGGCCCGGAGGTTGTAGATGGTGGCCACGAAGTTGGCGTTACCAAGGAGGCTGGAGAAGCCCAGAAGGAGGATGGCCGCCAGGTAGAAGTCCACCCCGCTTTCCGACTGGGCGGAGAAGGGGTAGTAGAAGGTCCAGCCTACGCTGGGGGCCCCGCCGGGGAAGAAGTAGCTCATGAGGGCGAGGACGATGGCCCCCAAGAAGGCCCAGTAGCTGAAGGCGTTCACCCGGGGGAGGGCCACGTCCCGCGCCCCCAGCATCAGGGGCACCACGAAGTTACCGAAGCCGGTGAGCCCGGCCTGGATGATGAAGAAGAAGAGCATGGTGGCCCCGTGCAGGGTGAGGATCTGGTTGTACTGCTCCCCGGTGAGGAACTGGTTGTTGGGCACGGCCAGCTGGGTGCGGATGAGGAGGGAGAAGACCCCCGCCAGGGCGAAGGCGAAGAAGGCCGTGGCCGTGTACATGAGGCCGATCTTCTTGTGGTCCACCGTAGTGAGCAGGTCCCAAAGGACCGCCCAAACGCCCGCTTTCGGCTTTGCCGTGATCGCCATCCCGCACCTCCCTTAGAACTTGGGCAGGGCCCCGAAGTCAAACCCCTCCACCTTGAGCCCCTCCAGGTAGCGCACCAGAGCGTCCAGGTCCTCCTCGGAGAGCTGGGGGAAGCCGGGCATCTTCACCCCGGGCTTCATCCCCGCGGGGTCGCGGATCCAGGCCTTGAGGTTTTCCGGGGTGTTCTCCACGATGCCCGCCCCCAGGCTCGTGCGGTTGCCCCAAAGCCCAAGCTCGGGCCCGATGACCGCGGGGGGCATGCTCCGGGCCACGCCGTGGCAGGCGGCGCAGTTCTGCTGGAAGACCTGCTGGCCCCGCTCATCGGCCACGGGGGCCGGGGAGGCTTTGGCCGCCTCCACGAAGCGGTCAAACTCCTCCTTGGGGAGGACCACGACGCGGAAGAGCATGCGGGCGTGGCTCGCCCCGCAGAGCTCGGCGCAGAAGCCGTAGTAGAGGCCGGGCTCCTTGGGTTCAAAGGAGATCCGGGTCGTTTGTCCCGGAATGGCGTCCCGCTTCCCGGCGAGGCCCGGCACCCAGAAGGAGTGGATCACGTCCTTGGAGGTGATCTCCAGCTCCACGGGTACCCCGGCGGGGAGGACGAGCTCGTTGGAGTTGCGCAGGCCGAGCTCGGGGTAGTGGAAGTCCCACCAGAACTGATACCCGGTGACCTCCACCTTCATGGCCCCAGGGATGGGCCGGTTCACCTGGATGAGGGCCTTGGCCGTGAGGCCGAAGAGGACGAAGACGATGGCCAGGGGGATCAGGGTCCAGACCACCTCGAGGCGGTCGTTCCCGTGGATCTGGGGAGGTTCCTCCTGGTCCTCGGGCCTTGCCCGGAACTTCCAGGTGACGTACGCCAAGGACCCGGCCACCACCAGGAAGATCAGGAAGGAGAAGAAGTAGACCCAAGGGAAGAGGAAGGCCACCTCCTGGTTGAAGGAGCCGCCCGGGTGGGTGATGGCCACCCGGTGGGCCTCCTGGGCCAGGGACAGACCCCAAAGACCTAGCGCCGCGAAGCTTCTCTGCATCCCGTTACCTCCCTTTACACTGCCCGGTCTACCGCCATGGCCGCGAAGAGCAGGGCCAGGTAGAGCATGGAGTATTTATACAGGGAAACCGCGGTTCTCCGCTCGGGCCGGCGGTAGAGGGCCAGGCTTTTCAGAAGGAGAAGGGCGTTGAGGAGGAGGCTCGCCGCGAGGTAGAGGAGGCCGAGCTCCCCGAGGAGGAGGGGCATCAGGGAGATCAGGGCGGTGAGGAGGGCGTAGAGGGCGATCTGGATCACCGTGGCCCGCTCCCCCAGGACCACGGGGAGCATGGGCACCCCCACCGCCCGGTAGTCGTCCTGGATCATGAGGGCCAGGGCCCAGAAGTGCACCGGGGTCCAGAAGAAGATGAGGGCGAAGAGGTACCAGGCGAAGAGGCTGAGCTCCCCGGTGACCGCAGCCCAGCCCACGAGGGGCGGGAAGGCCCCGGCGGCCCCGCCGATGACGATGTTGTGCCAGGTGCGCCGCTTGAGGTAGAGGGTGTAGACCAGCACGTACCAGATGAGGCCCATGAGGGCGAGGGTGGCGGCGAGGAGGTTCGCCCCCCACCAGAGGACGGCGAACCCCAAGACGGCGAGGGCGAAGGCGAAGAGGAGGGCGTCCCGGCTGGAGACCCGCTGGGTTACGGTGGGCCGCTTGGCGGTCCGCTTCATGCGGGCGTCAATGTCCCGGTCCACCACCATGTTGATGGCGTTGGCCGCCCCGGCCATCATGTACCCTCCCAGGGCCACGGCGAGAAAGACCCCGAGGCCGGGCCAGCCCTTGGCGGCGATGAGGGCGCCGAAGAGGGCGGTGAAGAGGAGAAGGCTGATCACCCTGGGCTTGGTGAGGGCGAGGTAGTCCCGCCAGGTGGCCCCGCCCGTGCCCCGGTGGACCGCCTCGCCGCCCTCGCCGAGCTCCACCCGCTTCGCGCCCCGTTCCAGGGCGGAGGTGGCGAGGAAGACGAAGAGGAGCCAGATGGCGTAGGCCAGGAGGAGGTGGAGGATTTGCATCCAGACCGGGGCCTTTAAGGCCACGTTGATGAGGCCGGCGAGGAGCTGGGCCCCGTAGAGGTACGCGAGCCCCTGGGCAAGGCGCCTTGTGAGGGGAGAGGGCCGCAGGTGGGCCACCAAATACCCGGCGAAGACCACGTAGAGCCCCACGCTCACGGCGATCAGGGGGTGGAGGACCCTGAGGCGCACCAGGAAGTGCTCGCCCGGGGTCAGGGAGCGCTCCAGGGCCTCGAGGGTGCTCCCCACGGGGAAGAGGAGGTCTCCCAAGGCGGTGACCGCCCCGCTCATCCCCAGGAAGAGGAGGGCGAGAAGCCCGAGGAAGAGGGCGAGCCCCACGGCCCCCTGTCCCCGAAGGCGCAAGGGGCCTCCCCCGGAGGCCCACCAGGCGGTGAGGGCCAAGGCGGCGAGGAGGAAGTAGGTGTTGGCCAGGTGGACCATCTGGACCACGGCCCTTTCCCGGCTTACGTTGTCCGCCGTCCAGCCGAAGAGGACCAGGGAGGCCCCCACCAGGCTCTCCGTGACCATGAAGAAGAGGGCAAGCCCGGCGCCGAAGCGGGCCGGGTGCCCCTTGGGGAAGGCCCGGAGCGCCCAGAGGAAGAGGGCGAGGACGGAGAGGAAGGCCAGGCCCGAGGTGGCCCGGTGGGTGAACTCAATGAGGGTCTCCACCTGGGGCGCGCGGGGGATCACCTCCCCGTTGCAGGTGGGCCAGTGGGCCCCGCACCCCGCCCCCGAGCCCGTGGCCCGCACGTAGGCCCCGAAGAGGGCCACGAGGACGTTCCAGAGGAGGACGCCCCAGGCGTAGCCGGCGAGTCTGGACCAAGCAGGGGTCTTCATCCCTACGCTCCCGTCAGCGGCTCCCATTCTGCCACAGGGACCCTCCGCGTGGGTGGGTACATTTGTCCCTTACCCCCGCTATACCCCACCCAGGGTAATACCCGCCACCCCTATGGCACAAGCCCCCCGGGTCTGGTGTAAGAATGGGCCATGCGCGAGGCCTTCCTCAAGGTCTGGGAGAACCCGTACGTGCGGGTCGCCGCTTACCTCCTCTTCTTCTACGGCCTCTTCCTTTTGGTGGCGCGGGCCTGGCCCGCCCTTTCCGTGCTCCTCACCGCCTTCGCCTTCGCCTACCTCGTCCACCCCCTGGTCCAGGCCCTGGAAAGGCGCCGCCTGCCGCGGGCGGTCGGGGTGGTCCTCGTCTACCTGCTCCTCGGCCTCTTCCTCGCCCTGGCCTCCTTCCTCGCCGCCCAGACGGTGGTGGAGCTCTCCCGCCTGGCCCGGGACCTGCCCCGGCTTCTGGACCCCCTCTTGGCCTGGCTCGTGGCCCTGCCCGACCGGGCCCAGGCCGTGCCCGTCCCCGAAAGCCTGAGGCCCGTTCTGGAGGAGCTCACCCGGAACCTCCGGGGCCTCCTCCAGGGCTTTCTGGAGGCCCTCGTCCGCTGGCTCCAGGGGCTTCTGGCCCAGGGGGGAAGCCTCCTCGGGTTTTTCACCTCCCTCCTCGGCGGGGTTTTCCAGCTCTTCACCGCCTTGATCCTCTCCGCCTACTTCCTTTACGACCTTCCCCGCCTGGGCCGGGCGGCCCTCGCCGTCTTCCCCGAGCCCTACCAGCCCCTGGCCCAAGACCTCGCCGCCAAGCTCAACGCCAGCGTGGGCGGCTACGTGCGGGGGCAGCTTTTGGTGGCCCTTTGCGTGGGGTTTCTCGTGGGGCTCGGCTTCTGGCTCGTGGGGGTGCCCCTCGCGGCGAGCCTGGGGTTTTTGGCCGGGGTCTTCAACCTCATCCCCTTCGTGGGGGTGGTGGTCTCGGGGGTGCCCGCCCTGCTCCTCGCCGCCACCGGGGGGCTGGGGAAGGCGGCCTTGGCCCTTTTGGTCATGGTGGCGGCGAACCAGCTGGAGGCCCACGTCCTCGGGCCCCTCATCGTGGGGCGGGCCACCCGCCTTCACCCCGTCACGGCCATCGCCGCCATCCTTACGGGGGGCACCCTCTTCGGCCTCTGGGGGGCCCTCCTCGCCGTCCCCGCGGCCGCCTTCCTCAAGGTGGTCCTCGAGGACTACTACAAGGGAAGCCGCTTCTACCGCGAGGGCTGAGCGCCCGGGCGTGGGTTTCGCAACGTGGGAGGCCCTTTTAGGGTCCTCCCGTTCTTTCTCCTTCCCTTGGCTCGGCTGGCCCGAAAGAAGCCCCCTTTTGCCGGGGCTCCCATGCGGGCTTGGGCCCGCACGGGGTGGCCTCAGGGGAGCCGCTCCTCCTCCTCCAGGAGGGTTCGGGGCTCCAGCCTGGGGGGCAGGAGGAGGTTGAGGACCACCCCCACCAGGGCGGCCAGGGCCATGCCGCTCACCTTGAGGGGCACCGCCGCCCCGGCCACCTGGACCGTCCCCAGGTTGGCCACGGCCCCGCCCAGGCCCAGGACGAGGATGGCCGAGACCACGATGAGGTTGCGGCTTTGGGTGAAGTCAATCTCCGCTTCCGCCAGGGTGCGGATGCCGATGGAGGCGATCATCCCGAAGAGGAGCATGGAGATCCCCCCCAGCACCCCCTGGGGCAGGGTCTGGAGAAGGGCGGAGAGCTTGGGGATGAAGGCGAGAAGGATGGCGAAGCCCGCGGCGATGCGGAGGACCAAGGGGTCGTACACCCGGGTCACCGCCAGGACCCCGGTGTTTTCGGAGTAGGTGGTGTTGGCGGGGCCGCCTAAAAGCCCGGCGAGGCTTGTGGCGAGCCCGTCCCCGAGGAGGGTGCGGTGGAGGCCGGGCTTGACGAAGAAGTCCTTCCCCACCACCCGGCCGTTGGTGAGGATGTCCCCGATGTGCTCCATCACCGTGACGAGGGCCACGGGGGCGATGAGGAGGACGGCTCCCCACTCCAGGGTGGCCGGGGTGAAGGCGGGGAGGGCGAACCAGGGGGCCTCCCGCACGGGGGAGAGGTCCACCCGGCCGAGGAGGAGGGCGAGGAGGTAGCCCGCCCCCACCCCCACGAGCACCGGGACCATCTGGAAGAGGCCGCGGAAGAAGACGGCGCTCGCCACGGCCCCCAAGAAGGTGAAGACGGCGAGGAGTCAGTCCTTGCCCGCCATCTCCACCGCCACCGGGGCCAGGGTGAGGCCGATGACCACGATCACGGGGCCCGTGACCACGGGGGGGAAGACCTGGCGGACCCGTTCGGAGCCGATGAGGAGGACGAGGAGGGCGAAGAGGACGTAGACGAGCCCCGCGGCCGCGATCCCGCCCCCGATGGCGCTCAAAGAAAAGCCCGCCTCCTTGGCCGCCAGGATGGGGGCGATGAAGGCGAAGCTGGAGCCCAGGAAGACGGGGACCATCCGCCCCGTGACCAGGTGGAAAACCAGGGTGCCCACCCCGGCGGTGAAGAGGGCCACGGACGGGTTGAGGCCGGTGAGGAGGGGGACCAAGACGGTGGCCCCGAACATGGCCACCGTGTGCTGGAGGCCCAGGATAAGATGCCTTGGCGTCATACCGGGGAGATTTTATCCCCTCTTCGGTCCACCAGGCGCCTTTTGCCGGGGCCCCATGCCGGCGCAGGCCGGCATGGGGTGGTGTTACCCGTGGCCCCCGGCGGCCAGGGCCTCGCGGAACCAGGGGGGCACCTCCCGGCCGAAGCGCCTCCTGGCGAACTCCCGGGCGAAGTCCCCGTAACGCCCCTCGCGGATGGCCTGCCGGGCGGCCTCGGTGAGGCGGTGGAGGTGGCGCAGGTTGTGGAGGGAGAGGAGGATCCCCCCGAGCATCTCCCGGCGCGCACCAGGTGGGCGAGGTAGGCGCGGCCAAAGGTCTGGCAGGTGTAGCAGTCGCACCCCTCCTCCAGGGGGCGCCTGTCCTCGAGGAAGCGGGCGTTTTTCAGGTTGAGCCGCCCCTCCGGCACCAGGGCGCTCCCGAAGCGGCCCGTGCGGGTGGGGTAGACGCAGTCAAAGAGGTCCACCCCAAGCCCCATGGCCGCCACCAGGTCCTCGGGGTGGCCGACCCCCATGAGGTAGCGGGGGCGGTCCTCGGGGAGGAGGCGGGTGGAGAGCTCCACCATGGCGAACATGGCCTCCTTGGGCTCCCCCACGGCCAGGCCCCCGATGGCGTAGCCCGGGAGGTCAAACCGGATCGTCTCCAGGGTGGAGCGGCGCCTGAGCTCGGGGTCCGTCCCCCCCTGGGCGATGCCGAAGAGGGCCTGGTCGGGCCGGGTCTTGGCCTTGAGGCTCCGCTCCAGCCAGCGGAGGGTGCGCTCCAGGGAGGCCTCGAGGTACTCCCGGGGGGAGGGGTAGGGGGGGCACTCGTCAAAGGCCATGATGAGGTCGGCCCCCAAAGCCTCCTGCACGGCGATGCTCCTTTCCGGGGTGAGCTTGATGAGGCGCCCGTCCAGGTGGCTTTGGAAGACCACCCCCTCCTCGTCAATGCGGCGCATGTGTCCGAGGCTCATCACCTGGAAGCCCCCGGAGTCCGTAAGCCAAGGGCCTTTCCACCCCGCGAAGCCGTGAAGCCCCCCGAGGGCCCTCACCCTTTCGGGGCCCGGGCGGAGGAGGAGGTGGTAGGTGTTGGTGAGGAGGACCTGGCTTCCGATGGCCTCGAGGTCCTTGGGCATAAGGCCCTTCACCGAGCCCGCCGTGCCCACGGGCATGAAGAGGGGGGTCTCCACCGCCCCGTGGGGGGTGAAGAGCCTCCCCACCCGGGCCCTGCCCGCGCGGGCCTCCACCTGGAAGCGGAAGGGGTCCATCAGGCCTTGGGGGCGAAGCGCGTCTTGACGTAGTCCTCCACGAGCCTAAGGAACTCCTCGGCGATTCCCTCCCCCTTGAGGATGGTGAGGAGCTTGCCGTCGGCGTAGACC
>Ga0228664_1001979_pt1:0-5000 | contig 9934 bp, 11 predicted proteins | sample 78DmetaG_FD_183029 | JGI IMG/M metagenome (GOLD analysis project Ga0228664, IMG submission 183029) | Seawater microbial communities from Monterey Bay, California, United States - 78D | ecosystem: Environmental > Aquatic > Marine > Coastal | place: USA: California | collected 2016-09-26 | reverse complement strand
TATTTTTGCGGAAATATGCTAGCCGTTGGTGAGATACCACTCTTGTAAAGCTAGAATTCTAACCTTGTATCGTAAGCAGGTCAAGGAACATTTTCAGGTGGGCAGTTTGACTGGGGCGGTCGCCTCCTAAAAGGTAACGGAGGCGCACAAAGGTTTCCTCATATCGGTCAGAAATCGATAGTAGAGCGTAAAGGCATAAGGAAGCTTGACTGCGAGACCTACAAGTCGAGCAGAGACGAAAGTCGGTCTTAGTGATCTGACGGTTCCGAGTGGAAGGGCCGTCACTCAACGGATAAAAGTTACTCTAGGGATAACAGGCTGATCTCCCCCAAGAGTTCACATCGACGGGGAGGTTTGGCACCTCGATGTCGGCTCATCGCATCCTGGGGCGGTAGTACGTCCCAAGGGTTGGGCTGTTCGCCCATGAAAGCGGTACGCGAGCTGGGTTCAGAACGTCGTGAGACAGTTCGGTCCATATCCGGTGTGGGCGTTAGAGTATTGAGAGGATTCTTCTTTAGTACGAGAGGACCGAGAAGAACAGACCTCTGGTGTACCAGTTATCGTGCCAACGGTAAACGCTGGGTAGCTAAGTCTGGAAAGGATAACCGCTGAAAGCATCTAAGTGGGAAGCCCGCCTCGAGATGAGTACTCTCATCCTTTAAGGAGTAAGGTCACGGCAAGACTAGCCGTTTTGATAGGCATTAGGTCGAAGTGTAGTAATATATGAAGCCGAGATGTACTAATAGACCGAGGACTTGAATTTGACTTGTTATATTTTAATTTTGGGTGTTTTTAGCAAAATGGAACCACGTCGATCCATCTCGAACTCGAACGTGAAACATTTTTGCGGTGACAATACTGCAGGGGAAGCCTTGTGGGAAGATAACTCGATGCCCTAAATTTATTGTTGTTGTCTGGATGATATTTAAAGGCTGGTTAATTGATAAATTATTAGTGTATAGGGTATTAAATTAATACTTTTTAGTAAGAAATACTGTATAATACTTATTGTAAGTTCCAATTTATATAATTTTTAATTTTTAAGGTTTTATATGGCACATTCAGTTAAGATTTACGATACTTGTATTGGTTGTACTCAGTGTGTACGTGCATGTCCTACAGACGTTCTTGAAATGGTTCCTTGGGATGGTTGCCGTGCAGGTCAGATTGCATCAGCACCACGTACTGAAGATTGTGTAGGTTGTAAGCGTTGTGAAACAGCTTGTCCTACAGACTTTTTAAGTGTACGTGTTTATTTAGGCGCGGAAACTACAAGAAGTTTAGGTTTAGCTTATTAAACTTTCAGTGAGATATTTAAATTATTAAATTTAAATATCTCATTACTTTTTATATTTTGTCTGGTAGTTTATATTTTTAAAACAAAAAGTGAGGTCAATTTTATGGAATGCTTTTATGTTAATGATAGAAAATTATTTTTAAACCAATCTTTTAGCGTTAATGATTTGTTAGTTTTTTTAAACTTAAATATTGATTTGATTGTTATTGAATATAACAAAATTATCTTGCCCAAAAGTTTATGGAAACATACTATGATAAAAAATAATGATGAAGTTGAATTTGTTACTATAGTTGGTGGTGGTTAATTTCAATTGTACTCTTTTACTCATATAGATACATATTTGTATTGTAAAAAGCTTCAAGATATTATATTATAAGTATTATAAGGCGGGCGTGGCCAAGTGGTTAAGGCAGTGGGTTGTGATTCCACCATTCGCGAGTTCAAGTCTCGTCGTTCGCCCTTTAATTTTTTGACAGTACAAAAAATCTCATATATTTATCTTTAATCAAGACAAATATATGAGATTTTTATTAACAGTAAATGTTTCTTATACTAGCTTAGGAATCCGTAGCTATGTAAACCTTGTCCTAGGAAGTTAACTCCTAAATAGCAAATCCAAACAATAATAAAGCCTATTGAACCCAATAAGGCAGCTTTTTCACCAACCCAACCTTTTGTCAAACGTGCATGTATATATGCTGCAAAGATTAACCATGTAATTAATGCCCAAGTTTCTTTTGGATCCCAACTCCAGTAAGAACCCCATGCTTCATTTGCCCAAACAGCTCCAGCAATGATTCCAATTGTTAAAAAAGGAAATCCAAGACCTATTGTTCGATAACTCCAAGTATCAATATTTTCTAGTAATTGAATTTTAGTTTGCGAAAGATTTTTTTGGATTTTATTATTATTAGTCGTAAATTTTTGAACCACTAAAAATAAAATTGACAATAATGATCCTAAAATTAACGTTGCATAACTAAGCATCATCATACTAACATGCATCATTAGCCAATTTGACTGTAATGCAGGTACTAGAGGGGCAGCCTCTTGCATTTGAGTTGGTAAAATTAAACTTGCAAAACTAATAATTAAAAGTGTGATTGGTAATAAAACAGCACCTAATAATTTAGTTCGAGTTTTTGTCTCTGCAACTATTAGGATAAATAGTAAGCACCAATCTAAGAATAATAAAGACTCATATAGGTTACTAAGGGGAAAATAGCCAGAAATTATCCATCTTAAGCCTAAGATCAAGAAAAGTAAGAAGTTGGATGATACAACACCAAGCCAACATAAATTTGAAATTACAGGTAATTGTGGAAATCGGATACAGGCCCAATAACAAATCATAGTTTTTAAAAGGATCATATAGATTCCAGTTGTAAAACTAGTATTTGTTATTAGGTCAATCCAAAGAGAGAACGCCATATTTATATTTATAATTGAGTTAAAAAAAAAATAAATTAAATTTTTTAATTTAATTTTTGAACTTTGAAGCTACGATACAAAACAATTCGATTACTCAATCGAAGCTTTTTTAACCATTAGTTTCAAACCAATAATGATTGGTTTTTCACGTGTGATTAAATTTGATTTTGGTATGTTTTTAAATTCATACTCGTATCTTTTCGCTATATTAGCTAGCTCAATAGTTATTTTATATCGATTATTGGAATCTGTAACTAATTCTTCTGTTTCTTTCAGTGTTTTAAAGTTATCCATATTTTTATAGGTGATCTATTTAAAAATTTGTACTTTGATTTTGATTACGGATGGGGGGACTTGAACCCCCACAGGAAAACCTACTAGAACCTAAATCTAACGCGTCTACCAATTCCGCCACATCCGTGTTTCATATAAGAACTATAACAAAAATTTTATTAATTGTCTAGTTCTATTCAGTTTCATTATCTTCTTCACTTACTGAATTAGAGTAAAGAAAACTAGTTGATTTATTACTCAATACTGATTTTGCTAGTGAGTAAGCTTTAGTTGCTTGTACATTTCCTTTTTGCATCCAAGTAGCTTTTCTTGAATTCTTTTTTGAACGTGATGTTCGCTTTTTTGGAACGGCCATTATATTCTAGTATACTTTTATTTATTAAACTTTATATGTATACAACTATTTTGTCAGAAATGTGAGTATAAATCAAGGTAATAATTTATTTATGTTTTATATTACCTTGATTTTTACTGAGAAAATTAACCTCGTGATGCACGAATACGAGCAAGTTGTTGAAGAGCAACACGACCTACATTATATAATGCCCAAGACGCAGCAATAATTACAGGGAAAAATACAAAAACAAGACGAGTATCCATCAGGGTTTCCTTTAAGAATTAATTAATTTTTTATGTGAAATTTTATACATTCAGTACTTTATTATATACGCCATTTTGGAGTATATTTTAACATATTTGAAGGTAACTAACGTTTTTAAATATATTTTAAGAACTGTTAAAAGTTATAATACATTAATTATACGTATTTTTTATGTTTTCTTCTTTTCTTTTTTTAAATAGTATGTTTTATTTACTCTTTAATTTTAAATCGTTGTGTGGTAAAATCTAATTAAACTTATTATTAATATTAGCTTTATGGAATACGCAATTGTTGAGATTGGTGGTACTCAAGTTTGGGTACAAGAAGGGCAATATTTTGTTACAAATAAAATTTCGACAACGCCCGGTACAAATATTTCATTATCACGTGTTTTACTAATAAACAAAAATGATGAATTACATTTAGGTTATCCTTATTTAACCGATCAAAAAGTAACAGGTGAAATTGTTGAGCATTTTAAAGGAACAAAATTAATTGTTTATAAAATGAAATCAAAGAAAAAATATCGCCGTAAGAAAGGTCACCGACAATCGATGACAAAGATATTAATTAACAAAATTGGAGTTTAATTCATGGCACATAAGAAAGGTGCGGGTAGTACGAAAAACGGCCGAGATTCAAATGCATGTCGCTTAGGTGTTAAAGTCTACGGTGGTGCTGAAGTTGTTGCTGGTAACATTATTGTTCGTCAACGTGGTCTTACGTTTAAGCCAGGTACGAATGTTAAATGTGGTCGCGATTTCACACTTTATGCTATAAAAAGTGGAAAAGTAGAATTTCAATCTGTTACAAAACAGGTTAAGAAAATAAATATTGTTGTAAATTAATTTTTTCAACAACCCTTGTCTAAAACTAAACTTTGTTGTATTATTTAGCTATCTCGTTAGAGTTAGTTGTTATGCTACAGCGTCCTTAGTTCAGTTGGTAGAACGTTGGTCTCCAAAACCAAATGTCGAGGGTTCAAGTCCTTCAGGGCGTGTTTAAATTTACGTATGTTAAAATTTCAGAATTTTTATTAAGTAAATAGAGTTGAATGTTTGAAAATAAGACTAATTAATCTAATTTTAAATAAATTATTATGGCTAAAAAAGTTACTGCCATTATTAAGCTTGCTTTACCTGCTGGAAAAGCAACACCAGCACCACCAGTTGGTCCGGCCTTAGGACAGCATGGTTTAAATATTGCTGGTTTCTGTAAGGAATATAATGCAAAGACAGGTGATAAGGGTGATTTAATCATTCCTGTGGAAATTTCGGTTTATGAAGATCGAAGTTATTCGTTTATTTTAAAAACACCACCGGCTTCCGTTTTACTTGTAAAGGCTGCGAAGATTCCTAAAGGCGCAGGTGAACC
>Ga0228664_1001977_pt1 | contig 9937 bp, 7 predicted proteins | sample 78DmetaG_FD_183029 | JGI IMG/M metagenome (GOLD analysis project Ga0228664, IMG submission 183029) | Seawater microbial communities from Monterey Bay, California, United States - 78D | ecosystem: Environmental > Aquatic > Marine > Coastal | place: USA: California | collected 2016-09-26 | reverse complement strand
GATGATCTGCATGGCGCGGATCTTCGGTGCGCCGGTGATGGAGCCACCAGGGAAACTGCAGGCGATCAGGTCCAGCGCATCCTTGCCGGGCGCCAGCTCGGCGGTGACGCAACTGACCAGATGATGCACGTTGGGATAGCTCTCCAGGGCGAACAGCTCCGGTACTTTCACCGAACCGATGCGGCAGCTGCGGCCCAGATCGTTGCGCAGCAGATCGACGATCATCAGGTTCTCGGCGCGGTCTTTGCTGCTCGCCAACAGCTCCTGCGCCTGCGCTTGATCATCGTCGGTGTCATCGCCGCGGCGCCGAGTGCCCTTGATCGGACGGGTTTCCACCTGACCGCTGCTGACCTTGAGAAAGCGTTCGGGCGACAGGCTGAGAATGGCGTCGCCATCGCCCAGGCTCTGAAAACCCGAGAAAGGCGTGGGGCAGGCCTGGCGCAGTGCGAGGTAAGCCGCCCAGGGATCACCCGTGCAGGGCGCCTGGAAGCGCTGGGCGAAATTCACCTGATAGCAATCGCCAGCGAGGATGTAGCCCTGGATGCGCTCGATCGCCTGGCGATAACGGTGCTCGTCGATAGCGGCCTGGAACGGCTGAGTCAGTCGGAAGGGCGCGAGTTCCTCGTCATGCGCTGCTTCGAACAGCATCCGCAGGCGCCGGCGCTCTGCCTCCGGCAGCGCCGGGTGAAACAGCAGGGTGCTGGTACCCAACTGGTGATCGCTGATCAGTGCCCAGGCGTAGAGACCGAAACGGGCATCCTCGAGATCGAGATCATCGACGCTCTGTTCGGGCAGCACTTCCAGGCGGCGGCCGAAGTCATAAGACAGGTAGCCGATCAAACCACCGACGAATGGCAGCTCCTGCTGTGCTGGAGCCTCGGCGGGGCCGAGGCTCTGCAATGCGCCTCGCAGACGTTGCAGAAAGCCGTTGGCCGATTCGTCGGGCGTGGGCGCCAGTTCTGCCAATGGCCAGGCGCTCATAAGGTCATAGCGTCCACGCGTGGCATTCGGTCGTCCGGCATCCAGCAGTACGGCGCCGGGGGCCTGGCGAATGCGCTGGAAGTAGTCGCTGGGGTCGGTGCGGTAAGGAATAGGGTGCAGAGAGCAGCTGGGCATGCGTGGCAGTCGAATGGGTTGAAAGAGCGATTGTAGTCCGCCGCTAATATTCATCCTAGGGCTTCGGCCAGGTTTGCTCCGGTACGCTCGGCTGATTAGTATGGAGTCGTGCCAGGGTGTTGAACTGCCGTACCAAAACAACAGTGAATGAAGGAATCCAGGCCATGGATGTAGTGATCGGCCCTGCCGCTGGAAGCCTGCTGCGTTCAAAACTGTCGCCGCCCAGGCATCCGTGGACTATCTGAAAAGGCCCCAGGTGGAAGCCGCGCTTTCGGCCTACCCCCCCCACGCCCGCCTCGTGTTGTTTTGCGCGCCTGCTGGTTTTGGACCACCGCGTTGGCGATGCAGGTCGAGCAGCGTCGTCAGGCCGGCAGCGCTGTTGCGTAGCTATCGCTGGGCGATGCTGATGATGAGCCGGTACGTTTCTTCCAGCAACTGATCGAAGTATTGGGCGTTCACTGCCCGGTCTGGGTGATTACGCCCTGGGCTACCTGCGCAATACCATGCGGGTGCCGGTCGAGGCCGTGATGGAAAGTCTGCTGGTGAAATGCCTGATCGGCGCCGAGTGGGAAGAGGCGCGCAGCCTGTTCATCGAGGAAGGCGAAGCCATACGCCAGTTACTGCAGCTGTTGGAATCCGTCGAGCACCAGCCGGCGCTGCAGGCATTCATCCGTAGTCTGTTGAGCGCCTGGCCCTGCCAGGAATCGCCGCATGCCATTGCCGTGCTGGAGGAGGGGCTGACCGAGCGCGAGCGTGAGGTGGTCTGTCTGGCCGCCAAGGGCATGTCCAATGATGAGATCGGCCAGCAATTGGCGCTGGCCCTGGGTACCGTCAAATGGCACCTGCATAACCTGTTTTCCAGGCTGGGCGTACGCAGCCGTACGCAAGTCGTACTCAAGGGCAAGAGCCTGGGGCTGCTGAGCGAGGCATGAGACGGTGGGGTGAGGGGGGGCGAGCTGGCGAGGGTGCATTGAGCGGGTCGTAAGGTGCGGCAGCACCTTACGACGTTCGCTGGTCAGATTTCCTTGCTGGCGACGTGACCAAACAGCTCCTGGGAGAAACGCACGCGCTCTTCTGCGTCTTCCTGAATACCCTTGGCTTTCAGTTCTTCCAGGCGGGCTTCCACGGCATGGGCGCGGTGGGTCAGGCCACAGTCATTGGCGATCTGGATATTCAGGCCGGGGCGGGCGTTGAGTTCGAGAATCAACGGGCCTTTGTCCTGATCCAGCACCATGTCCACGCCAATGTAGCCCAGACCGCACAGCTCGTAGCAGCCGGCGGCGAGCTTCATGAAACCATCCCAGTTCGGCAGTTGCACACCGTCCACTGCGTTGGTGGTGTCCGGGTGCTTGCTGATCTTGTTGTTCAGCCAGGTGCCGCGCAGGGTCACGCCGGTGGCCAGGTCGACGCCGACGCCGATGGCGCCCTGGTGCAGGTTGGCCTTGCCGTTGGACTGGCGGGTCGGCAGACGCAGCATGGCCATCACCGGGTAGCCCATGAGCACGATGATGCGGATGTCCGGCACGCCTTCGTAGCTGATGCTCTTGAAGATGGTGTCCGGGGTCACGCGATATTCGATCAGCGCACGGTCGCGGTGACCGCCGAGCGAGTACAGACCGGAGAGGATGTTGGAAATCTGCTGCTCCAGTTCCTCGTGGCTGACGATCTTGCCGGACACCGTCTTGAATCGGTCCTCGAAGCGGTCGGCGATGACCATGATGCCGTCACCGCCGGCGCCCTGCGCCGGCTTGATGACGAAATCGGTGCGCCCGGCGATGATCTCGTCGAGTTTGTCGATGCCTTTTTCGGTGTCGATGATGCCGTACAGCTCCGGCACATCGATGCCGGCCTCAATGGCCCGCTCCTTGGTGATAATCTTGTCGTCGACGATCGGGTACAGGTGCCGTTTGTTGTACTTCAGCACGTAATCCGCATTGCGTCGGTTGATGCCCATGATGCCTTTGGCTTCAAGGGCCTTCCACGTCTTGATCAGGCCGAACATGGTCTTAGTCCTTGAGGAAGGCTTTGAAACGGAACAGTTCGGTCAGGCGGTAGCCGCGGTAACGACCCATCGCCAGCATGAAACCCACCAGAATCAACAGGATCGCCGGGAAGGTGAACACGAAGTACACCAGTTGCGGAACGCTCATCAGCAGGTGGGCGATGGTGGCGGCGAACAGGGTGCCGATAGCGACCTTGAAGGCATGGCTGCCGCCGCGCTCTTCCCAGGTGATCGACAGGCGTTCGATGGTCATGGTCAGAATCACCATCGGGAACAGCGCCACCGACAGGCCACGCTCCAGGCCCAGCTTGTGGCTGAACAGGCTGATGACGGCGATCAGCACCACGACGAAGGTCAGCACCACCGACAGGCGCGGCAGCATCTGCAGCTTCAGATGTTCGAGGTACGAGCGTAATGACAGGCCGAGTGCAGTGATCACGGTAAACAAAAAGATACCGAAGCCCAGCTGGGTTTCGCGGAAGGCCAGAGCGATCAGCACCGGGGTAAAGGTGCCCAGCGTCTGCAAGCCACCGAGGTTGCGCAGGATCAGGATGACCAGCACGCCAATCGGGATCATCACCATGACCATGAAGGTCTGCTGGGTCTGCAGCGGCAGGCCGTACAGCGAGTATTCGAGGAAGCTGGCGTCGGTGTTCTCGTCCGTCAGCTTGGCCAGGCGAATGGCGTTCATCTCGCTGTTGTTCAGGCTGAAGCTGACGGTGGCCTGGCGACCGCCTTCGAGGCTGACCAGTTCGCCGTCGCCGATCCACCAGATCAGGCGATCGGCCGGCAGGCCCTGCTCACCGGTTTCCGGGTTGAAATACAGCCACTTCTGACCGTTGAAGCTGCGCAGCCAGAGCTCCGGCGACTGCGCCACCTCGGCTTGCAGGCGAATGGTGTGCACGCGCTCCATCGGCACGTGGGCGATGGACAGCAGCAGATCGACGGCCTTGGCCTTGTTGGCGGTGGAGGCATCGCCACCGAGCAACAGCTTGACGTTGTCATCATTGACGTTGTTGACGCGCTTGATGGTCTCGCTGATGAAGGTCTCGACATCCGCCGAGTGCTGGCGGATCGGCGCCAGCAGGGCTTCGGCGGCAATCTTCTCGGCGCCCTCCACAGGAATGCTGTCGCGGAAGATCGGGCCCTTGGCGGGCGTCTGCTCACCGCTGTAGCGCTTGGTTAGAACCAGGCGGTAGTAGAGGGTCTGCTTGCCGTTGGCGCGACGGGCCGACCAGGTGACGCGGCGGTTGCCGTCCACACGGTTGACGCTGACGCCGTAGTTGTTGGAGATGAAGCTCTCGTTGAGGCTGACGTAGTCCTGGTTCAGCGGCGGGACGAACATCTGCAGCTTCACCGGCTCACGCGGGGTGGCCAGGAATTCGACCTTGGCGTCGATGTTCCACAGATCATCGGTCTCATCCTCGGTGACCGGAATGCCGAGAACGAAGATTTGGTATGCCGTAATCAGAATGCCCAACGTCACCAACAGGGTGATCAGGACTTTCAGATGCAGGGTAAGAGAGCGCATGGGAATTACTCGCCAGGGGTTGCGTCGTCGGTGCAGTCGGGTTTACCGGCCGCGTATTTAAGGCTTGGATCAACTATGGCTTCGAAGTGCTTGAGCGCTTCGGAGCCGATCAGAAGCGGGTATTGGAATGCGCTTCTGTCGGTCAAGTTCACTTCGATCGTGCGCAGGGTCTGTCCCATGCACAGTTCAAGGTCGATTACCGGGCGTGCCGTGTAGGTCTTGCCTTCATCGGGATCGTAGTCGCCGGCGCGGCGCTTGATCTTGCTGATGCGCGCCAGTGGGCGTTCGATGGTGCGTTCATGGGCGTCGTCGATGGCCAGCACGAAACGCACCCAGGTTTCTCCGTCACGCTTGAAGCGTTTGATATCGCGGGCACTCAAGGACGCGGTTTTGGCGCCAGTGTCGAGTTTGGCAGCTACCTGCAGGTCCAGTTCTTCTAAGTGGATATATTCGTTCAGACCATAGATTGACTTGCCCATGGCCAGAGTCGGGCAGGACAAGGTCAGTAGGCAGATCAGCAAAGAGAAGGATTTCAGTCTCATGTGTCCTTGAGAAGGTATTGCCAGGGGCGGGATGGAGGGCCGCATCTGGCGGCATCCTGCCATACAACTGTTTGCCATGAAGTCTAGCAGGCATGGCAAGAGGCGATGGCTGGGCGTGAACGGGCGGATTCTAACATGGGGATTTTCCGTGCTGACAGACGCTTATGTAGCTTTCTGAAAGTAGAGTTGCGGCTTGCTTGGCTGGGTAATCCCGATACATTGTCGACAATACTTTGGTCTGCTTTGACGTATGCAGCTTTAGAGCGTAGTTTTAGCCTCAGTAAAAGCCATTGGTGTCGACAATCGTGCTGCTCGAATCGGATGTATCCACAGTGTCGCAGGTGGATTCGGAAACGCTTTCCGAACATGTCTTTCGCCTTATCCAGGCGGCCATCGTCAAGGGTGAGATCGCTCCGGGCAGCAAGATTTCCGAGCCCGAGCTGGCGCGCACCTATGGCATCAGTCGTGGTCCGCTACGCGAGGCCATTCACCGTCTGGAGGGGCAAAAGCTGCTGGTGCGCGTGCCGCATGTAGGCGCGCGGGTGGTTTCGCTCAGTCATGCCGAGTTGGTCGAGCTGTACGAGATTCGCGAGTCGCTCGAAGGCATGGCTTGTCGCCTGGCCGCCGAGCGCATGACTCAGCAGGAGATCGGCGAGCTGCGCCGGGTGCTGGAGCTGCATGAGCAGGATGCCGCGTTCAAGGCTGGTGTCGGCTACTACCAGCAGGAAGGCGACTTCGACTTCCACTACCGCATTATCCAGGGCAGCGGCAATCGCACCCTGGCCAAGCTTTTGTGCGACGAGCTGTACCAGTTGGTGCGCATGTACCGACTGCAGTTCTCCACCACACCCAATCGGCCGCATCAGGCCTTCGCCGAGCACCACCGCATTCTCGACGCCATTGAAGCTCGCGACGGTGAACTGGCCGAACTGCTGATGCGCCGCCACATCGGCGCCTCCAAGCGCAATATCGAGCGCCACTACGTTTCCCAACGTGGACAGGAAGCGCTCACCCCTTCATCCAAGACCCGAGGTGATTCATGACCCAGCTTTCCGCCGGCCAACGCTTCCGCCAGGCCCTCGCCGAAGAGCAACCGCTGCAGGTGATCGGCGCGATCAACGCCAACCATGCACTGCTGGCCAAGCGTGCAGGCTTTCGCGCGATCTACCTGTCCGGTGGTGGCGTGGCGGCCGGTTCTCTCGGCTTGCCGGATCTGGGCATCAACACCCTGGATGACGTGCTCACAGACGTACGCCGCATCACCGATGTCTGCGACCTGCCGCTGCTGGTGGACATCGACACCGGCTTCGGCCCTTCGGCTTTCAACATCGAGCGCACCATCAAGAACCTGATCAAGGCCGGCGCCGCAGCCGCGCACATCGAGGATCAGGTTGGCGCCAAGCGCTGCGGCCACCGTCCGGGCAAGGAGATCGTCTCCTGCGAGGAAATGGTCGACCGCGTCAAGGCTGCTGCTGACGCCAAGACCGACCCGAACTTCTTCCTCATCGCCCGCACCGACGCCATCCAGGCCGAGGGTGTGGATGCCGCCATCGAGCGTTGCCAGGCCTACGTCGAGGCGGGCGCTGACGGCATCTTCGCCGAGGCGGCCTACGACCTGCCCACCTACAAGCGTTTCGTCGAGGCGTTGAACGTGCCGGTGCTGGCCAATATCACCGAATTCGGCGCCACGCCGCTGTTCACCCGCGACGAGCTGGCCTCGGTCGGCGTGGCCATCCAGCTCTATCCGCTGTCGGCCTTCCGCGCGGCGAACAAGGCGGCCGAAAGTGTCTACACCTCGATCCGCCAGAACGGCCACCAGAAGGATGTGATCGAGCTGATGCAGACCCGTGCCGAACTCTATGACCGCATCGGCTACCACGCCTTCGAGCAGAAGCTCGACGCGCTGTTCGCCGCCGGCAAGAAGTAAAGCGGCGCACGGGTTTGCTTTATGTAGGAGCGAATTTATTCGCGATTCGCGGATGAATCCGCTCCTACGGTTCGCTACCGCTGACAGCAAGTAGGGTGGGCTTCAGCCCACCGCATCAGCGCTGCCGGTGGGCTGAAGCCCACCCTACGCACAGCGCACCAGAACAAGAAAGATTCGAGGAGATAACCATGAGCGCCACCGAAACCACGCCAGGCTTCAAGCCGAAGAAATCCGTTGCCCTTTCCGGCACCGCCGCCGGCAACACCGCCCTGTGCACCGTTGGCCGCACCGGCAACGACCTGCATTACCGTGGCTATGACGTGCTCGATTTCGCCAACCGCTGCGAGTTCGAGGAGATCGCCCACCTGCTGGTGCACGGCAAACTGCCCAACGTTGCCGAGCTGGCCGGCTACAAGGCCAAGCTCAAGGCCCTGCGCGGCCTGCCGGCCGGCGTCAAGGCGGCGCTGGAAACCCTGCCACCTTCGGCCCACCCGATGGACGTGATGCGCACCGCCGTGTCCGTGCTCGGCTGTCTGGCGCCGGAGAAGGACGACCACAACCACCCTGGCGCCCGCGATATCGCCGACAAGCTGATGGCGTCGCTCGGCTCGGCGCTGCTGTACTGGTACCACTACAGCCACAACGGCAAGCGCATCGAGGTGGAAACCGACGACGACTCCATTGGCGGCCACTTTCTGCACCTGCTGCATGGTGAGAAGCCGCGCGAGTCCTGGGTGCGCGCCATGCACACCTCGCTGAACCTGTATGCCGAGCACGAGTTCAACGCCTCGACCTTCACCTCGCGGGTGATCGCCGGTACCGGCTCCGACCTGTTCTCCTGCATCGCCGGCGCCATAGGCGCGCTGCGCGGGCCGAAACACGGCGGTGCCAACGAAGTGGCCTTCGAGGTGCAGAAACGCTACGACAGCCCGATTGATGCCGAGGCCGATATCCGTGAGCGGGTAGGGCGCAAGGAAGTGGTGATCGGCTTCGGTCACCCGGTCTACACCGTCAGCGACCCGCGCAACAAGGTGATCAAGGAAGTGGCCCGCGAGTTGTCCGAGGAGCAGGGCAACACCAAGATGTATGACATCGCCGAGCGTCTGGAAAGCGTAATGTGGGAGATCAAGAAGATGTTCCCCAACCTCGACTGGTTCAGCGCCGTGAGCTACCACATGATGGGCGTGCCCACCGCCATGTTCACCCCGCTGTTCGTCATTGCCCGTACTGCTGGCTGGTCCGCCCACGTCATCGAGCAACGCATCGACGGCAAGATCATCCGCCCGAGCGCCAACTACACAGGCCCCGAAGACCTGAAGTTCGTGCCGCTCAAGGACCGTAAATAACCATGAACGACACCGTGAATAGCCAATACCGCAAGCGCCTGCCCGGCACCGCACTGGATTACTTCGATGCCTGTGAGGCGGTCGAGGCGATCCAGGCCGGCGCCTGGGCGAGGCTCCCCTACACCTCGCGCATACTCGCCGAGCAGTTGGTGCGCCGCTGCGATCCGCAGGATCTGACCGCGTCGTTGGAGCAACTGGTCTACCGCAAGCGCGATCTGGACTTCCCCTGGTACCCGGCGCGCGTGGTCTGCCACGACATCCTCGGGCAGACCGCGCTGGTCGACCTGGCAGGCCTGCGCGATGCCATCGCCGAGCAGGGTGGTGACCCGTCCAAGGTCAACCCGGTGGTGCCGACCCAGCTGATCGTCGATCACTCCCTGGCCGTCGAGGCGCCGGGCTTCGATCCCGACGCCTTCGAGAAGAACCGCGCCATCGAGGATCGGCGCAACGAGGATCGCTTCCACTTCATCGACTGGACCAAGACCGCGTTCAAGAACGTCGACGTGATCCCGGCCGGCAACGGCATCATGCACCAGATCAACCTGGAGAAAATGAGCCCGGTGATCCAGGCGCGCGGTGGCATCGCCTTCCCCGACACCTGCGTCGGCACCGACTCGCACACCCCGCATGTCGATGCGCTTGGCGTGATCGCCATCGGCGTCGGCGGCCTGGAAGCCGAGACAGTGATGCTCGGCCATCCATCGATGATGCGCCTGCCCGACATCGTCGGCGTCGAGCTGACCGGCAAGCGCCAGCCTGGCATCACCGCCACCGACATCGTCCTGGCGATCACCGAGTTCCTGCGCAAGGAGCGCGTGGTCGGCGCGTGGGTCGAGTTCTTCGGCGAGGGCGCCGACAGCCTAACCATCGGCGACCGCGCCACCATCTCCAACATGTGCCCGGAATACGGCGCCACCGCCTCGATGTTCTATATCGACGGCCAGACCATCGATTACCTCAAGCTCACCGGCCGCGAGCCGGAGCAGGTGGCATTGGTTGAGAACTACGCCAAGACCCTCGGCCTGTGGAGCGACGCGCTGAAAAGCGCCGAGTACGAGCGTGTGCTGCGCTTCGACCTCGGCAGTGTCGTGCGCAACATGGCCGGCCCGAGCAACCCGCATCGCCGCCTGCCCACTTCGGCGCTGGCCGAGCGCGGCATCGCTGATGAGGCCAAGCTGCAAGCCGGCAAGGGCGAGGAAGCCCAGGGGCTGATGCCCGATGGCGCGGTGATTATCGCCGCCATCACCAGTTGCACCAACACCTCCAACCCGCGCAACGTCATCGCTGCTGGCCTGGTGGCGAAGAACGCCAATGAGCTGGGCCTGGTGCGCAAACCCTGGGTGAAGACGTCGTTCGCGCCGGGCTCAAAGGTCGCCAAGCTGTATCTTGAAGAGGCTGGTTTGCTGCCGGAACTGGAGAAGCTCGGCTTCGGTATCGTCGCCTACGCCTGCACCACCTGTAATGGCATGTCTG
>Ga0228664_1001976_pt1 | contig 9941 bp, 10 predicted proteins | sample 78DmetaG_FD_183029 | JGI IMG/M metagenome (GOLD analysis project Ga0228664, IMG submission 183029) | Seawater microbial communities from Monterey Bay, California, United States - 78D | ecosystem: Environmental > Aquatic > Marine > Coastal | place: USA: California | collected 2016-09-26 | reverse complement strand
ATAACTGAACAGCTCGTTTTGTTTGAGGTCGAGTCCACGCATCGGCTTGGGCTGGCTTCGGCAGAAGAGGATGGCCGCCATTTTGCCAGAGCCACGCGGGCTCTGGCTTTTTTCAACGGCCTGCTAGTGCAACCGCCCTGCTGGAGCATAGGGCGCCGGATCGATGATCGGCTCGCGCCCCAGCATCAGATCAGCCAGCAGCCGACAGGAGGCTGGCGCCAGCACCAATCCGTTGCGGAAATGCCCGCAGTTGAGCCATAGCCCAGGATGCGCAGGCAGCTCGCCAATGAAGGGAATGCCCTCCGGCGAACCGGGCCGCAAACCGGCCCAATGCCCCACCACTTCGGCCTCCTTGAGTGCAGGCAACAGTTCTTCGGCCGATGCCTTGAGGCTTTCCAGCGCATTATCGGTCGGCGTCTTGTCGAATCCGGCGTATTCCAGCGTGCTGCCAATCAGGATATGCCCATCACGCCGCGGGATCGCATAGCGCCCCTTGGCCAATACCATGCTTGGCAGAAAATCCTCGGCGCACTTGTAGAGAATCATCTGCCCCTTCACAGGTTCAACTGGTAACTCCAGCCCAAGCGTCTTGAGCAACTCACCACTCCAGGCACCGGCCGCCAGAACCACGCGCTCGGCACGAATCTCGCCACCAGCGGTAGTCACGCCCCGAATCTGCCCATTCTCCTGAATGAAACCAGTGACCGGGCAATGCTCACGCAGCTCCACGTTCGGCATGGCCGCCAAAGCCGCCCGCAGCGCTTTGACCAACCGGGGATTACGCACATTGGCCACACCCGGCATATGAATGGCGCGCTTGAAACCGCCCCCCAAAACAGGCACCTGCTGATAAGCCTCAGCGATATCCACCGGAAACAGCGCACGGTCCTCGCGTGCAGCCCAGGCCAGCGCCTCGGCCTCATCATCCAGGTCCAGCCAGTACAACCCGGTGACATGCACCTCGGGATCGACGCCGGTGTCTTCCTGCAACTGCCGAGCTAACCCCGGATAGAAATCCTGCGACCAATGCGCCAACGCCGTCACCGCCGCGCTGTAACGCCAGGGATAGAGGGGCGAAACGATGCCACCGCCGGCCCAGGAGGATTCGCGGCCGACGCGACAACGCTCCAACACACAGACCTGGCACCCCGCCAACGCCAACTGATAAGCACTGAGCAAACCTAGCGCCCCCGCACCCACCACAGCCGCTTTTATCACGCTTTGCTTGCCTTCTATCGAAAGGGTACTTAACTAAACAACGTCAGGAAGACGCTACAGATGAAAGGGACCATCCATGCATACCAAACAAGCCGCATTCTCGCTGCACGAACTGCTCGTGGTACTCGCCCTGATTACCATTATCGGCAGCCTGGGCATTCCCAACTTTTCAATACTTAGCGCCCGACTCCAGGGCGATACTCAGGCCAACCTACTCATCGGTCATATGAATGCTGCGCGTGCGCAAGCAATACAGCACGCCATGCAGATCGAACTCTGCGGTTCAGCGAATGGACGCGATTGTAGTGGAGACTGGCAAGCCGGATGGTTGACCAGGAACAAGTCTACCTCGGAGGTGCTCACCAACCATACCCTACCGCCACCTCTCGCGCTGCAATGGAAAGGCTTCAACAAATCAATAATTTTCTACCCCAACGGTACCGCACCAGCAGCAAACGGACGTTTCCATCTATGCCACCCAGCCAGCCCCAAACGCTGGGAAATTGTCCTCAATAAGCCAGGACGAATCAAAGCAGAGAGCAATTCGGGACAAGACATCCAGGGCTGCTAACCAGTTATCCGGAGCTTCACTCCACTCATCCCGCCAACTAGGACAGATGGATACCGCAGCCTCCAGAATCATGTCGCATACAAAGGAGGCGTCATGAATCGCTCAAACGGTGCGGCCGGTTTCTCGCTCATTGAACTGCTGATCGTTCTGATCCTGCTGTCCATTATGGCTAGTGTCGCAATGCCCAGCTTCACCAATCTCATCCAGTCCAACAGAGTGCAAAGTGCAAGCGACGAGCTCTATGGCCTGATGCAGTACGCGAAGAACGAGGCAGTGATGCGAAACCGCGTAGTTACGCTGGAGAATATCTCCGGTAGTGACGGTCGCTGGGATCAGCAGATCCGCATCTACGTCAGCGGCGATCAAGGCACCAATCGGGCCTTCAACGCCTCTGTCGACGAAGAACTGCGTGAACACACAGGTTTCAATCAGGCCAACCTCACTACTTCCGGCAGTGCGGGCGTTCAGAAATGGCTGTCGTTTCGCCCAAACGGCACCCTAGATGTAACTGGTAATCCCGTCATAGTGCTATGCCAGGACGGCAACACCGGCAATGCTCGATCAATCGCCCTGCAACCGAGTGGCCGCATCACTCAGCCAGCCACGACTCCGACAGACTGCACGCCATGAGGACCTCCATGTTTAAATCCAACCGGTCAGAGGGCTTCAGCCTGATCGAAGTGCTGGTCGCCATCGTCATCATCAGTATCGGCATTCTCGGCCTGGTTGCTATGCAGGGTCGAACTATCCAGTACACGCAAGATTCCGCGCAACGCAACACGGCAGCGATGCTGGCCGACGATCTAATCGAGCTTATTCGCAGCAACAGAGACGGTGTCGTCGCATCCAATGGTCTGTTGAGGGGGACATCCAATTACTACAAAGCGGCGTCTGCGAGCTTTCCTGCCAGCGGTGTTGCTGACTGCCGCACAGCCAGCGGCTGTACACCAGATGATATGGCGACGGATCATCTGAATCTCTGGGCCCAACAGGTACGCAACAGCTTACCGGTGGATAACTCAACCTTGGCCGAGTTCGTAATTTGTCGGGATAGCACTCCCGGTTCAGCAGCCTGCGACAACCTCGGTTCGGCTATCAAGATCCAGATTGCCTGGCTGAGCCGCAATTCGGAGTGCGCCCCGAACACCCCCTGTACCAACGCCGGCGAAGTGGACAACGCGAACAGCCGCGAATTCTACCGAATCAGCTTCGAACCCTGAGGCCAGTATTATGAACGCAACACGGCAAACCGGCCTGTCCATGGTCGAGCTGATGATCACCCTACTCATCAGCAGCTTTCTGATTTTGGGAATCACACAGATCTACATCGATAACAAGCGCAACTACATCTACCAGCAAAATCAGTCCGCCAACTTGGAAAACAGCCGTTTCGCGCTATTGCTACTCGAGAAGGAACTCTACAAGGCCGGCTACCGGCAGCTTGCCCAGGATAGCCGTGACTTCGTTTTCAAAAGCTCCAGCACCGACGCCGCCTGCCCGACCTTCTCGGCGGGCCAGATCATCCGGCCAACCACCAATGGCCTGGGCGTCTGTTTCCGCTATCAACGCGCAGACGTCGGCGAGCGGGACTGTCATGGAGATCTCATCGCGAATGATGACCCAATCACTATCCGCATAGAGCGGGTTGGCAGCGATCTCAACTGCTACGTGAACGGCCGAGGACAAACCATGCTTTCCGGGCTGAACCAGATCACCTTCGAATATGGTGTGGACCTTAATGCAAACAGGCAGGCAGATACCTACCTGTCAGCAAGCGATGCAGCATCGGCCAATAACATTGTTGCGGTCCGATACGCGTCGCTGCATGAGAGCGAATCTGCCAACGTCGCGTTGAATACGACCAACTACAACTACCCTCTGGCTAACGCTACGGCAACGACAGCCACCGACAAGAAACTCTACAAGTCGGTTCAAGGCACAACCACCTTGAGGAACATCGCTCCATGAGTCTGCAGACTAGACATTCGCAACGAGGTGCAACGCTGATCATCAGCTTGGTTCTGCTGCTGATCATCACTTTACTGGCCATATCCAGCATGCGCGAAGTGACGCTCGAAGAACGCATCGTCGGCAACCTGCGCGACAAGCAGACTGCATTCAACGCTGCCGAATCCGCGCTGCGTGAAGGAGAGATCCGTCTCGCCAACTCGATTGGGCCTGCCGACACTAGCGCCGCTTGCTCGACGAGCGCAGAAAACTGCGTACTGGCAACGATACCAAGCGATGTCGACAGTGTGTTCGAGAGCGGCTCGGTCATGGCCTACAAGGGCTCCACCGCACAACAGACCGATCTTTATAGTGTTGCTGACGACCCTCGCTGGTTTAGCGCCCTGATCGGCTTCGACCCAGCCGACTCGACTGGTCGCGTCGAGGTCACCGACCCGGAGGAACGCAGCCGTGGAGTCGGCCCCTACTACTACCAGGTCAATGCACGCTCACCTGGACGCTCCCAGCGCATGACCGAAACCCTGCAATCTGTAGTTGTCCAGCGATACTGACCGAGACAATCAATCATGAATATCAAAGCTTTCAGCAAATCAGGTTTCAGTGCCGCTCTGACGATGGCAATCTGCAGCGCAGCGCAGAGTGTTAGCGCCGCGGGCCTGACCATCAGCCAGGAGCCTTTGTTCCTGACCGAAGGCGTAGCCCCCAACCTGCTGGTTACGCTCGACGACTCGGGCTCCATGGCCTGGGCCTATGCGCCCGACGGCATTGCTAACGACGCCCAAACCGGCAGTAACAACTCCCAAGCGCGGTTCTTCTCATCGACCTACAACCCTATGTATTACAACCCATCGGCCGTCTATGAGATTCCCAAGCGAATCACCTTTAACGCAGCGACCGGCCTGACCACCGTCGGCACCTACAATACGCCGTCATTTACCAGCGCCCCTCTGGACGGTTTCAAGCCCAATCGTGGCACTGTCGACCTGAGCACCAACTTCAGGGCTACCAAATCCTACACCCCGAACGCCACCAGCCAGACGCTATCCAACCACCCATTTACGGTAAACGGAAGCAACTCCACCGGCAGGCCTGCCTATTACTACGTCTATGACGGTAGCCTCTGTAACAACGGCGCCATTAGCAATAATAATTGCTATCGACGTGTCGATGTCGGCCCGGAAGAGCGGCAGAACTTCGCTAACTGGTACTCCTTCTACCGTACCCGCTCGCTTGCCACCGCCAGCGCCGCCAACCTTGCTTTCTATACCCTGCCCGAAAATGTCCGCGTTACCTGGCAGATGCTCAACTCCTGTACCAATCTCGGCAACTTGAGCGGAACATGCAGTGGCGCGTCAGGCACAAATTACAGCAACTCTCTGCGTAATTTTGCCAACAGCCATAGACAAGAATTCTTCTCCTGGTTAGCCGATATTCGCGGTAGCGGCGGCACGCCGTTGCGCGGCGCCGCGCAACGTGCGGGGGAATTTCTCAAGAACACCGGCGTCAACGGCCCCTTTGCCGCAGAGCCTGGAAGCACAAGCAATCCCCGGTATGCCTGCCGACCGTCCTACCATATTCTGATGACCGATGGCATATGGAACGGTAACAGCGGCTTCAACGTCGGCAACGTCGACAATACTTCGATAGCGGCACTGCCAGACGGTACTGCTTACACCCCCCGAGCACCTTTCCGAGACTCTGTCTCGAACACCGTGGCAGACGTGGCCTTCAAGTACTGGGCCGAGGATGCACAGCCCAACATTGCCAACGAACTGAAACCCTATATTCCCTACAAGAATGCCAACGCTGCGACCGAATACTGGGATGCACGCAACAACCCGGCAACCTGGCAGCATCTGGTCACCTACACACTCGGGCTTGGCCTGACCCGCAGCCTGAGCAATCCGGCATGGGCGGGCAGCACCTTTGCAGGTGGCTATGCAAATCTTGCCGCCGGCACCACCTCCTGGCCAAACGCAGGCTCTGACAGTCCCAACAATGTCTATGACCTTTGGCACGCAGCAGTCAACTCGCGTGGCGAGTTTTTCAGCGTGGACTCACCTGAAGACATGGTTACTGCGTTCAAGACCATTCTCAGTCGCATCGCGGATCGAGACACATCGGCATCGGCTGTCTCCCTGGAGTCAGCCGTTACCAGCGCCGGCAACGAGGCCTACTATGCGCGCTTCTCCAGCGATAACTGGAGCGGTGAGTTGATCAAGTACGACGTGGACTCCAATGGAGCGCTGACACTCGACTGGAATGCCCGCAGCAAATTGCAGGCACAAAGTCCCGGAACCCGCAACATTAAGATCAACAGTAACTCGTCCCTTGCCGATTTCACCTGGGACAATCTCAGTGCAGCCCAACAGGATGTACTGAACCGCAACGTCAACGGCGTCGTCGATAGCCTGGGCTCTCAGCGCGTCGACTTCCTTCGCGGTGATCGCTCCCGAGAGAACACGACCTTCCGCGAGCGCACCTACCTACTGGGCGACATCATTCACTCTAGCCCGGTTGTTGTCGGTGCACCTGATCGCCTGGCTTATCTGATGGATCAGGCCGCAGGTCCCGGTAACGAGGCTTACGCCAAGTTCCGCAGCGACAAAGCCGGACGCCCCAAGCGTATTTATGTCGGCGCCAATGACGGCATGCTGCATGGGTTTGATGAGTCCGGCGATGAAGTTTTTGCCTATATCCCCACTGCTGTCATTCCCAAGCTAAATAAGCTGACCGACAAGAGCTATGGCACCACTCATGAGTTCTATGTAGACGGAACCCCCGTCGTCGGGGATGTGGTCATCAACGGTGTCTGGCGCACCATCCTGGTCGGCACACTGCGTGGTGGTGGTCGCTCGGTGTTCGCATTGGATATCACTGTCCCGACCGACGTACGCCTGCTGTGGGAGTTCAGCTCCACCGACGATACCGATCTGGGCTTCAGCTTCCCCGAGCCGATCATCACCAAGCTGCACAACGGTAAATGGAGCGTGATCCTAAGCAACGGTTACAACAGTACCAACGACAGAGCAGCACTGTTCGTTCTCGATGCCGCCGATGGTAGTGTTTCCAAAAAGATCACCGTTGGCGCAGATAACGTCATCAATGGCCTTTCAACCCCACGCGCTGTCGACATCAATGGTGACCTAGTTACCGATTACGTGTATGCGGGGGATTTGCAAGGCAATCTGTGGCGCTTCGACTTGTTCGATGCCTCGAGGAGCGAGCCATTCGTGGTGAACCCAGCCGCCCCGGTTTCGGCCAACACCTTCCGCGCAGCCTTTGGCGCACGGCCACTCTTCAGCGCCACGAATACCAACCGCCAACCCATCACTGCGGCACCCACCATCGTTCGCCACCCAACCGGTCTCGGCCACATCGTATCTGTGGGTACCGGTAAATACATAGAAACCACCGACGCCCAGGCCAACACCAGCCAGGCGATGACTATCTATGGCATCTGGGATAGGCAAACCGCTGGCGAGAATGCGACAACTACGCCCAGCGTCACTCGCAATCAGTTGGTTCAGCAGAACATGGAGACAGCAATCACGGCCACCTTCGAGGATACTGACAGCAGCACCTCGACCAGCCGGGAGATCCGCCTGCTAAGCCAGAACCCGGTGGAATGGTACGTCAACGGCAATCCAGCCGAAGGAGTGAGCAAATATGGCTGGTTCCTGGATCTGAAAGAAGGCTCTACCTTGAAAGGTGAAATGGTCGTAACCGATATGAGCGCTCGATCCAACGTGCTGCTCGCGGCAACGACCACGCCCAATGCTGACCCGTGCAGCTCCGGTATTGATCGCTGGCTCATCACAATCGATGCCTACACGGGAGGCGCCACCCAGTTCAACGTCCTGGACCTGAGCGGGAACAATTACGTTACCGCGCAGGACTCTTATCAGGGCCGCACCGTCTCCAGTGTCAGGATCCCCGGTTTCGGCAGCCCCGCCATTGTCGGCAAAGACGCATTCTTCAACACCTCTGACAGCATTCAGCGTGAACGCCTCGATTTCGGCCCTGCATCTCGCGGGCGCCAGAACTGGCGGATCCTGGGAGAGTGAGTATGAAATCCTTGATCAGCAGCGTCCTTTTCCTGCTCGTAGCCTTCACTGCAAACGCCGACACTTTTGAGATTTCCGGCGCGGTACAGAGGATCGAACTGGAGAAATCCCTTATCACTATCGACGGAAAGCGTTACCAACTGCCCAACCGCGTCCCGGAAAGCCTGGTGCCGACCGGCGGGCCGGTTATATATCAGCTACGCCCGGGAAGTGTCATCGCAGCATCCGGCAGTCACGCGACGCCGTTCCCGAAACTCGACTCAGTGGCCATCCTCAGACAACCTAGCCCTGAAGAGCAAATACAGATTCAAAGTGAGATGGATAATGAATAAACAGTCGGGTTTCACCCTCATCGAGCTAATGATCGCGGTCATGGTCATTGCCGTGTTGGCAAGTATCGCGATCCCCAGTTATCAGAATTATGTTCTACGCTCCAATAGGACGGAAGGGCAGGCATTACTGGCGGAAGCAGCTGCTCGACAAGAGCGCTTCTTCACTCAGAACAGTCGCTACGCCACAACCATCGCAGAACTAGGCTTCGCGTCTGCAAACTCGCAGAATGCACTTTACCAGTTGGCCATCAACGCCAATGCTAACCCCGTGCAATTCACCATGACCGCCACACCCATCAACTCGCAAACCAGAGACACCGGATGCGGTACTCTTGCCCTGAACCAGCAAGGCACACGCACCGTCACAGGTGCCAATGGTGTCGAAGAGTGCTGGCGGTAACGCGCTCTGAGCGTGTGCCTTATAGGGGGCTGAGACACAGGCTTGCTGTAAAGGTGAATTTCGCCCCTGCTATAGGGGCGGTCACAAGGCCTTGACCCTCAACTCCTTCGGCATCGAGAACGTCACATTCTCCGGCCGTCCTTCCAGTTCGCTCTCCCCTAACGCGCCCCAGGCACGCAGCTGATCGACCACGCCACGCACCAGCACTTCCGGTGCAGAAGCGCCCGCAGTGATGCCGATACCCTTCACCCCATCGAACCACTCACGCTTGAGATCTTCAGCGCCGTCGATCAGGTAGGCCGGAGTGCCCATGCGCTCGGCCAGTTCGCGCAGACGATTGGAGTTGGAGCTGTTGGGGCTGCCGACGACCAGCAGCACGTCGCACTCGCTGGCCAGTTGCTTGACCGCATCCTGGCGGTTTTGCGTGGCGTAGCAGATGTCGTCCTTGCGCGGGCCGCCGATGGCCGGGAACTTGGCGCGCAGGGCGTCGATCACCTTGCTGGTGTCGTCCATCGACAGGGTGGTCTGGGTGACGAAAGCCAGATTCTGCGGATCGCGCACCTGCAGGCTGGCAACGTCCGCCTCGTCTTCCACCAGGTAGATGGCGCCGCCGTTGCTGGCGTCGTACTGGCCCATGGTGCCTTCGACTTCCGGGTGGCCTTCGTGGCCGATAAGGATGCACTCGCGGCCTTCACGGCTGTAGCGCACCACTTCCATATGCACCTTGGTCACCAGCGGGCAGGTGGCATCGAACACCTTTAGGCCACGTCGGGCCGCCTCGTCGCGCACGGCCTTGGACACGCCGTGGGCACTGAAGATGACGATGACGTCGTCCGGCACCTGGTCCAGCTCTTCGACGAATACCGCGCCGCGGGCACGCAGGTCCTCGACCACGAACTTGTTGTGCACCACTTCATGGCGCACGTAGATCGGCGGGCCGAAGACTTCCAGCGCGCGGTTGACGATTTCGATGGCGCGATCAACGCCGGCGCAGAAGCCTCGGGGATTGGCGAGTTTGATATGCATGCTGGCTGTCTCGGTATTGATCGGGGATCGCACGACGCTATGGTTCGATCCCGGAAAGGTACAGCCTGCGCGGGATAAGCACAGGCTGCAACAAGAGCTTCGCGGCTGAAGCCGCCCCTACAAGAGCGGCAGCACGGGCTAGAGCGCCTTGACTTCGATGATCTCCACATCGAAGTCCAGCACCTTGCCGGCCAGCGGATGGTTGAAGTCGATGGTGACCTGCTTGTCGTCGAACGCCTTGACTACACCCGGCAGCTCGGCATTGGCGGCGTCGTTGAAGATCACCAGCAGGCCTTCGGAGAGCTCCATGCCCTCGAACTGGCTGCGCGGCATGATCTGCACGTTCTGCGGGTTCGGCT
>Ga0228664_1001969_pt1 | contig 9960 bp, 9 predicted proteins | sample 78DmetaG_FD_183029 | JGI IMG/M metagenome (GOLD analysis project Ga0228664, IMG submission 183029) | Seawater microbial communities from Monterey Bay, California, United States - 78D | ecosystem: Environmental > Aquatic > Marine > Coastal | place: USA: California | collected 2016-09-26 | reverse complement strand
CAGCCTGCGGTGTTGTCCCATCCTTCTTAGTCCCCGCCGAAACGGTCTTTGACCCCTCCTCCCCCCATTACCGAACCTTTCGCCCGCGGCACATCGGCGTGCCGTGCGTTTTGTCTGGGAGGTTGGGGTCAGGGATGCATGCAACAACGGTGCTGTACGGCCAGGTTCTGGTGGTGTTGGCCATTACCCTGTCCGGGGTGTGGGGGGCTACCCAGTGGACGGCGGCCGCGCTCGGCTACCAGGCGCGCCTGGGGGCACCCTGGTTCGAGTTGCTGGGCACGCCGGTGTATCACCCCTGGCGTCTGTTCGAATGGTGGTTCGTCTTCGATGCCTATGCGCCGGACGTCTTCAACGTTGGCGGCAGCATCGCCGCTTGCAGCAGCCTGCTGGCATTGGTGGTGGCCATCGGCATGGCGATCTGGCGCGCACGCCAAGCGCGCCGTGTCACCACCTACGGCTCGGCGCGCTGGGCTGATGCGGATGAGGTGCGCAAGGCTGGCCTGACGCAGCCCGCGGGTGTGTTCCTCGGCCAATTCGACGATCAGTATCTGCGCCACGAAGGCCCCGAGCATGTGCTGACCTACGCGCCGACGCGCTCGGGTAAGGGCGTCGGCCTGGTGGTGCCCACCCTGCTCTCCTGGCCGGCCTCTGCGGTGATCCACGACATCAAGGGCGAGAACTGGAGCCTGACCGCGGGATGGCGCTCACGTTTCTCGCACTGCCTGCTGTTCAACCCCACCGACCTGGCCTCGGCAGCCTACAACCCACTGCTGGAAGTGCGTCGCGGCGCCCACGAGGTGCGCGACGTGCAGAACATCGCCGATATCCTGGTCGACCCAGAAGGCGCGCTGGAGCGGCGCAACCATTGGGAGAAGACCAGCCACGCGCTGCTGGTCGGGGCCATCCTTCACGTGCTCTACGCAGGCCAGGACAAGACCCTGCGCGGCGTTGCCAACTTCCTCTCCGACCCGGCCTGCACCTTCGAACTGACGCTGCACCGGATGATGACAACGCCGCACCTGGGCGATGCGCCGCATCCGGTGGTGGCCTCGGCGGCGCGGGAGGTGCTGAACAAGAGCGACAACGAGCGGTCGGGCGTACTGTCCACGGCCATGTCCTTCCTCGGTCTGTACCGCGATCCGACGGTGGCCGAGGTCACCTCGCGCTGCGACTGGCGCATCGCCGACCTGATCTCGGCCGAGCATCCGGTGTCGCTGTACCTGGTTGTGCCGCCCTCGGATATCAGCCGCACCAAGCCACTGATCCGTCTGATCCTCAACCAGGTCGGCCGGCGCCTGACTGAGTCGCTCGACGGTTCCGACGGTATCGAGCGCCGACACAAGCTGCTGTTGATGCTCGATGAGTTTCCGGCGCTGGGGCGGCTGGATTTCTTCGAGACGGCCCTGGCCTTCATGGCCGGTTATGGGCTGCGCGCCTTCCTCATTTCGCAATCGCTGAACCAGATCGACAAGGCCTACGGCCAGAATCACTCGATCCTCGACAACTGCCATGTGCGGGTGACCTTCGCCACCAACGACGAACGCACCGCCAAGCGCATCTCCGAGACCCTCGGCACTGCAACCGAGTTGCGCGCGCAGCGCAACTATGCAGGCCACCGTCTGGCGCCCTGGCTGGGCCACTTAATGGTGTCGCGCCAGGAAACCGCACGCCCGCTGCTGACCCCGGGAGAGGTGATGCAACTGCCCAGCGATGAGGCCGTGGTGATGCTCTCGGGCCTGGCGCCGATTCGTGCGAAGAAGCTGCGCTACTTCACAGACGCCAACTTCCAGAGCCGGGTGCTGCCCGCCCCGCGCTTGCAACCGGGCCGCTACGCCGACGCGCCGGAGCCACGCGTGGACGACTGGAGCGACCTGGCCGTGCCTGCGGCCGTTACAGCATCGCCGACCGACCTGAGCGATGACTTGAGCATCGAGGACGGCGGCCCGAGCCGTCAGCACGAACTGGCGGAACTCGCCCAGTTGCCAGATCACGACGAGCTGACCAGCGACCTGCTGTTGCTCGACGAGGACGACATTCCCACGCCCTTCCCCACCCAGCCGGATCCACGCCTACAGCGCGTCGCGCGGCTGGCCGCACTCGACCCTGACGATGGAATAGCCCTATGAGCCGAGCCCGCCTCAACCTGTTTATCCAACCCGAGCATGCCAAGCGCCTGAACGAACTGGCGATCACCAAGGGCGTGTCGAAGTCCTCGATCATTGCTGCGGCGCTGGCCTCCTGGCTGTCGCCCGAGTCAGGTGAGCAGCGCGAGGTGGCCATGGCCAAACGCCTGGACCGCCTGTCACGTCAGTTCGAGCGCCTGGAGCGCGACCAGCACATCCTGATCGAGACCGTGGCGCTCTACGTACGCTACTACCTCACGGTCAGCACACCTGTACCCGAGGCTCACCAAGAAGCAGCACGCGCGCAGGGCAAGCTGCGCTTCAGCCAGTTTGTCGAGCAATTGGGGCGCCACCTGCAGCGCGGACGCAGCCTGGTCAGAGACGTACACGAAGAGGTTCAGGCAGAGGCTCAGGTCTCGGGAGAGCGTCCATGACTGTTGCCTCCTCCCCAATGCTGAGCGCTGCGGCAACGTCCCTGGATCGCCGCACGCGCATGTTGCGCACGGCGATGGGCCCGCTGATCGCTGCCGCCCTGGATGACCCGGACGTGGTCGAGGTGATGCTCAACCCTGATGGCGTACTTTGGCTGGATCGCCTGTCCGCTGGTCGAGCCCATCTGGGCACGCTGGCAGCTGGCGACGGTGAACGGATCATCCGCCTGGTGGCAGCGCATGTCGGCCAGGAGGTACATCGCAACAAGCCGCTACTGAGCGCCGAGCTGCCAGAGACTGGCGAGCGCTTCGAGGGTGTACTGCCGCCCGTAGTGGCCGGGCCGACCTTCGCTCTGCGCAAACGCGCCGCCGGCGTCATCCCGCTTCAGCAGTACGTGGCCGACGGCATCCTCAGTGCCGCGCAGGCAGAGCACCTGCGCGTGGCCGTGCGTGAGCGGCAGAACATCCTGGTGGCCGGCGGCACCAGCAGCGGCAAGACCACCCTTGCCAATGCGCTGCTAGCCGAAGTGACCGGCAGCGGCGACCGCGTGCTGGTGCTGGAGGACACGGTCGAACTGCAGTGCCCGGCCCTCGATCACGTCGCTCTGCGCACCAAGCCTGGCGTGGTTTCCATGGCTGACTTGGTGCGCAGCACGCTGCGTCTGCGCCCCGACCGCGTGGTGGTCGGCGAGGTGCGCGGCGGTGAGGCGCTGGATCTTATCAAGGCCTGGGGCACCGGCCATCCCGGCGGTATCGCCACCATTCACGCTGGCTCTACACAGGGCGCTCTGCTGCGCCTGGAGCAACTGATTCTGGAAGTTGCCATGACCGCGCCGAGGGCGTTGATCGCCGAGGCGGTCAACCTGGTGGTCTTCCTCGCCGGGCGTGGCCGCACGCGCTATGTCCAGCAGATCGCCCGCGTCACCGGCTATGACGAGCGCGGCTATCAACTCACTTCCATCGCTCCCGCATTCATTCCTTCGCTACCTCAGGAAAACAGCCATGACAGCCTGCCATCCCAGCGTTGCTAATCGTCGTCGCCTCATCGATGCCTTGATGCTTGGCTCACTATTGCTGGGTGTCTCCCTGCCTGTACTCGCCGCCGGCTCCGGCATGCCCTGGGAAGGACCACTGCAATCGATCCTCGACTCGGTACAGGGTCCGGTGGCGCGCATCATCGCGGTGATCATCATCATTACCACAGGCCTGACGCTGGCCTTCGGCGACACCAGCGGCGGATTTCGCAAGCTGATACAGATCGTCTTTGGCCTGTCGATCGCCTTCGCCGCGTCGTCGTTCTTCCTCAGCTTCTTCAGCTTTGCCGGCGGGGCGGTGATCGCATGAACGGCGAGCGCGAACTCATCCCCGGTTTCGAGGTGCCGCTGCACCGCTCGCTGACCGAGCCGATTCTGCTCGGTGGCGCACCACGCAACGTGGCGATCCTCAACGGCACTCTGGCGGCAGTGGTCGGCCTGGGCCTGCAGCTGTGGCTGCCTGGCTTGGCGCTCTGGTTGGTAGGCCACTCGCTGGCGGTGTGGGGTGCCCGTCTGGACCCGCAGTTCCTGCAGGTGTTTGCCCGGCACATCAAGCAGCCGTCGCTGCTGGATGTGTGAGGAGGCCGCCATGCTGAACCTCACCGAATACCAGCGCCGCCCCGCCCAACTCGCAGACTGGCTACCCTGGGCCGGTCTGGTCGCTCCCGGCGTCGTGTTGAACAAGGACGGATCCCTCCAGCGCAGCCTGCGCTTTCGTGGGCCAGACCTGGACAGCGCCACCCAAGGCGAGCTGGTGGCCACCTCGGCGCGCCTGAACAATGCCCTGCGTCGCCTTGGCTCGGGCTGGGCGCTGTTTGTCGAGGCCGAGCGTCTGGCGGCGGCGGACTACCCTGACAGCGACTTTCCGGAACCCTTGTCCTGGCTGGTGGACGAGGAGCGCCGCGCCGCCTTCGAGGCCCAGGGTAGCCACTTCGAGAGTAACTACCACCTGACGCTGCTCTACCTGCCGCCGGAGGAGTCGCGCTCGCGCGCCGCCGGCCTGCTCTACGAGCACCAGGCGCAGCGCGGCGTCGACTGGTGCGAACGACTGACTGCCTTTGTCGCTGAGACAGATCGTTTCTTCGACCTGCTGGACGGGGTGATGCCAGAGCTCGCCTGGCTCGATGACACCCAGACGCTGACTTACCTGCATGCCACGATTTCGACCCATCGCCAGCGGGTGGCTGTACCCGAGGTCCCCTTCCACCTCGATGCCCTGCTGGCCGACAGTCCTATGGCCACCGGCCTCGCGCCACGCCTGGGCGAGCAGCACCTGCGCGTGCTGTCGGTACGTGGTTTCCCCGCCTCGACGTGGCCAGGCGTGCTGGATGACCTCAACCGCCTGGGCTTCGCCTATCGCTGGTCGACCCGTTTTATCTGCCTGGAGAAGGACGAGGCCGAGAAGGAGCTGGTGCGCCTGCGACGGCAGTGGTTCGCCAAGCGCAAGGGTGTCCTGGCACTACTGCGCGAAGCGATCTTCCAGCAGGAAAGCCCACTTCTCGACAGCGACGCGGCGAACAAGGCCAGCGACGCCGACGCAGCGCTGCAGGAGCTCGGCGCCGACCAGGTCGCCTTCGGCTACATGACGGCCACCGTGACGGTCAGAGATGACGACGCCCAGATCGCCGACGAGATGCTGCGCCGGGTCGAGCGGGTGATCCAGAGTCGTGGCTTCGTCACCATTGCCGAGAGCCTCAACGCGGTGGAGGCCTGGCTGTCGTCGATCCCCGGCAACGCCTACGCCAATGTCCGCCAGCCGCTGATCTCCACGCTCAACCTGGCGCACCTGATGCCGGTCTCGGCAGTCTGGGCCGGCCCGGCGCGGAACGAACATCTGGACGGCCCGCCACTGGTGATCACCCGCACCGATGGCGCGACGCCGTTTCGCCTGGTCACCCACGTTGGCGACGTCGGACACACGCTGGTGGCTGGCCCCACTGGCATGGGCAAGTCGGTACTGCTGGCGACCTTGGCCCTGCAGTTTCGCCGTTACCGGGGCGCGCGCCTGTTTGTGTTCGATATGGGCCGTTCGCTGCGCGCGACGGTGCTCGGCCTGGGTGGCGAGCACTACGACCTCGGCGGCGATGGCGACCTGGCCTTCCAGCCCCTGGCGCGCATCGACCAGCCGGGGTACCGCGCCTGGGCCGCCGAATGGCTGGAGGCGCGCCTGCTGCAGGAAGGCGTTGCCGTCGGCCCCGAGCAGAAGGCCGCGCTGTGGACGGCACTCGACAGCCTGGCCGGTGCGCCGGAGACGCAGCGCACGCTGACCGGTTTGTCCGTGCTGCTGCAGGACAACGCCCTGCGCCAGGCGCTGCAACCCTACGTGCTGGGCGGTGTTCATGGCGCATTGCTGGATGCCGACCAGGATCGTCTGGGCAGCGCCGATGTGCAGTGCTTCGAGATGGAGGAAGTGATGCACAGTAAGGCGGCGGTGGCTGCCGTGCTGAGCTACCTGTTCGCCCGTTTCGAGGAGCGCTTTGACGGCGCGCCAACCCTGCTGATCCTCGACGAGGCGTGGCTGTTTCTCGACGACCCGCTGTTCGCCACGCGCATCCGCCAGTGGCTTAAGACCCTGCGCAAGAAGAACGTCAGCGTCATCTTCGCCACCCAGTCGCTGACCGACATCCAAGATTCTAGTATCGCTGCGGCAATCATCGAGAGCTGCACCAGCCGCATCTTCCTGCCCAACCCGCAAGCCGGCGAGCCGCAGATTCGCGGCATCTACCAGGGCTTTGGCCTCAACGACCGGCAGATCGAGATCATCGCCCAGGCCACGCCGAAGCGTGATTACTACTACCAGTCGCGCCTGGGCAACCGCCTGTTCGACCTCGATCTGGGGCCGGTGGCGCTGGCCTTCGCCGCCTCGGCCAGCCCGGCTGAGCAGCGTGAGATCGACCGCATTTTGCAGACGTCCGGCGCCACCGATTTTGCCCCTGCCTGGTTGCATCACCGCGGCCTGGACTGGGCCGCCGACCTGCTCACCACTTATCCCTCGTAACGCAAGGAGTGCCTGCCATGAGATCCCCTGTCCACCGTTTTCCCTGCGCAACGCTGCTGGTACTGGGTCTGCTGGCCGTGAAACCGGCCAGCGCTTTCACCGTAATCGATCCGACCAACTTGGTGCAGAACACCCTGACTGCGGTGCGCACCCTGGAGATGGCAAACAATCAGGTTCGCCAGTTGCAGAACGAGACCCAGATGCTGCTGAACCAGGCCCGTCACCTGCAGCGTCTGGACTACAACGTGGTCAGCCAATTACGCGCGAGCTTGGCCAATACCGAGCGACTGCTCACCGAGGCACGAGGGCTGGCCTACGAAGTGCAGCGCCTGGATCAGGAGTTCAGCCGACTCTATCCAAACGAATACACCGGCGACGTCAGCAGCCAGCGCCTGGCAGAAGAAGCGCGGGAGCGCTGGCAGCAGGGCCTCGACGGGCTGCATACGGCGCTGCGCGTACAGGCTCAGATGAAACAGAGTCTGGTCGAGGATGAAAGCGCCTTGGCCGCGCTGGTACAGCAGAGCCAGTCGGCGGGTGGTGCCTTGCAGGCTGCCCAGGCCACAAACCAGTTGCTGGCCCTACAGGCCAAGCAGTCGATCCAGGCGCAGCAACTGCAGATCACCCAGAACCGCGCCGTCGCCCTGGAGCTTGCCCGTCAATCTGCAGCGGCCGAAGAGGCGCGCGAACGCCGGCGACGCTTTATGGGCAGCGGCACGCCCTACACCCCCTACTCCGTGCAGTTCTATCGGTAGGGAGGCGACTCCATGAAATGCCTGACATTGCTGCCGCTGCTGGTGCTGACCGCCTGCGGACAGGGCGACAACGGCGCCATTGCTAAGCAAGACGATGCGACTGCGCGCTTCTTCTCCGGCTGCGCCCGGCCCGGCGAGTTTATCCGGCCTACCGACTTGCCCGCGATCCCGCCAAGCTTCGACGAGGACGTGCAATGAACGACGTCAGCGTGATCGACCGTTTCCTCGAAGTGTTCGGGCTGTATATCGACACCGGCTTCGGCCTGCTCGGCGGTGAGGTGGCCTTTCTCACCATGACCCTGGTGGTGATCGACATGACCCTGGCCGGGCTGTTCTGGGCCATGGGCGGTGAGGACGTCAGCGCCAAGCTGATCCGCAAGACCCTCTATGTCGGTGCCTTCGCCTTCATCATCGGCAACTTCAATGCCCTGGCGAAGATCGTCTTCAACTCCTTCGCCGGGTTGGGTCTGCTGGCCTCTGGTTCCGGGCTTAGTCAGGCGGAGTTTCTGCAGCCAGGGCGGTTGGCCGCAATTGGCGTTGATGCCGGAGGGCCGCTACTCGAACAGATCAGCAGCCTCAGCGGCTTTCCCGAGGTCTTCAGTAACCTGCACAGCATCCTGGTGCTGTTTCTCGCCTGGCTGGTGGTGATCGTCAGTTTCTTCTTCCTGGCCATTCAGCTGTTCGTGACCTTGGTCGAGTTCAAGCTGACCACCCTCGCCGGCTTCGTGCTGGTGCCCTTTGCACTGTGGAACAAGACCGCCTTTCTCGCCGAGAAGGTGCTGGGCAACGTGGTCGCGTCCGGCATCAAGGTGCTGGTTCTGGCGGTGATTGTCGGCATTGGCAGCGGGCTGTTCGCCGAGTTTCAGGCTATGCCGGACGAGCCCTCCATCGACCATGCGCTGGTGGTCATGCTCGCCTCGCTGGCCCTGCTGGGCCTGGGCATCTTCGGGCCGGGCATTGCCACCGGGTTGGTCTCCGGCGCACCGCAACTGGGTGCTGGTGCAGCAGCCGGTACTGCACTCGGCGCGGTGGGCATGGCTGCTGGTGCTGCTGCAGTCGCCGCAGGTGTCGGGGGCGCGGTATTGGCCGGCGCACGTATGGCACCCGGTGCAGCACGCTTGGCAATGGGCGGCGCTCGCTCTCTGGCAGGAGCTTCTTCCAGCGCTGCAACGAATGGCGCCCCAGCAGCTTCCGATCCTGCAACCGCCCCAGCCAAACAGCCCGACTGGGCCAGGCGCCTGCAGCGCAGGCAACAACTCTCACAGGCCACCAGCACGGTCGCCCACACCCTTCGTGGTGGCGATGGCGGTGGTTCATCACCTGGGCCGCAGATCCGCGACCCATCGAATTCGTAAAGGAGGACGAAGATGCGATTCACACGTTCACGGGTGCGCTACAGCAACACTCCCCAACCTGTCACCCCTTATCAGGCCGCGGCACAGGCCTGGGACCTGCGCATGGGCAGCAGCCTGGCGCAGGCACGCAACTGGCGACTGGTGGCCTTCGGTTGCCTGGGTCTGGCGCTGCTGATGGCCGGCGGGCTGGTCTGGCGTTCGGCGCAGTCGACGGTGACGCCCTACGTGGTGGAGGTCGACAACCTTGGTCAGGTACGCGCGGTCGGCGAAGCCGCCAGCCCTTACCAACCCCAGGATGCGCAGATCGCGCATCACCTGGCGCGCTTTATCGAGCAGGTGCGCTCGCTATCTATCGATCCGGTGGTGGTGCGGCAGAACTGGCTGGAGGCCTATCACGCCACCACCGACCGCGGCGCCGCCACCCTCAACGACTATGCCCGCGCCAACGATCCATTCACCCGGGTCGGCAAGGAGTCGGTATCGGTGGAGGTCACCAGTGTGGTGCGTGCCAGCGACAGCTCGTTCCAGGTGCGCTGGATCGAACGCCGTTTCGTGAATGGTTCAGCCGCCGGCCTGGAGCGCTGGACCGCGGTGATCTCACTGGTGCTGCAGCCTCCACGCACCGAGGAAAAGCTGCGCCGCAACCCGCTCGGCATCTACGTCAACGGCCTGTCCTGGAGCCGTGAGCTGGACACTACGGAAGGAGCCCAGAAACCATGAAAACCTCCCTTAACCTCTCAATCTACCCTCTGCTGCTGAGCGTGCTGGCCGGCTGCGCCAGCCAGGAACCGTCAGTGATCGCGCTGGATGAGCCGGTAGAAGCGCAGCTCCTGCCGGAGCCGCCCAAGCCCATCGAGGTAGTGGAAGTGCCCAAGCCTCTGGCCCTGCCCGCACAGCTCAAGCCACTGCCGGAAACTCAGCGCAGCAAGCCGGCCAAGGAACCGGCCGACGAGCGCGTGCGGGTCTCGCGCGCCAATCGCGAGGCTCGGGTGGCACCGAGCCGCGAGGGCTATATCAATGCCATCCAGGTCTGGCCCTACTCCGATGGCGCGCTGTATCAGGTGTATGCCAGCCCGGGTCGGGTGACGACGATTAACCTGCAGCCCGGCGAAGAGCTAATCACCGTTGCCGCCGGCGACACCGTGCGCTGGATCGTCGGCGACACCACTAGTGGTAGCGGCGACGAGCTACGCACCAGCGTGCTGATCAAACCGACGCGGGTCGATCTCAAGACCAACCTGGTGATCACCACCACGCGCCGCACCTA
>Ga0228664_1001936_pt1 | contig 10056 bp, 7 predicted proteins | sample 78DmetaG_FD_183029 | JGI IMG/M metagenome (GOLD analysis project Ga0228664, IMG submission 183029) | Seawater microbial communities from Monterey Bay, California, United States - 78D | ecosystem: Environmental > Aquatic > Marine > Coastal | place: USA: California | collected 2016-09-26 | reverse complement strand
ATCTCCAGCTTCACTTTCTGCTATAAAACTTAAGGCTTCACCCTGTGTGACTTGTTGACTTGCATCTCGTAGTAACGAATACCCACACAATTTATAAACCATTTGTGTAAAACCGCTACAGTCAATACCAAAGGGCGTTTTACCTCCCCAAAGATAAGGACTGTTCAAATACATTTGTGCGAATTCTGTGAGGCTTGTTTTATTTAATTTTTTTTGGTTTGTTTCTCCTTCAAAAGTATGATTTAAAAATTCTGAAATAGCTACATTACTCCCAAGGCTAATCGGTAAAAGGGAGGTGGTAGTTGTCGTTACAACGTCTAATAAATGGGTTGAACGTATTGGAGGAAGTTGAATTAATTTCTCAAACTCATCAATTGAAATGCTTTTGTATTGTTTAACATCGATCCAACCCTCGTATTGATCATCAGATAAACGAATTTTACACCACTTTTTAGAGATTTCAAGAACTTCAAATAAATCACCATAGAGTACTTGAGAAACTAATTCACTTCGATCAGAATCTTCTAATCGAAGTGGAACAATGCTTAAGTTACATACTCCGTAATTCATTTAAAAAATGGAATTTAAATTAATTTATTTCTAATATCATTGCTGAGGCTCCACCGCCACCATTACATATAGCAGCTGCTCCAAGTTTTGAATTATTCTGTTTTAAAACATTAATTAAAGTTATTAATATTCTGACCCCACTACAGCCTAAAGGATGTCCTAATGAAACAGCACCGCCATTTACATTAACATTCGATTCGTCTAGACCTAACAATTTCATATTCACCAGACCCACAACAGAAAAAGCTTCATTTAATTCAAAATAATCGATATCATCAATTTTCAAATTCGCTTTTTCTAGGGCTATGGGTAATGCTTTTGATGGTGACGTTGTAAACCATTTTGGTTCTTGTGCAGCATCGGCATAGCTTTTTATGATTGCTAGGGGACTTAAGCCCATTTCTAAGGCTTTTTCCTCACTCATCAAAACCATAGCACCCGCACCGTCATTTATCGTAGATGCATTGGCTGCTGTTACGGTACCTTCCTTAGTAAAAACAGCACGTAGGTTTGGAATTTTATCCATACGGACATTTTTATATTCTTCATCTTCGTCGAACAACAAAGGCGTTCCTTTTCGTTGAGGTATTTCAACAGGTATCACTTCTTCCTTAAACTTTCCTTCCTCCCAAGCTTTTTTTGATCTTAGGTAAGATTTCATCGCAAAGTCGTCTTGTTCTTCACGAGTTATTTGATGTTCTAAAGCACACAAGTCTGCTAAAACTCCCATCGCATCCTGATCAAAAGCATCTACTAACCCATCTTTTTGCATCCCATCTTCCATTTCTTTGGGGCCAAACTTATGAGCATTTCTTAAATGAAGGTAATGGGGTATGTTACTCATACTTTCCATACCTCCAGCGATGACAATATGTGCGTCTCCTAACGCAATTGCCTGAGCAGCGTTTATGACGGCTTTCATACCAGATGCACAAACTTTATTGACCGTTGTACAAGGAACCGTATTAGAAATACCAGCAGCAATGGCAGCCTGTCTTGCAGGAGCTTGACCAACACCAGCTTGAACAACATTTCCCATATAGACTTCATCGACCTTGGTTGGGTCCAAATTAATTTTATCCATAGCCCCTTTTATGGCTATCGAGCCTAATTTTGTGGCTGACAAAGAAGATAGGCTCCCCATAAAACTACCAATAGGAGTACGAATTGCACTTACTATAACAACTTTTTTATTCATTTAAAGAATGGTTTTTACGATAATTAGATTGGGTGCAAATTTAAGCATTTAATATTAAAAAATCTTTCTCGATAATTATGTAATTGCAAATAAACAAACGATATTTATACCTTTATCAGCAAATTGATATTGATGAAAAACTATTTAACTTCTTTTACAAATAATCAATCTTTTATATATAAGATACTCTTATTTATACTGTCTACTGGTTTAATTATGTATCTACTCCCAAAAGGAGGGCAATTTAAGTATAACTTTCAGAAGGGAAAACCTTGGCAATATGAAAACCTATATGCACCTTTTTCGTTTACTATAAAAAAGAGTGATGCTGCAATTGAAGAGGAAAAAAAACTGATTTACGAAAATAACACTCCCTATTTTGAAGTTGATACTTCAAAAGTCACTAATTCCAAAACATTGTTTCTGTCGTATCTGAATAAAAACGATTCTATTACGGGTACAAAGGATATCAACGGTAAATTAATAGGAACCCGTATTATTGATGAATTGTACACCTATGGAATCACTAACAAAAAGCATTCTTTCTTACCGGACAAAATCATTTATTTAAAAAATGGAAACGAGTTACAAGAAATAGGGTACAATCAACTGATTTATTTTGGAGATTTAGAAACCATTGTTATTTCAATGTTTAATGAATATGAAACAAAACCTACTTCTTTTTTACTAGATCTTCTTTTAAACGTTTTAACATCAAACGTAACCTTAGATAGTGATTTGACTGCCTCTGTTATCTTAGCAAGAATTGAAAAAATTAATCCTAACCGTGGAGTTATTGACAAGGGAAGTAGGATCATCGCAAAAGGAGAAGTAGTAGAGGGTGACAAGTTTCAAATATTAAACTCTTATAAAGCAGTTTTTCAATCACAGGTTTGGAGTAAGTCTAATTATAATTGGTTATTACTTGGGTACTCCTTACTAATTTCACTGGTATTTTTAATGTTGTTTTTGTTTATGAAAAATTATCGAAAAGAAATTTTTTCAGATAACAATAAAATGACATTTATTTTATTCAATGTTGTTTTCATGGTATTCATTACCGCGCTTGTAGTTCAATATGATGCAAAATTAGTTTATATAACACCCCTTTGTATTTTGCCTTTGGTGCTTAAAGCATTTTTTGATGCAAGATTAGGGCTGTTTGTTCATGTACTCACCATTTTATTACTTGGGTTTACGGTTCCCAACAGTTTTGAGTTTCTTTTTTTACAGACCATAGCCGGAATGGTGACCATACTAACTGTCTCCGAATTGTACAAAAGGGCTAATTTATTTATATCGGTTGGTCAAATTACCTTTGTATATATATTAGGGTATTTTGCTTTTTTTATTATTCAAGAAGGAAATGTTGAAATGATTCAATGGGATTATTTTCTATATTTTATACTTTGTGGCCTGTTAACCTTATTTTCATTTCCTTTAATTTATATCTATGAAAAAATATTTGGTTTGGTGTCGGATGTTTCCTTATTAGAATTAAGTGACACCAATTCAAAATTACTAAAGGAATTATCAAACAAAGCACCTGGAACTTTTCATCACTCTTTAAACGTGGCTAACTTAGCAGAGGCAGCAGCCAACGAAATTGGGGCTAATGCTATGTTAACTAGAGTAGGGGCGTTGTATCACGATATCGGTAAAATGATAAACCCAACTTATTTTACAGAAAATCAGATTTCATCAATCAATTCACATGACGAATTGGACCCGAAGGAAAGTGCCCAAATTATAATTGATCATGTGATTAAGGGTATTGAAATTGCAAAAAAAAATAAATTACCAGACCGTATTATTGATTTTATAAGAACACATCATGGTACAAGTTTGGTGTATTATTTTTATAATAAAGAATCGGAAAAAATAGGAGCGGTAAACAAAGCAGATTTTTCATATCCTGGACCCACTCCTTTTTCAAAAGAAACTGCTATTTTAATGATGGCGGATAGCGTAGAAGCAGCAAGTAAAAGTTTAAAAGAGCCTACCTCTTCTAAATTAGATTCTTTTGTAGAAAACATTATTGACAATCAGTTAAATCAAGGACAGTTCTTAAATGCCAATATCACGCTAAAAGAAATTCAAAAAATAAAAAAGGTGTTAAAAAAGAAACTCAATAACATGTACCATTTAAGAGTCGAATACCCCCAATAAAGAGTTCTCCACAGATTTTTTTAACTTTTAGGCTGGTTTTTGTTATTTTGCTTTAACACTGGCACTTTCTTTTCAATATATTCTATGGGTTTAGTTACTTGTTTAGGTGCTTTAAATCGGTAACCAAAAAATAAATGAAAACTATTTTTTATGGGTTGTAATCCCAAAGTATTATTTTCAACTTTATCGGAATTAAAATTATATTTGTAGGCGCCACCAAAGTAGATTTTACGCCCGTTATAACCTGTAGAAATTCCAGATTTAACTTGAAAAAAAACATTGGTCTTTATTTCATCGTAGCTTCCCGTCTGATTGTAAAATTTGTTTTGATAAAAATCAATACCCACACCAGGATCAACATATGCGTTGGTATACCAATACTTATGAAAAACAAAGGTATAACGATACCCTATAAAAAAAACAGGACTAAATCCTGAAAATTCATTATAGGAAGCTCTTTGAACTAGTTCTTGGTTTTCTAATTTTATTTTCTCCGTTCCATTAACAAAGTAAAATGCATAATTAAAACCTGCTAAAAAGGTCCCTGTACTTTTTAATTGCACTTCTGTATTCGATTCTATTGCTTTCATAGAATAGTTGTTATTGAACTTATAATTACTTGAGCCAGAAAGAATATTAGTTCTTAAATAGGGAAATTGAACTTTAAAATTTGAATTAGTAATATCATTTTCAAATTCATTAGTGTTTTCGATATAAAATCCACGCGTATAATTGTATTCCAATCGATGAATCCAATTATCAAGTAAAAATTTAATACGAATTCTGAAACGGTCTGTTTTCCCTTTGTTTTCAAGTTCAGCCTCCGATAGTTTTGGTCTAAAACCCAATCGCACAGAAAGAAATTTATAACTAAACACCAAACCATAGCTAATGTTTAAATTTGATCTAACTTCAGCTTGTCTCGACTCGAAGGGAATAAAATAACTAACGCGATCATTAGTCACATCAAATTTAATATTTAATTGATTGGAAAAATCTTGTATAAAATTGGAATTATTAGGGATAGTATCTTCAAGTATTGATTTCTCTTGAGAAAAAATAAATACCGGAAACAATAAAACAAATATGCTACATTTTAGATTCAATAACTTAGATTAAAACATTAAACGTTAAATAAAACCAACAGTGATTCGTGGCTCTAGGCTAGAATTTTGGTTTTACTGAGTATTTTTTTTAGACTTACGTGCTTCTTTCTTCTTCATTTTTTTCTCTCTATTGGCATCTTTAATGGTATCAATTGCTGCTTTTTTATCTTCTGAAACTCCAATAGGAATATTAACTTTTAAAAACAACGAACTATTTTTAGCACTGGAGTTATTTTTATAAACATTGGTAAAACCGTAATGATACCGCAATCCAATAGTCCATCCCAGACCTTCTAATAACCGATAACCAATTCCTGCCACTGCTCCAACCTCCATAATATTTACAGCCTCTTTATTATCTTCTCTAACTCGTGCTGAATTTCCATCGATATCGTAATTGTATTCAACAAATGCTTTATACATAAGTCCAAATTGCGGGCCCCCTTCAAGGTATAATTGATTGTCAAATCGATATTTTGCTAAGGCTGGTACTAGAAAATAACTAATTTTTTGAGTAAAATCACCTTTATCGGTGTTTAAGTAAGAAAAATCGACCCCTAATTGTTCTAAATCTGAGGAGGTTAACTGATCGGCTCCCAGAGATGATTTCACTAAAACTCCCGTATTAAAGTACCATTGGTCTTTCATTTTGATATCAAAATAAAAACCTAGATTAAAATCATTTTTCCAATGATCACTTTCTAGACTAGAAATAGTTGAAAAATTAAAACCTCCATCCAATCCAAATTCAATTTTCCCACTATTTAATTTATCGCCCAGTAACAAAGCAATTAGGACCTGAGATTGGAGATTATAGGTAAATAAAATAAAAAATAAAGAGATGATATACTTTTTCATGGGGAGAGAATTATAATGTAAATGTTATATTTAAGCTAAAATTAAAATATGTTAAAAATACTTACAGAATTAGAAATAACAGAAAAAATTAAAATATTAAGTTATTGGACTTATCAAAATAACGCAATTCATGCTAGTTTCAAATTCAATGACTTCAAAGATACTTTTTTTGTAATGAAACAAATAGCTTTTGTCGCAGAAAAAATAAAACATCATCCCAATTGGTCCAATGTTTATAATGTTTTAAATATTAGTCTTACAACCCATGATGCAGGGGGTGTAACCGAGAAAGATTTTGAATTGGCGGTAAAGATAAATGCAATAGTCGAGGCGGTATTAACGAATAATAATTCAGCTATTAAATAGATGACTCTTAAAAAGAAAAATATGATTTTTTTAATGTTCTTTTATAACAATAGCGATCGCCATTAGTACTAAAAAACCTATTGTCCAAACTAAAATTCCACCAACTCCCATAATTGTATTTTTTTATTTTCAAATATAAAATAATTCTTACTAAAATAAATTAATCCATATAAAAAACACATAGATTTATTTTATTTATAATTCTTTATTCGACAATTAATTTTTTTACACTACTTTTTTCTCCATCATTTACTTGAATAAAATAAACTCCTTTGGAAATTCCTAAAAGCATTAAATCTATAGATTCTTTACTTTCTGTTCTCATGCTCTTGATGGTTTTTCCTCTAATATCAAGCAGTCCTATTTCTGAATTAGATAATTCCGAAGGCAGTTTAATAGTAATATACGATTTTGCTGGATTAGGAATTATTTCAAAATTAATATCATTAAAAGTTACTTGATCCAGTATCTGATTAATATGCATACAAATTGCTTCAAAAATATCCTCTTCGATAGTATAAAAAGAAGAGGTGCCTACCTGATATCCTTGCTGAACACCATTAATTAAAAATGAAAAAGAAACATCACTTCCTTCTATAAAATAATTATCACTTACAAGCCCGTAAGCTTCCCCTGGGTGACCAATAAAACTTTCAGGTATAGCTAAACAAATAGCATCGCTAATTGAAAGATTTGCATGATGTAAACCAAATGCCCATCTATTAAAAAGGCCTCCATAATTATCTCCGTTTGATCCGTTATAATCCCAAGCAACTGCTTTCATTAATTGATAATTTTCCTGTGTGATGTTTAGATTATAAAAAGCACCATCACTGGCAAGTACTCTTGCGATACTATTCATCTCATGTACAGTAATTCTTAATCCTCCTTGAGGAGCAAAATAAATGCCGTTAGTGCCTAGGGCATAATCATCAAGATTTGGTGCAATTGGCATAATACCTTGATAATTATCCCATTGTGCTATCCAACCATTATTATATCTATACAAAACAGATACATTATTAATATCGGTAAGATCTTGTATGTTAAAACTACCATCAATTTCTAATGGAATTAATATTTGCTCTCTCATAAAAATATCAAACCGTTGCCCACTGAGCGCTTCTATTAGAGTTCCTATAAGTCCATAATTAATATTGCTGTACGTAAAATAGGTTCCCGGACTTTCTTGTCGCCACATATTAGCTGTATAAAAAGAGCCATTAACCAAAAGTAGTTCTGATATATTAGGAATTGGGTTCTGGTTATACGTAGCATCTAGAAATGGAGCATAGCCAGAACCATCTTGTAAACTACTAGTGTGAGATAGCAACATTCTGCAAGTGATAGGTATGTTTAGGAAATTAGGGTTTCTAAGCTCGTAACCCAATACCTCCGAAATATCATCATCTAATCCTATCGCTCCATCATTGATTAATTTTATAAGACCTAAGGCTGTAAATGACTTAGATACCGATGCAATTCGATATTTAGTATTCTGGTTAACTGGAAGGTTTCTTGTAAAATCTCTAAGCCCTATATAGGTTTCAGAAACAGCACCATTTACATTTACATATAAAGACATACCCATTACTCCATAGTCATCTGCAATTTCTTGTAGGGTTGTTTCTAGATCTTGACTTAGTAATGAAGAAAACTGAAAGAGTAAAAAAAAGAGTACAATTTTTTTTATCATAATTTATCTCAAATATAATAAACGAAGTTGAAGTAATTTAACTGATGTAACAATTTTGTATTTTAGCAGAACTACAAAAACAACAAAATGAAAAAACTATCCTACCTATTTTTAGTACTTCTAATGCTATCTTGTACTACCGATGATAACAACAACGTAGATAATAGTAACACCCATGAAAAAGAGTGGTTGTATACCCATACTGCTTTAGAAGCAACAGCAACCTCAAGTAATACCATTGTAATGCCTTTTACAGAGTATATATTTGCCTTTACGGATAGACCTAATAGAGAACATAAATACATCAGCGGTGATGAATTTGCATCTTATTGGAATGATTATGATGATGAAAATAGTTTTAAGTTAGACCCTCCCAATGCTGTTTTAACGTGGGTAGATACAGATGGAGTTTCTGAAGTTGAAGTAGTGATTACCGATGCTAATTTTGATGGTGCTAATATGATTTATACTATTGAAAACACCACCATTACAGCCAATCAAAGTTTTGAGGAGGTGAGTTTGTTTGTAGATGGTAATGGGAGTAATAATGCAGTTTTTTTAGCATCTAATGGAGTAACTGTTAAAGCAAGTGCGGGTGCAGTAAATGGAGATACGGGGGTATTAGATGGGGTTACTTATACAGTTGTTGACTTATCAACTCTAAACTCAATGCTTGTTTACGAAGAAGATGTTACCAAAGTGGTTACTTCTTTAATAACTGATATGAGTGGTGTGTTTGCTACTAATACTACTTTTAACCAAGATATAAGTACTTGGGATGTGAGTAATGTTACTGATATGAGTGGTTTGTTTTATGAATCTGCTTTTAACCAAGACATTAGTTATTGGGATGTGAGTAAGGTAACTGATATGTCAAGTATGTTTTATATTACCCCATTTAACCAAAATATTAGTTCTTGGGATGTGAGTAATGTAACTGATATGAGTGGAATGTTTAAAACTGCTTATTTTTTTAATCAAGACTTAAGTTCTTGGAATGTAAATAATGTTATTAATTGTACTTCTTTTAGTGATGGTGCTTCTGCGTGGGTAGAAGCGAAACCTGATTTACAATGTAATACTATACCCAATGCAGTTTATTTAGATGCTAATGGTATAACCGTTAAAGCAAGTGCAGGTGTAGTAGTAGGAGATACGGGAATGGTTAATGGTATTACTTACACCGTAGTGGATTTATCAAATCTAACCTTTATGATTAGTACTGGTGATGATGTAACCAAAGTGTGTACTTCTTTAATAACTGATATGAGTGGTGTGTTTGCTACTAATACTACTTTTAACCAAGATATAAGTTCTTGGGATGTGAGTAATGTTACTGATATGGCTGGTATGTTTAAATATTCTTATTCTTTCAACGAAAACATCAGTTCGTGGGATGTGAGTAATGTTACTGATATGAGTAATATGTTTCAAGATACTGCCTTTAATCAACCTATTGGTAATTGGGATGTGAGTAATGTTACTAATATGGGTTATATGTTTTTTGGATCTTCTTTTAATCAAGATATAAGTACTTGGGATGTGAGTAATGTAACTGATATGAGTTTTATGTTTAGTAGTAGTTCTTTATTTAATCAAGATATAAGTAATTGGGATGTAAGTAATGTAACCACTATGGATTATATGTTTGGTGAAAATACTACCTTTAACCAACCTATTGGTGCTTGGAATGTGAGTAATGTAACTGATATGACTCAGATGTTTAGACTTGCTGCTTCTTTCAATCAAGACTTAAGTTCTTGGAATGTAAATAATGTTATTAATTGTATTCAATTCAATGCTCTCGCTACTCAATGGACACTACCTAAACCCAACTTTACCAACTGTACTCCTTAACCTTAAAATACCACCCTTGCTTTTTTAGGGGTTTTGAAAGGTGCTATTTAATTATAGTGCCTTTTTTTGCTTTATAGTTTTTTAAAAATTGACTATTTTAGCAGAACTACTAAATCAAAACAATGAAAAAACTAACTTATTTATTTTTAGCTATACTAATCGTTGCTTGTTCATCTGATGACAACTCAAATGAAGAGGCAGCAAATCAACTATTTTTGGATATTTATGATGGTGTT
>Ga0228664_1001932_pt1 | contig 10072 bp, 9 predicted proteins | sample 78DmetaG_FD_183029 | JGI IMG/M metagenome (GOLD analysis project Ga0228664, IMG submission 183029) | Seawater microbial communities from Monterey Bay, California, United States - 78D | ecosystem: Environmental > Aquatic > Marine > Coastal | place: USA: California | collected 2016-09-26 | reverse complement strand
TTCAGAAGAAAGTAAAATACTTTTGAAAGCATCTACAATTTCTTTTGGACTTTTCATAAATTAAAATTTATTATTAATAACTCTATAACACTAATAACTAGTAATATAAATATTGTTGTATTTTTGATTTAGATATTACCAATACCTTGATTAATCATTCTGCCTTTACAACAGTCTCTACTGTATCTACTACCATCTTTACATAGACAAGCTCTTCTCTTGTTCTTTGGAGATGTTCTACTCCATTCTTGTTCTCTTCTTCTACTCATCTTTTAACTTGTTTAGGATTTCATTTAATACTGCTAAAGCTTCAGTATCTTCTTCAGATAAAGATAACTTCTCTAACTTGTTTATTGCCCATTCAACACCACTAGTTCCTCCCCAGCAATCCCACATAAGACCCCCACATCCTTCCGAATAAGGTACATCTTTATGTTGCTGATGTCTTTTAAATGATGCCATTCTAGATATTGTATCTCTAGTTAGTGGCTCTCTATTAGCTAGTTGGTTTGCTCTTTGTTTTCCAACAGGAGTACCACAACTTCCCCATCCATTCTTTTTTACCCAAGCTAACGCTCTTTTAGCATTGTTAGTTGCAGACTGTGGATAGTCACTATAAGACTTTAATTCTTGCTTAGCTAACTCTTGTTCTTTTTGACTAAAGAAACCTTCTATACTAAAACCAAGATATTTACCCTGCTTTACGTCTTCCCATATCTCATCGTTGTCAATCTTCATAACTACAGCCCAAGCACCTTCTGGAGCATCCAACTTGTATAAGTTAGTTTTATCCATATTAGGGTCTTCTACTATCCAAGACTCTATGAGAGATACTCCCTTTACTGCTAGTTCGTGTTCTATCGTAGCATTATTATTCTTTAGTCTTTTAAGGTAAAGTTCAGATGCCTTCTTAACAGTCTCTTTAGAGAACATTATCTTGTAAGCGTAGTCTCCACTTTTTCTAAATATTTCCTTGTCTGGAACTAAAGCTAGTCCTACTACAATTCTTTTCTCGTCATCTACAGATTTGAATTCTACTTTGTGTCTACTTAAAGCTACAAAGTTTTCTTCTATTGCAGGACTTTCTACTAGTGAGATAGCTTCTATCCCATCCTCTAGATTGTTTTCGTCTATTATTAATTCTATGATGTCTAAATCTTCCATAATTATTGTTTTTAACCTCCTATTGTTGCTGTGTTAGCTATATTTAAATCTAATTGTTGTTGACTTGTTATTTCTGATGAAACCACATACGCTTGTATTGGTTGACTTAATTGACCAGCTATTGATTGTGTTAGCTGATTTGATTGTGTGCTACCTGCTAAGTTAAAATTAAACTCTCGAGTATTATCTCCACCACCATTACTACCTGCTGCTGCTCCTATTGAACCTCCACTACCCGCTGAAGATTGAAACTTCTGTCTAGCTATTTTAGCTACATTCAATAAACCAGTAGTTATTGTGGCTGCCATAGCAACAAACCTAGCTACAGGTCTTCCTTTAAATGAAGGGTCTGATAAGATTTGACTTGCAGCTAAATATGTATTTATAGATGCAGTAGCTATATTCGCTGCCTTGTTTAACTTAAATCTTTTCTTTTCTATAGCCTCTTGCTTCTTCCTTAGCTTCTCATCATTTTGACCTATCTGTAGCTGTATTCTTTCTCTTTCATCTTTAGATAAGTCTTCATTTAGAAGTCTTTGGTTAAGTTCGTTATTTAAAGCATTTGTTTTATTTTGTTCTATAGTGAGTTGTCTATCGTATTCTCCACTTAAAAAGTCAGTCATAGCAGATTGAACTTTCATGTACTGTTGAAGACCTTCTTCCAGACTAAACTTTTCTTCATCATCACTATCCCCACCTAAGCCTAATCTCAGTGCTTTTGTAGCCTCTTCTGCCTTCTCTATAAGTCTATCGTGTTCTCCGTTAATTGCGTCTACTTTTTCTTGAGTTTTTATAAGAGCCACTCCTTTAGCTTTATCTGCTTCATCTGCATTCATTTTACCAGCCTTAACTAATGCGTCTAACTCATCTTCGTATTTAAATAAAGCATTGTAAGCAGCATCCTCTCTATCTTTTCTTCTAGCTTCTTTAGATTTCTTGTAAAATACAAGTTCTAATTGAAGTCTCTGGTCTTTATTCTTTGTAGCAGCCATTAACATCTTCTTGTCCCAAGCATCTATTTCAGATTGCAAATCTTCAGCTTCTGTTTGAAACTCTTTAGGCGTCTGAAGTATTGTTGCTTTACCTTTACCTTTGTCTTCGCTATTGAAAAGTGACTTAGCCATCTCCAAGCCATTTTCTTTAAGCATTTTAAGAAACTTCTGAACTCTTTCTTGAGATTTTTTCATAGCTTCGTCTCTCTTTTCCCCATCCTGCTCTAATGCATTTGAGACTGCCTTACTTGTTCCCAACACCTTAGCTGATATAGCATGATAAAGTGTGTCAAAATAACCTAGTTGCTTTCCTGTTTCTTCTACCTCAAGCTGAGCCTGTTTATTCATTTCCTTCGTTATGAGGTTAGCTATAGCTTTCGCTTTAGCATTCTTTACGAGGGCTACGGAATATTCATCTATAGCTATTCTAGAAGCATCTGTAAGTTTACCATTTTCATCTATCTCAATGTTTAGGTCTTTAAATTCTTTACTAGCTTTTTTAACTAATTCCTTTTTATCTTCAAGAGAAACATTAGAGTCGTCTAGAGCTGATTTAAGAACCATTAACTTTGTAGTCTGAAGACCAAAAGATTGAGTCAATGAGTCAGTCTCCTCTTTAACTTTCTTTTTAGTCATAGATGCCTTTTCAAAAGCAGCAATAACACCTTGTATAACTATCAATATACCTAAAGGACCCATTAATGCTTTCCATAAATCTTTAAAAGCCAATGATAAGCTACCTGTTGATTTAGCAGCAAAAGCCATCTGAGAAGCAAACTGAGAAATGTTATTCGCAACACCTCTAATACCATAAGGTGCATCAGATAAAACCCTACCTAATTCCATAGCGGCAGAAGAGGCAGAACCAGTTGCTCCAGTAGACATATCCATTTGACTCTGATAGAATCTCATGGATTTTGTGACATTCTGATATTCTTTACTGTTTATTTGTAAGTTAGACCTCTGCCTTTTTAACATGCCCATAGTTCTACCGATACCTCCAGTAGTTCTTGACATTTCTCCGTTCATCTCTCCTAAAACCTCATTAAGGTCTTCTACAGCTATCTGAGTCCTTTTAAACCCACCAGACATATTTGATATAGTACCTGTTGCAGTTTTTGCGTCTACAGTAATTCTGTATAAAATCTTATTTTCTGCCATGTTATAATCTTCTTTGTTTTATGTTGTACTTAAATTCTTTCCAGTTTGTAATGGATTGATATTTTCCTTTAGCTATTAATATATCTTCATCAGATATTAGCCAATCATCTTCGTTTAATAAATCTATTATATCTTTTAACATATTATAGTGTTGTTATTTTTACAGGTCCAGCATTAGCACTTTCATTTCCGTTAGCATCATAAGATGATACAAAAAACTTATAAGAAGTTCCACTTATTAAAAGGGTAACGGTAAGAAAGGTGTTTGTTATATTTGCTATTAATGTAGTTCCTTGATAAACCTTATATCCAGTAGCAGCAGTACCATCTGGATTAAATGAAGGAAACCAAGAAAGGTCTACGCTAGTGGTAGTGATATTACTTGCTGTGAAATTAGTAGGAACACTCGGAGGAATTAAATCCGTAGAGTCCGTAGTTGTTTGTGTAACAGTATTACTAAATCCAGAGTTAGGTGTAGGTGCATAAGAATCAAAAGCGTTTACCTTAAATTCATACTCCGTTCCAGCAGATAAGCTTGTTACACTAAACTGAGAACTATTACTAGTAAAGTCCGCACTAGAAACGGTTGAGTGTAATAGAAACCCTAACCCAGAACTAACTTGATTTACATAAACATTATAACCTGTATCTCCTGCATTAGAATCAAAAGTTGATGCAGTCCAAGTAAGTAGTACAGAATTATCTAAGGTACTAACAACAGATAAACTAGATGGAGCTGTTGGGGTTGTAGATGTAGTATTTGTAGATGTAATTAATGCTGCTGACCTACGAGACTCTAATCCATCAGCACTAATTGAAGATACTTGAATAGAGTATGTCTGACCAGATACAAGGTTTTTTATTAAGGCAGGAGGGCTTGGGCTTGGAGCAGTGTATGGGTATGTTAAAGTTCCATATCCGTGCCTAACACCATCTACATAAGTAGCATAATTAGTAGCCTTTATTCCAGTTGTAGGAACAGTCCAAGTTATACTTATAGTTTGTGCAGTAGTAGCAGTAACTACAATGTCATAAGGAGTTTCTGGTATTATTACTTCTGCAAAATTAGTATTAATAAGCTCTACTTTTGACTTACCTGTTAGTAAATTAGTTTGTAGACTATTTATATTGTAATCTAATGAATTTATTCTAAATACATCTTTTAAACTATACCTTAATAAAACGCTTAGAGGTAAGTTTGCACTTACACTCATCAATCTAGTTGATTTGCTAAATGCTTTATCTATGTATGTTTTGTAATAATTTTGATATAAACTATTTGGATTTTCTATACCAGTATATTCATCATTTTCAGAATTAAAGTTTATGGTTTGAGAGCCATCAGAACTAACATTACTAGGTCTTAAATACTTTTCTAATAAAGGATTTGCAGTACTAGTTGCTCCTGTAAAAGCAATAGGGTAACAGGTATTAGTGCTACAATTAGTTATGTTTATAGGTGTAGATACAGCAAAGTGTACTATCGGTCCAGTTTTTACAGTATTTTGATTACTGTCAACTAACCAACCTGTTTGTATTGGTGTTCTAGGTGCTTGTAAAACTTTTTCATCTGACAGTCTTTCAAATAACAAATGTTCAAACTTTAGTTTTACCTCATACTTTCCACCATCAGAAACAAAGTTGTTTATATCCCTATTATCTCTACTTAAATCTCCAAACTCATCGACTAGAAGCTCGTTTTGACTTTTAATACCAAAAGTCTTAGGAGTAGCGTACTTAAAATTTACTTCAGAGTATGTAGGGGCTCTAGATATTGTTGATTCTGATATATTAACGTAATTAGAAACATCTATAACTTCTCCCTCTGAATAATACGAGTCTAAAGGCTGAATTATTATTCTAGCTTTAGATGGTAAAGATTCATCTCTTTGAAAATAAGCTGTTAGATTAAACATCTTGAATATTGATTGCAAGAAATCTATAAGCTTCATTTTAGGAACTTGATTCTTAACATCAATTATAAATTCTGAAGCTACTGAAGATATAGTGTTTGTATAAGGAGGCTGTGTAAAAACATAACCAACGAACTGTGGAGTTCCTGTAAAATTCGCAAATGAACCCTCCTGTTTTTTCACAGTTAATGTCGCATCAAAATTTAATAAGTCACTTCCTGCTTTTGTAGTCACAAAAAAGTTTAAGTTCCAATTTCTAGGCTCTTCAGATGATATAACACTATAGTCTATTACCACACTTCCATCAGATTCTAAATCATTAGCAGAACCCAGTATATCTCCAGATATAGTATCTACAACCCTTATGTCGTAAGGACCAGTACCGCTATTGGGGCTTATACTGAATGTTAATGTATAACTATCATATTCATTAGTTATGAATGGGTAAAGACCTGTAATACCAGAAAAATTAAGACCAAAATCAGAACCATTAAAAACAATCTGATTATCGTTAACACTTAACATTGTTCCTTTATCTTTATTTAAGTGTAGGTACAACTCATTAAAAGGAGCAGAGTCTATCCAAGTCTTATCAAAAAATAGTGCTGGGTACGCATCCTCTATTCCACTTATTATGTGTTTTAGCTTTATTGATGGCTTTAAATCTGAGTATTCAATACCATTATGAGCAGAAGTTCCGTGCTTACGTAAATTTCTACCTATAGTAGGCTCTCTGTTTGGGTCTCCGTGGTCAGCGCTATCTGAGTTGTAGTAGTAATAAGAATTACAAGATATAAGAGGGTAAACAATATCTCCAATAGCACTTTCAAGCATAATGTCGTCGCCATTGTTATCTAAGAAATGAGCTAACCCTGTAACAAGTCCTCGCCTTACATTATCTTCGGTATATTCGTGATTAAATTTATCTAAGTAACTTAAATTAGATAATTCAGCATCCCCAAGTATTTCAGCAAGAGCAACAGAAGAACCAAAGAAAACTATTTTATAGGCATAAGGTTTATTATTTCTCATATCTACATCCTCAAGCCTTATCTTTCCAAACCTAAAGTCAGCTCCACCTATTTGTATAAGACCATCTTTTTTAAACCTAGCATCAAACCCATCTTGTATATTGTAGTTATAATAGTGCTTAAATATTCTGTTATTATTTGAAGAAGCAGGTACTTTAAAAGATTGTGAGTAGTCAGTAAATATCTTAGAAATGTCTCTTACATCTTTTATCTTTTGATTTAAGTTTACCGCCTCATAATCAAACAAGTCAATCCTATCTTTGTTTCCATTCCCATCTTCTATGTAAAGCTCTAAGTTTTTCATCTACCTAACGTTGTTTGTTGTGTTAAAAGAAAATTCTACGTCTATTGTGTAATTTATTAATTTATTATTTAGTTTGGTCTTGTAGTCTATTGTTTTGTTAGATACATTTATTGGCAATATTTGTTGCTTGTAATCTATCCACACCTGCTCACTAAGCATAAGTTGCTTAAACACCTCGTTAAACTCCTCTGGAACAAAACCACTATTGATAGTTAATGTCTCTTTAGATGTCGTATAGAAATCAACATTCCTGTGAGATGATATGTTTCCAGCCCTATAGTCTTTTATTGTGTTTCCTTGATACTGCTCTCTCTCGACTTCCATGGATAGTCTAGATGCTTTAAAGAACCATAATTCTTGCTTAGCACCATACTTATTTCTAAATATTATTTTGTAAGGAGTGTATTTACATTCACTTATGTTTTCTACAATTATTGTTCTCAATGGAACAGAAGAGTCGTAAGAAGAAATAACCACCTTTGTAACAGGATATATCTCCTCTTCATCTAAGAATGCCTCTATACATTTATTAGTCTCAAAAGTACCACCTTTGTAGTATATTCTTTGTTCAAAATTACTGTATAAGTTTGGAGATGTTCCACTAATACCAAAGTATTCTATCTGCTCGTCTGTGTCATTAAAATCAGAAGGTATATCGTTTATTACAGAATGTACTAGCTCATCTCCGTTAAAAAAAGATATATCCTTAAACAGTTTTCTAGCTAAAGGAATAGAGACATCATTATCTTCTAATTTGTATATTATATCATTGTCTATAAGACAACCATTTAAAGACGTAAAATTATATCCTTCTCCATAGTAAGAATACCCATAAACAGCATAGTCTCCAGTTTGTATATCTCCTACAACTGTAGCTGTTTCTGCAATTGTGGTAATTCTATAGTCAACCCATACAGCAGCTTTGTCTTCAGTAATGTAATACTTAGTATCGATGAAGTCTTTTACTAAGTCAGATATATCCCAATATACAGTATTAGGAGTATCTGTGACAGTAGAGGTTATGGTGTAACTAGGTGTATTAGGTCTATCAAGTACTGTTACTCCATCATAAACCCATAGCTCTATAGAAGCGTTTATTAAATCCGTAGCTGTTGCATTAATCCAATAAGGACTTCTTGCTAGTATCTTACTCATTGCTTATATTTATTATTTTTCTTAATTCATTTCTTAAATCTTCAGAGTATGCTTCCGTTATATCAGCACCTATCTTACCTTCAATCTCCTTATACACTCTTTCGAATAGGTTACTACCTTTGTAGCCAAACCTTTTTATTGTACCTCTATCAGCTATACTCTTCATTATAGCAAAAACAGCACTTTTATAAGCACTATCTTTTATTGTTGATGTTTTAGCAAACTTATATCCACTCTTTAGTTGTCTATAAGGTCTAATACCTTTAGCCTTTATCCAAGACTCTATTCCTTGCTTCTTCTTCTCCCAACCTACATTACTATTGGATGGTAAAGCACCATCAACAACATACTTTGCGTATTCTGCATTAGATTTTACTTCTATAGAGTCATCTTTTACCTTGACATCAAATGAATTGGCAAATTTACCTGTAGCAACAGTCTTATCTAGTCTAGCTCCTCTTTGAAGCCTAACCTTAAACTCTTCAGCTATCTTATTTAGCTCTGCTACAAGGTTTTTCTTTTCCATTAACAGATATTTATCTCGTTAGGTAATTGTATTTGTATAGAACCTTCCCATCCTGCTAACATATTCTCATATTTCTCCATGAAAGGAGTTGCATCCATATCATTATCGGTAATTAGCCTAACATCCCATAAGTCTCCTCTCTTTAATTGCATAAACAGGTAGTTTAAGACGTTTAACTGCGTATTTAAGACATCTTGAGAGTTATCGTTACCATAGAAGTTATCTGTAGCTTTATCTTTGCTTATATCGACTATATCCATACAAATAACGTTTAGTGTTACTGTAATTGTCCTAGAACTTAGGGTTGTTGTATCAACAATTAAGTGTGTTAAGGGAAATATAGTTGTTTTTGCTAGGTCAACATCAGATAAGTTACCTGTAGTAACAGTATTACATTGTGGATGCTGTAATAATTGTGCCTTTAAGCTGTCTAATACGTTGTAAACTTGGTTTTGTGCCATTATCTATTCTTATTTTGTATATCTTTTACTAATCTAGCCTCTAATTTGGCTCTGTCTTGTACATATTCCAAGTACATCATACATTGGTGTAATGGAAGCTTTGAGACTTCGTCAAGTCTTCGTACATCGTCTTGTGCGAGGCATAAAAACGACTGATAATCTCCCCATTTTCTTCCAAAAGCTGCTTTCCTTCCTTGTTGGTCGTTGATTTCGCCTGTTCCATTAAAGAGTCCATTGTATATTTCGACAATTTTGTCCCTAAACGATAAAAAAAAACCTGCATTCCCAATGCTACGTTAACTGGTGCATCTTTCATCACTTCTGAGAACTTATCACTACCCTCATATTCAGCTATTCTGTAGTGGTGCTTAGTGCTTATGTCTTTTATTACAGGTCTGTAAAGAACTGCCATTAATTTATGCAAGTCTTTTACGTTTCCAATGTAATTTTCAGCATCTTTAAACGCTCCGTACGATATTTTATCCAGAGATGGCTCAAAACCAAACTCTACAGCAACACCCTCTTCACTAATCATTCTAAATCTGTTTATAAATGGCTTGTCTTCATTAAAACAGTCATTTATGTGACTTAGTATACTATCAAAAGTGTTAATAGGTATCTTATAAGACTCCTTCAAGTCTAATCCACAGAATATCTCTAGTGTTTTCTTGTTGATAAACTCATAATCCTCCACTTCCTTGTTGTCTTCCCATAGTTTAGCGTATTCTTGGTACTGCTGTACAGTTATACCACTTAAATCCTTAGGAACACTAATATCAAGTTCTATTTTACTCATAATCTTATAACGCTTTTTATGTTTTTTGTCTTTTTATTAGGTAAATAAATAAAATAAAACTATATTTGCTAATATCAAAGTCAAATTAATATTAATTATTAACAATTTAATCAATGGATTTAGTAAGATATGAGGTAAGAATTGGGTTTTTTAAGGGTTTATTGCTAGGATTAAGGCATTATCCCTTCGAAAGCGAAGAAGTTTACGAAGAAGACATTGTTTTCTACTTTGGAATCATTCAATTAGTAATAACCAGAATATATCAAAAGAATTAGTATGAATACAAGAGAAAAATGGGCAGAAATGCAAGAAGATGGGCAATACCAGTATGTAGAGAAGGTTTTAAGCAATGCTGAAGCTAGAAAGAACATACCTGTGTTTAGTGGAGTGCTAAAGTACTTCCCAAATGCCTTGAAAGAAGTGTCTAAGTGTAGTAAGGCTGGTAATGACCAACATCATCCAGATAAACCACTACATTGGGATATGAATAAGTCAAAAGACGAATATGATGCTCTAACTAGGCACTTAATAGACCATACAGTTAATCCTGTAGATGAAGATGGTATTTT
>Ga0228664_1001925_pt1 | contig 10121 bp, 6 predicted proteins | sample 78DmetaG_FD_183029 | JGI IMG/M metagenome (GOLD analysis project Ga0228664, IMG submission 183029) | Seawater microbial communities from Monterey Bay, California, United States - 78D | ecosystem: Environmental > Aquatic > Marine > Coastal | place: USA: California | collected 2016-09-26 | reverse complement strand
GCTAAGTCATTCAATATAACTCCGATTGACTTTGTTAGCACACCCGAAAAAGACTAAAATTAAACCCATGAGTAACTCAAAAAGACAATTATATTAATCCTTTAAAATCAAAAGGTTTTAATTAACAAAATTTGTAGAAAAAATGCTAAAAAAAGTAATCTTATCTGATTTTGAGAATGGAGTTTATTTTATAAAGGCTAGAGGGACAACACAGAAATTTATATTGAGTAGATAAAAGTTTATGGAATAACAAATTTGATATGAATTTTTTAAAGATAACTCTCGTAGTAAGTTTTTTATTTTTAGTGTCATCTCAATCCTTCTCTCAAATTCCAAATGGATATTATACCAATGCTATTGGCTTTACGGGAGATACTTTAAAGGACAGTTTAAACAATATTATTGATGGGCATATTGAGTTTTATTATACTAGTAATTCTCAGATGGATTGTTGGGATGTGCTGAAGCAGGCAGATAAAGACCCTAACAACTCAACTAATGTAGTAGGTTTGTACTCAAGGTTTTCAATGAATGGACCATTGGAGTATAATAGTGGTCAAGGATGGAGCAGAGAACACGTATGGGCTAAATCTAGGGGAAATTTTGGCACATCTAGAGGAGAAGGAACAGACTTACATAATCTGTTCGCTGAGGACATATCCACCAACTCGGCAAGAAACAATAGAAACTTTGATATAGGAGATACTAGGTATGTAGACAATAGTGGGACTTATTCAGGTTCTACGAATGCTTTCACCTCTTCTTCACGTTGGGTATGGGAGCCACCAGACTCTTTAAAAGGAGATGTAGCAAGGGTTATATTTTATATGGATGTTAGGTATGAAGGAGGGAACGGGGAACTAGACTTAGAGGTAACAGACAGCCTTTTACCTAGTTCTAGTCAACTGCCTTTGCACGGCAATGCGAGAACACTGTACAGTTGGCACTTACTCGATACTGTTAGTAACCAGGAAAGGATGAGAAATGATACCATTTTTAAATATCAAAATAATAGAAACCCATTTGTAGACCACCCTAGTTTTGTGCAATCCATATATGGAGCTAGATATGGCAGTGTATCGGTTGGGAGTAAAGAGCCTAATGAAATTAATACCTATAAAATCTATCCGAACCCTAGCAATAAAAATATTATTGTAGAGTCTAATAAAAGAAGAATTGTAGAGGTGCTTGTTATTGACAGTCAAGGTAGGGTAGTCCTAAAAAACAGTCTCTTTTAAATCGAGTAGATATAAATGTCGATGAATTAAAAAAGGGGGCCTACTTTATAATAGTCATAGATTCTGGAGGACAGGAACATACTCATAGGCATATAATCGAGTAATTGATAGTATCGTTTTTAAAGGGATAGCACACCAACGAAAATGAGGATTGATGAGTTTAACCAATTACCACTTGATGGAGAAGAGAAACTTGTTTGGGAGGGTGGCATATTTTTAACCAATAGAATTGAAAAAAACTTTGGTTTAAGCCTTTATAAAGTATTGAACCTATATCGCCTTATCGCAACGAAATAGATTTGACTAAGTTGGGTATTTAGACCTATGGAGTACCCTCCCTTTTTTATGCAGTAGAATTTATTATTAACAGTATTCTGCCATTCATTAAAAGTAAGAAAGTTGTTTTTTGAAACAATCATTTAGCACAATTACAGTAGAATTTTACCAAGCTAAATTTTACGCTAATCTTTCTAGGTGTTCAATTCGTGTGCAAATTTACAGCACAAAAAAAAGACAACACATTGATAAACAATAGTATTGGCTTTTAATTTAGTCGGGGTGGCAGTCAAAAGTTCGAACTTTTTTAAAGGAAGATTTAGAATTGATGAGTAAGACTAATCGACTACTGTAGTTAAAAAACAGATGTTTAATGAAGCGCTAAACGTAGTTCTTCATTTTTTGAGGAAATTAGGAAAGTCGTCAATCAAAAGCAAACATAGTTGATACCTATTAAATGTTGCTTTTGATTCAGGAGCTGAAGGCGAAGCCTGAATTAGCTAAAGACTTTTGTAATTTGAGGAAGAAAAAAGGAAGAATCAAATTGAGTTTAGCATGATGTTAGGTCACGTTAAGCTCGATGCCTCTCGAGGGTCGAGAGGTTTCAGATTAGCAGTTTTTTCAATTTGGTTTAGCGCTTCATTAGATCACAGTCAAAAGACTTAGGAGTGCGACTCGCTCAAAGAAGCGAAGCGGAGTTGAGAGCACGAGAGGATTTTGTTCGACCAGAGGGAGAATGTGATCTAACGTTTTGTATATGGAAAGTAGCGGATTTCACACACTAATTTTTCGGTTCATTATTGACCTTTGTTTTATTATTTATCTTTCGTATAAGCATCAAAACAGCTATTTTTTATATACTTTGTTGGCAATAGTTTTTGTCTTAATAATATATATACCTTGTATAAAATTGGATAAATCTATACTAACCTTATCTGTGCCTAAAACAGAAATCAAAGCTTTTTGAGTTAAATCTTTACCAAGTAAATCAAATATTTTAATTTGACTTAATTCTTTTTTATCACTTTTTAAAAAGATTTTATTTTTGGTAGGATTTGGATATAGTTTTAAATTATTATTTATGGATGCAAAGTTTTCTATACCAATAGTGGTAGGAAGTTTTAATTCAATTTCGTCAAATGAACAAGCATCATTTAGAGTTCCAAAACCTACTCTTCCATTTGTAAAAGTATTGTCAGAAATACTATCTATCAATACTCCATTTTCATAAACAGCTAAAACGCCTGAGTTATTTTTAAAAGAAAAAGTAGAATAATTGTTGGTTAAGATAGTAGCTACAGGTTTTAATAAAGATGAAGCACCATTAACAACTTTGTAAATTCCACTTACTGATGGATTAGCAGAGAATAAGGCATGATAATAGTTTAAATCATCTTGATAATTAACTATTAAAGCAGCATTTGCGGAAGAGTTAATAATTGTGTTTTCTAAACTGGCAACATTACTTGTAATAACCATACTATTAGCAATCACCGTGTCATACACAGTGTATTCTCCCAACCGATTGCCTGTTAAAATTGGTGTTTCTGAAAAGAATAATTGATAAGCTCCATCTTTAATTCTCCATCTAGAAGGGTCTCTTTCCCAGTAGTTTTCCCTATCTCCTAAATCAGGATCTGTGGTAAATGGTGGATCTGTTGGTAAAGTGAGCCTTCTATTCAGTTGCGAATAATAGAGATTTGATGGCTGAACATTTGGAACGTGTTCATGCCATCCTTTCTCGTTATGAAATTGCTCAGGGATACTTAAATCTCCTACCAGAGTGGTTTGATAATCATCCCAAATAGGATAAGATGTAATACCATTCCCACCCATATTCCAATATACTGTTCTTTTACCTGCATTTGGTCCTGTACACCAAACACCACCACTGTTGTAGTTCCAGTCGTTATCTACATTTGTAATTAGGGTTTCCCAAGGGGTATTTCTATGAAAATCTGAAGAAATTGGTATTCCTGCTTCACCAAAAATGTTTGAAACTACATTTCCGTTAGCTTTGTGAGTTAAGGTAAAGGAATGAATCCAAGCCCCTGAACTTTTGAAATAAATGGAATCGGCAAGACAATGGCTGGAATAAGCGAACTTCCACCCATGATGTCCTTCTCTTCCATAGAAGCTAATGTTTTTTACTTCCCCATACCCAGAAGCTTGATGGTTAAGAGCATTGTCGGAATTTTTAATGCTTACATTTTCTATCCAACAATTAAATGTTCTGACAAAAGAAACCGAATTATATCCGGGTGCATTCCCATGTGAGGGTTGTGGGATAGATTTATGCTCCATAAATATATTTTCGACTCCGCAATTTTCTACATACCATCCGGATCGTTTTCTTAACCGGGCATTCCAGTTGTTTTTAATGTCGAGTCTGATAGGCTCCCTAAGTGTTACAATATTTCCGTCTATCCGCTCTATAATATGATACATAATTAATCCTCCATTTCCATTAGACCAACCTACAGAACAAGCCCATTCATGGTTTTGATTATTCAATATATGATCCCTCAGTTCTCCATTAAAAGGGTGTGTGCCTGTATATTCTATATTCACATAGTCCCCAACATTCAACCCAGATACATTATCAAGCGTGAGACTTCTATCTCCCATTCGGGTTTCTTCAACAATATTATAAGCTGGTCCAGAATTAGTTCCTTCAAAAGTAATTATGTATCCATCTCCACCTGTATTTGCTGAAGAGCTGCTTGTTCCCAATTCTACTGCGTTAAACGGAAAATAAAAACGTGTTCCACTGATGGAATCATTTCCTGCCCCCCTTAATACGATATTGTTTTTTTGAACCGTAATAAAAGTATCTAAGACGTACAACCCGGCCGGAAAATAAATGATACCAGAATCAATAGATGCTATTGCCGCATTAATGGCTGATACGTCACTCAGCGAATCGGTAGTTATGGCTCCAAATGTGGTTACATCAACAGTAGTATTGACATAATGATAATTTTTCTCTCCCGATTTATAACCAACGTATGAAAAGTCTGGCAAACGGCCTCTCGAATCCCATTTTTCGCCATTCAACCCCCAAAGTTCGGAATGAATCTTCTGTACTCCACCATCTGCTAGATCGTTTACATTAATACGAACTCCTCCATAAACACGTATTCCGTTCGCCAATGCACTTACTTCAATATTAAATGCTGAAGCCAACTCATAATCGAGAAAGGCATTATCATTTACAGTCAAATCTCCTGTAGAGTCCAAAGCAAACATATTTGTATAAAGCCCGCCATCTTCAATTCTCCAATTAGAAAATGTGATGGGTGTGTTCACATAGTTTCCTGTTAATGTTCCAACAACGGTACCATTTGGACTATTCTCATCAATATATTGCTCTTGCTCACTGCATAATCCGAAATTGTTGTTTTTGTATGGGTGATTTGAGATCACATAAGCTTGCAATCCCCACTTGTGAGCCAAATATCCTTCAATCTCTTCCATTTCACATAGACTAAGTTCGCTTTGAAAGAGAAGGACTTCAAATATTTGTCCATTAAAAAAATCAGAGTAATTAAATCGTGCTCCAATTGAAAAGGGGTCATTATTAGGGTTGTAAGTAACATTGAATCTGGGTAATTCTTCCCTTGCTCCATTCAGATAATATCCTACTACTGAATCATCAGTATAATATGTACGGAACATATTTTTATGTGCAATATTCCAGTTTCCACTACTACTATTCCATTCTCTAGCGTTTTGAATAGCTACATCATACCCATTTTCTCCAAGTTCAATTCGGTAATCACTCCCACTTGTCCACTGTCCTTTTGCAATTACAGATCCTTTCGCTGATCCTGGATTTGGTGAAGCAACAATGAATAAAGTAATTGTTGTATCGGCTACTCCATAACCCAAATTATTGCCCATTAATAAGTCATCAATTCCGTCAAAAGCAATTCCTTGTGTTGTATTTAGGTAATTAGGTCGATTAATGGCTGTTGTTTGGGTTACATGGTTCCCATTTCCACTTAGGTCATTCCATGCAGAAACTGTTCCCGAACTATGAATAACACTAGTTGTGTCTGAAGCATCTAGCCATAGTGCAGGAGAATAAGTTGATGGTGTGAAGTTTTGTGCATTTAGGTTGCATGTTAAAATTAATGCAAGTAAGAATGAAAGCTTATTCATTTTTTTTATAATTATTGTCAACACCTAGATAAACCGAAAGGTAAGTTTATTTCTCTTATGGTAGTCCCTACATATTTCATTTTGAACTAAAATGAAAGGTAATTAGGTTGTATAAATTTCAAAATGGTTCGAACCCAAACAAATTAATATTACTATCTGATTAACATAAGATTAATGAGACTTATTTCAAAAGTTAGGAATTACCTATCAATTATTTCGAACTATTAAAATTGAAATGAATTATGTAGTAAACAATTTAATAATAGGTAACTAAAAACGAAAAGAGCCTGCCAAATGGCAAGCTCTTTTTATAGGTCGGGGTGGCAGGATTCGAACCTACGACCTCCTCGTCCCAAACGAGGCGCGATACCGGGCTACGCTACACCCCGAAGGTGTAATTTTTTAAGGTTGACCTTAAATTGGGAATGCCAAAATTACTAGTTTTCTTTCAATTAACTGTCAAAAAAACTTTATTTTAAAAGAACTATTCTCTTGCGGAGAGACAGGGATTCGAACCCTGGGTACGCTTGTAACGTACGACGATTTAGCAAACCGTTCCTTTCGGCCACTCAGGCACCTCTCCAATCCGGACGGCAAAAGTAATAATGTTATTTCATTCGAAATGAAAAAAAATCATTTAATTCAAATATTTTTTTCAGCTACTCTTCACTATCTTTAACGGTAGAAAGTCATGCCGTGAAAAAAATATTACAACTCCTTTTATTGCCTCTCTTGTTTTTTACATTAGCTTGTGAAAAAGCACCCAAAAACAATACCACTAATACTGTTATTATAATAGAAAAGAACGATGCGTCAACGTTAAACCCAACAGCAGCCTCCGATCAACTTTCTGCTTATGCAGGAATGCAAATCTTTCAAACATTAACAAACATTGATTTTAAAACTGAAAAAACCGTTGGAGTTCTTGCCACTGCTCCTGCTGTAATCGATTACGATAGTTTAGGAAAAATGCAAGCAACGTATACAATAAGAAAATGCAAGTTTTGATAATTCGGACAAGGTTACTTTTGAAGACATCCTGTTTTCTATTAAAGTAAATTTCTGTCCTTTGGTTTCAAACTCAGATGGAGCAAATTATTACGACTTTATTGAGAAAGTAGCAGCAAAAGACAACTATACATTTACCATTACATGCAACAGTCCTGCTGTATTGAACGAATTGCGCAGTGGTGACTTTTTTGTCTTACCAAAAAAGAATTACGACAGCTTAAATCTGCTTCAAAATTTTAGTTTGCACCGTTTAAAAACAGATTCGAACTTACTAGAAAACGATAGCATTATTAGATTCGCCGAAAGTTTCAACTCAAGCTTAACTCAAATAAATTCGGCCTCTTTTCAGGGCAGTGGACCGTATCGATTTAAAAAGTGGCAGAAAGGAGAACGTATTATTCTTGGAGTATTAGTACTGTAGGTGCGTTGCACAAGCTACTATTGCTAGGTTTATTTTCTGCACTGTATCTTATAATTCTTTTCGCATTCGGAAGGTTTAGCAAGCTACCAACGACTTAACTTGCACTAGCTGTTGACCTTACTATAAGCAGAGCTATAGAACTTATTGATGCCATTCCTTTGCTTTTCCTGTTAGTTTGTTTATCTGCATTTATTGAACCGTCCTTTTTCACAACCATTCTGATTATTTCAAGTGTTGCTTGGACTTCTATTGCGAAATTTACTAGAGGCGAAGTAATTAAAGTAAAAAATGAAGATTACATTCAAAGCGCCAAAGCGTTAGCATTGGATAACTTCCAAATAGTAAGGAAGCACATCTTACCAAATGCACTTGGTCCTGTTTTCGTTAGCCTATCCTTCGGAATGGCTGCAGCAATTTTATTAGAAGCTAGTTTATCTTTTTTAGGGATGGGTATTGCCGGTGAAGAAGCGAGTTGGGGGAAGTTAATATCATCTGCTCGAAACAACTATGAAGCGCGGTGGCTTGCTATTTTCCCGGGCTTGGCTATTTTCATAACGGTCGTTGCTAGTAATAAGTTGAGTGAATTGTTTCAACAAAAGAGATAAAGACTAAAGTCTTAAAGATTTGTGCAATTGTTTTTGAGAGGGTAGCATAGAGCACCAATTGTTAATTGTTAATCGTCAATTGTTAATCTGGATACTCTACTCGAACATGGTAAATACTCATTAACTTGCGTTTAAACATTTTTTTAATCTCGCTAATGTCTTTAAAGGTAACGTCAGCATTAGCGAATTGGAGCTCTCTAACTTGGGAATCAATAATTGTATTGACCAATTTCTCAATTGATTCACCGTCGTATTTTGAAAGGCTTCTACTAGCAGCCTCCACCGAGTCTGCCATCATTAATACTGCAGTTTCTTTTGAATAAGGCAATGGACCAGGATATCGAAATCGTTTAGATGCATCTTTTTCGTCAGGGTTGTCTTCTATGTATTGTTTATAGAAGAAACGTGTGGTTGTTGTGCCGTGGTGTGTTCGAATAAAATCAATGATAATGTCAGGTAGTTTGTTCTTTTTGGCTAATTCAATCCCATTAATTACATGCTCTATAATTATAGCAGCACTTTCTTCAGGTGCCAGTTCACTGTGTGGATTGTAATCAGAATTTTGATTTTCTATAAAGTAATTAGGCATATTCATTTTACCTATATCGTGATACAATGCCCCTGTGCGCATTAAAAGTGCATTGCCACCAATAGCCCTTATTGCCTCTTCCGCCAAGTTAGAAACTTGTAATGAATGCTGAAAAGTACCCGGCGCCTTCATATTTAACTGTCTTAACAGATTATTATTAGTGTCCGCGAGCTCCATTAATGTAACATCTGAAACAAAACCAAATGCCTTTTCAAAAATATAAATGAGCGGATAGGCAAATAACGTAAGCATAGCGCTTCCAAAAAACCATCCAAGAAACTTCCAATCCGTTGCTTGAAAGCTTCCTTCTTGAATGAGGCCAATGCTCAAATAAACAATGCTGTAAACGAAAAAAACGACCAAAGAAGAAATAAATAACTGAGACCTATTTCTCAAGTTAACAATGCCTAGCAAAGTCAACATTCCTGTAATCATCTGAATAATGATAAACTCATAAGGGTTTGGAGCAATAAACCCTACAATAAGTATGGTAACCAAGAAGGTAAATAACGCCACTCGAATATCGAAAAAAGTTCGAATGATGATTGGGAGTACACAAAATGGCAACAAATATAAATTGATGTTTTCTATACTCAAAAAGACTTTTGCCCCAAACACAAAGAGTACAATTAGAAACAGTATAAATACAATTTTTGTGTCACTGTTGATTATTTCTTTGCGGAAGGAAAATAAGAATAAACCCAATGACAATATAAGAAGCGCAACTAAAATCACTTGTCCTAATAAAATCAATGTCAAACTGCTACTCTCACCTAATTGAGATTCATATTCGGTTCGTAGGGAGTCCAAAATTTTATACTGCTCTTCCGTAAGCACATCTCCTGTACTAACTACCCGTTCCCCTTTTTGAATCATGCCTAAAGTAGGAGAAATGCTTTCTAACTCTTGCTTCAATACAAATTCATTTGTCTCTTGATCATAAGAAACATTTCTTTTTAAGCAGTTCTCCAAGGCATTGTTTATTAGCTTTCTGCCTAACTCGTCCTCCTTTTGTAACGAATTACTAACGTATTGAAATGCTGACCTTAATGTATAAAACTCAGAAATAGGCTTTACTACTTCAACGTTATTCTCTAAAACGGCTACCTCAAATCCTCCGTTTTTACCCTCTATGCTTGAATGAATTTCAATAACTCCTTGCTCATAAATCTGCTTCAACAATTTCTCTCCTTGCGAAAAATAGTTGCTTTTTAATTGCTTATCCTCTTTCCCATTTACTTCAGAACTTGAAACAGCATTCGACCAAGCTTTGTCAAATTCAATTGAAAAACGTTCCATTTCTTCCGCTTCAACTCTACCACTTTTAAAAAAATAAGGTTTCATTTGACCTTGAACCACCTTACGTTCTGAACTAAGTTCTTCAGCAGACTTGTAAATAGGGAAATCAAACGGTGCAATTAAATCGACGTGTTGCCAAGGTTTCCCTTTTTGAAATTCATATTTAAACTTCCCATCTTTTGGGAAAATAAAAACAATTAACCCCACTGAAAGACAAAAGAATATTACTTTCAATATAATTGAATGTCGATCTCTTATAAAGTTAAATACGCGATTCATTTTGTTTTGCAATTGAAATACTAAAGTAGTATTATTCTATTTGAACCTTTAGCTTAGAATAAGAGGTTTTGAACAAGAAGTTAAGGAAGATTTAAATTAGTTACTAAGCCGATTGTTGTAAGCTCCCCCAAAACTAGTACAGTTTAAAAGTAGAATTTCTAATTTTAAAAACTGTAATATTATGAGAAAGAGTAAATTTTCCCCGACCCAAATTGCCAAGATTCTTAAGGAGTTTGATT
>Ga0228664_1001923_pt1 | contig 10140 bp, 12 predicted proteins | sample 78DmetaG_FD_183029 | JGI IMG/M metagenome (GOLD analysis project Ga0228664, IMG submission 183029) | Seawater microbial communities from Monterey Bay, California, United States - 78D | ecosystem: Environmental > Aquatic > Marine > Coastal | place: USA: California | collected 2016-09-26 | reverse complement strand
GCGGCGATCTATGAGAAACATCCGTATGCTCAGTCTGGTCAGGGTTCAGCAGAATCAGTGCAAACGATTCAACGCTCAGACATTGAGGATTTTTACCAACAATACTTTATAGCTAACACGGCAGTTGTTGCCATAGTCGGTGATCTCACTCGTGATCAAGCAGAACAACTCGCTACAAATATTAGTCAGGCATTGGCTAGTGGTCAGCCTACACCAAAAGATATGTTGGTAGCTGACTCAACGCCTAAATCAAAACAGGAACATATTGTTTTCCCTTCGCAGCAGGCACATGTGCGTATTGGTCAGCTAGGTGTTGCGCGTGGTGATCCAGATTATTTCTCTTTGTATGTTGGGAACCATGTTTTAGGTGGTGGTGGCTTTACCTCACGTTTGGTGGAAGAAGTTCGTAGTAAGCGCGGCCTGTCTTACAGCGTCTATAGTTACTTTATGCCATTACAGCAGCCAGGTCCTTTTATGATTGGTTTGCAAACACGTGCTGATCAAGCGCAGCAGGCATTACAAGTATGCTTGGATGTATTAGATAAGTATCAATCAGAAGGCCCTAGTGAGGCAGAGTTAGAGTTAAGTAAGCGTAATATTATTAGTGGTTTCCCATTGCGTATTGATAGCAATCGAGACGTCTTAGGTTATCTTTCTATGATTGGCTATTACCAATTACCACTCAGTTATTTGGCAGACTTTAGTGCAAAAATTGAAGCTGTGAGTGTTGAAGATGTGCGTCAAGCCTTTCGTAAACATATAGACTTAGACTCTCTAGTGACGGTTATTGTTGGTAATGAAGCAGCCGCGAAGTAATCAGAAAAACCTAAGTAAGGCCCCGCAAAATGTCCGCATTATTGCAGGCCAGTGGCGTGGTCGCTTACTCCCCGTGGCACAGGCGGATGGTTTGCGCCCAACCGCCAATCGAGTGCGTGAAACACTTTTTAATTGGTTGCAGTTTGATATCCATGGGCGTAGTTGTTTGGATCTTTTTTCTGGTAGTGGTGCCTTAGGTTTTGAGGCTGCATCACGTGGTGCAAGCAAGGTAACGCTGGTTGAAAGAGAGGCGCCGATTAGTAATATCTTACGGCAACAAGTGACAGCGCTATCAGCAGTGCAGGTTGAAGTTATACAGGCTGATGCGTTGAGTTTTGTTAAGACCTGTGAGCAACGATACGATCTCATATTTCTGGATCCACCATTCCAGCATTTCATGATCAGTGAGATTTTAGATGCGGTCTTAGCTGCAGATATTATTAACAGTGATGGCATAATCTATCTGGAAGCAGAGCGGAATGCGTTGCCTGAGTTGTTAGATGAACCATGGTGCTGGTGGCGACAGGCTAAGGCGGGTCAAGTAGAATACGGTTTAATTCAGCAACAAGAACAGGCGCCTTAAGGCGAAATCATATGCTTAAAACAGCAATTTACCCTGGTACCTTTGATCCGGTGACCAATGGCCATAGTGATTTAGTGCGGCGAGCACTCAAGGTGTTTGATCGCATAGTATTGGGTATTGCTGCCAGCCCTAGTAAACAACCGGTATTTGATTTAGAACAGCGCGTGAGTTTGGCGCAAGCCGTATTTCATGACATGCCACAAGTCGAAGTCTGTGGTTTTTCTGGGTTGTTAGTTAACTTTGCTAAACAACAGAATGCAGTAGCCATCTTGCGTGGACTACGTGCCGTTTCTGATTTTGAGTATGAATTTCAATTGGCTAGCATGAATCGGCAACTGGATAGTGAGCTGGAGTCATTCTTCCTTACTCCAGCCGATGAATTTTCTTTTGTCTCTTCTAGCTTAGTTCGTGAAGTAGCATTTCTTGGTGGCGATGTTTCACCTTTTGTTCATCCAATAGTTGCCGAGGCCTTAGCCAGTAAGCCTCAGTCCTAGTCTTATTGGTGCACTCACTATGGCCTTATATATTACTGATGAATGCATTAACTGTGACGTCTGTGAGCCTGAATGCCCGAATGACGCTATCTTTGAAGGTGAGGAGATCTACCAGATCCATTTTCATAAATGTACAGAATGTGTTGGTCATTTTGATCTACCCCAATGCGTTGAGGTCTGTCCTGTAGATTGCATCTTACTGGATAAAACTCAAGCTGAATCACGGCAACAGTTGGAAGTTAAATATCAGCAATTGATTAAAACAACAGAGAGTAAGGGCTAATGCTACGGCGTAGTATCTTTATTTTGCTTTTGCTGATGATGGGCCATGCTCAGGCAATTGATCACGTTAATGAAGGAAACATAAAAGCGGCTGTAGTGACGGCCCATCCGCTTGCTAGTCAGGTTGGTAAAGAAATCATTGCGGCTGGTGGTAATGCCTTTGATGCAGCAGTTGCAGTCAGTCTTGCTTTAGCTGTAGTTGAGCCTTATGGCAGCGGTTTAGGTGGTGGTGGCTTTTGGTTATTGCATAGTGCAGTGGGTGAGCAAGATGTGATGATCGATGGGCGTGAAGTAGCTCCATTGGCGGCACACCCTAATCTCTATCGTAATGCTGATGGTAGTATCAGTAGAGATTCAGTCAATGGTCCACGTGCAGCAGGTATCCCTGGCATGCTTGCGGCATTAGAGTTGATCAGTCAGCGCTATGGCCGATTGCCTTGGCAACAATTAGTACTGCCTGCAGTTGTTTTGGCTAAAGAGGGGTTTGTGCCTCATGCGCGCTACCTCAAATATCTGAAGATGCGTCAACCGTTTCTGAATCCAGCTGCTGCTCATATTTTCTCATCAAAGGCGATGCAGGCTGGAGGCAAGATCATGCAACATGATCTTGCCGCTACGCTCAGTCGCATTGCCGATTTAGGAGCCGATGACTTTTATCGTGGTGAAACAGCACAGCGTTTGGTGAAGGCGGTGAAAGCAGCGGGTGGTATTTGGCAGTTGGATGATTTAAAGCAATACCAAGTACTGATTCGCAAACCACTGCGAGCTGAATATAAAAATATACAATTAGTGTTGCCGCCGTTACCAACTTCAGGTGGTTTAGTCATATCACAGATATTAGCAATGTTGGAACAGGAGGCAGTGCCTTCAACAGATGATGCAGAAAGTATCCACCTTGTGGTTGAGGCAATGCGACGTGCCTATCGTGATCGAGCAATATACATGGGTGATCCAGCATTTACTCAAGTGCCTATAGAGAAGCTGCTAGCAGTGGAGTACGCAAAGGAAAAGTTTTCAGATTTTAATCCAGAGCAAGCAAGTCTGAGTAGTGATCTAGAAAATTCTGCAGCAGACAAAGGTGAAGATACTACGCATTTTTCAATCTTAGATGGTGAAGGTAATTATGTGGCAGCCACCTTGTCGATCAATTATCCCTTTGGTAGCGGCTTTGTTGCTGAAGGGACAGGTGTTTTGCTTAACGATGAAATGGATGATTTTGCGCTGGCACCGAACCAAGCTAACGTCTGGGGTTTGGTTGGTGGTGTAGCCAATGAGATTCAACCAGGTAAGCGTATGCTCTCTAGCATGACACCCTTGTTTATACGTGATCAGGACCGCTTACTGATTATTGGTACGCCGGGTGGTAGTCGTATTATTAGTATGCTGACATTAGCAGCACTACGTTTTTCACAAGGCCTATCAGTAGCTGATATTGTTGCCGGTCGTCGTTTCCATCATCAATATCTACCTGATGAGATTCAATTTGAACTGGGTGCACTAAGTACACTAGAGCAAAATAAACTGGCTACAAAGGGGCATAAGCTGAGAGAGCTGAAGCGTAGTTATGGTGATATGCACGGCATTGAATGGCTCTTACCTAGTGGTAAGGTAAAGGCAGCGGCGGATCCTAGAGGGTATGGTTCTGCGCTAGTTTTTGATTAACGGTGTTCGCTATTAGCGCTGGCATTTTGGACAATAAGCACTACTACGTTGGCCAATACGTAGATTGAGTAGAATGCTCTGGCACTTTACGCAAGCCTCGCCTGCGCGTCCGTATACCTGTAGTTCCTGACTAAAGTAACCTGGCTTACCTTCTTCGTTGACGAAGTCTCGTAGACTAGTGCCGCCCTGTGCGATCGCCTTTTTTAAGATTCGTTGAATATGCTCTATTAAGGTGGCATAGCGTTTTTTTGAGATGCGACCTGCAGCACGCTTTGGATGGATGCCCGCTGCAAATAAAGATTCAGCAGCATAGATATTGCCAACTCCAACTATGATGTGGGAATTCATAATAAATTCTTTAATGCTGGCGTTACGGCCACGTGAACGTTGAAACAAATAATCGGCACTACATTCTGCTGCGAATGGTTCAGGGCCTAAAGGTGCAATTAAGCGATGTTGTTCAATAGGCTCCTCAGTCCAGAGTACAGCACCAAATTTTCTTGGATCACGTAGGCGTAGGATGCCACTACTCAGGATAAGTTCAAAGCGATCATGTGCTTTAGCTTGGCTGTTCGAGGGTGCAATGCGCAGGCTGCCAGACATGCCAAGATGAATAATTAAGCAACCTTTGGCGGTATTAAACAAAAGATATTTAGCGCGTCGACTAACTGATTCAATACGCTGACCTACAAGTAGCTCAGCTAAATTCTGTGGGATTGGCCAGCGTAGTTTAGGGCTATGTGCAATCACGCCGAGGACGGTAGCCTCAGTGACGTGATGCTCTATGCCACGTTTGGTTGTTTCGACCTCAGGTAGTTCTGGCATGGTTTAAGTTGTACACACAGGCTGTATAGCTATCGCTTCAATTTCTACCAACAGATCACGACGACACATATCAGCATGAAAGAATTGGACATGTTCTAGGGCACCTAGGCGAGTAGCCAGTGCGGCTCGCAATTCAGCATAGTCTCCAGCATGTTTAATATAGACTTTAAGCTGCAGCATATTTTCTAATGCAGTTTTTGGGAAATGATGTTGTTCAGCAGTTATCAATAATTGTTCGATATTGCACAGACATTCTTGTAGTTGTGCTAAAGCTTGGTCTTGATGTTGGGTTTCGTGGCCAGTGATACTTGCTGTACCTGAGATAAATAAAACATGCTGTGTTGCAGTGGTATGTAATAGTGCTCGAGCAAATAGAGGTGCATCTTTACTGTAGCTTGCTGGGTAATTAAAGGCGTTAACTTGGCGTGGGTTCTGTATGCTGATGCCTGCCTGTTTAGCCGCTATAAAATAGAGTTGAAAGCCAGTGGCGTGATGACCTATGACAGTGGCTGCTGGATACTCAGGTTCATTGGAGTTGAAGGCATATTCTTGATAAGCCTGGCTTCGGCCCGAGCAAAACTGTTGATAGGCATCGATCTGATCACTTTCAGTGATGTTGGGGAAATAACTCCAGGTGCGTAGTAGCTGCGGATAACCATGTTTTTGCATTAGCTGAAAGATGCGGCTATAAGCAGTATAGCTGCTAGCAGACATGTCATCTGTCTGCAGGTCACTGCTCGCTATAACGGCTAGTAAATAGTCGTCATTGTGGAAGACAGATGCAGATGGTTCAACGGCTAAAGGCATTAGTCCCTGCCATTGATCATAGGAGGGCATGCTTTCTTGTAAGTTCTGCAGTGGGATCAATAAGTCACTATTGGTAGACGGTTGATTGCCATAACAGAGTCTAAAGCCAGACTGGTCATTGCTGCTGCTCGTACTGAGGTGTAGTTGCTTTTGTTTAGTATCCATGTCGCTATGATTTGGCAGAATGTGCCGTTGCATGCTTGATCTTAGGTCTTCCTATCGCTTCTGTCTGCGGTCTACTGAAACCTTGCTGACAGACTATTGATAGTATCATTTTCACGTGCCGAGATAACCTTTGTTCAAATTCATATCTATACATTGAGATCCATTGTTTTACCGACTAATCTCTGCTTGCACTGGTCGCTTGCTTGCGGGGGCTGCCCGGCCTAAGTATCATCAGCATTCTTATTAGAATGGATTTCTAAATGCAGCTTTTAAACGGATTGCTCGAATGGGCTCTGTGGCAAGAAGGCCTCTTTGTCCTGGCAAGTACCCACCTCACGATTGTTTCAGTGACGCTCTATCTGCATCGTTGTCAGGCGCATCGTGCAGTCGATCTTCACCCCCTTATCAGTCATGTCTTCCGCCTATGGTTGTGGTTGACTACCGCTATGGTGACGCGACAATGGGTGGCAGTGCATCGTAAGCATCATGCTAAAACTGAGACCGATGAAGACCCACATAGCCCACAGGTGCTAGGTATTTGGCAGGTGATGTCACAAGGCGCAGAGCTCTATGCGCGTGCTGCGCGTGACCCTGAGATTAGTCGCGAATATGGCCATGGCACACCAAATGATTTTATCGAGCGTTATGTTTACTCGCGCTATTCAAATTTAGGCATCATTATTCTACTTATTACATTTGTTGTGTTATTTGGTTCTATGGGGCTGACTTATTGGGCGATTCAGATGATATGGATCCCGATTTTTGCTGCTGGATTCATCAACGGTGTGGGGCACTATTGGGGCTATCGTAATTTTGAGACCGATGATGCTGCAACTAATTTAACGAATGTCGCCTTTGTTGTTGGTGGTGAGGAACTACATAATAATCATCATGCCTATCCGAGCTCTGCTAAGTTTTCCATTCGGCCGTGGGAGTTTGACCTGGGTTGGGGTTACATCTGGCTGCTGAAGAGTGTTGGTTTGGCCTCCGTGCGTAAGGTTGCGCCACGTCCATTAGCCAGCACGCATGGCTCTACTGCTTTAGACATAGAGGCTGTCAGTGCGATGGTATCTAGCCGGCTACATTTGATGGCGGATTATGCACATAAAGTCACTTTGCCAATACTGCGTAAGGAGATGCAATTGGCTGATAATGTGTATAAGCGTGCACTCAGTCGTATTAAAAAGACCTTAATATTAGAGCCCGATCAAGTTAGTCACGCTAAGTTATATGAGCTTAATCAAGTATTGGCTGATAGTGAGCAGTTGCGTGTGGTTTATGAGTGCCAGCAACAGTTGAAGCAATTATGGCGACAACGTTATGAGAATAATGAGGGTTTATTACATGCTTTGGTAGAGTGGTGCCAAATGGCCGAACAGACCGGAATAGAGATACTGCAAGATTTCGCGCAGTCGTTAAGAGGCTATCGATTGCAGCCTGTATATAACTACGCGAAGTAAGCGAATTACTTGATCTTTGCTTCTTTGTACATCACGTGTTGACGTATGACAGGATCGAATTTCTTCATCTCTAATTTGTCTGGCATAGTACGTTTGTTTTTGGTCGTAGTGTAGAAATGACCGGTACCGGCACTAGAGACTAATTTAATTTTATCGCGCATTGTTCTGGTCCTTACTTAACTGCTTCGCCACGACCGCGAATTTCCGCAAGTACCGTGTCGATGCCTTTTTTATCGATAATACGCATACCTTTTGTGGATACACGTAGTTTGACCCAGCGCTTTTCACTTTCCACCCAAAAACGGTGGGAATGTAGGTTCGGTAAGAACCAGCGACGTGTCTTGTTGTGAGCGTGAGAAACGTTGTTTCCCGCTACAGGTCGTTTACCTGTTACTTGGCAGACTCTAGACATAATGGTTTAAATCAGTTCAATATTATTCTGTTAGGGCGGCGTACGTTAGCAGAAAGCTGCCGCAGAGACAACATTTTAGCAACAAAACGGCCTATAAAGTGGCACTATTAATAGAACCTAAGAAGAATAAGAAAAATGGACATAATATTTATAAAAGAACTCAATATTGATGCAGTGATCGGTGTTTTTGATTGGGAGCGACAAATTCGTCAACATATCAGTATTGATTTAGAAATGGGTACGGATATTAGCGCGGCGGCAGCTAGCGATGGAATCGAAGATACGCTCGACTATAAGGCCGTATCACAGCGTATTCGCGTCTTAGTCGAGGAAAGTCAGCCACAATTAGTTGAGCTGTTGATTGAATTGATTGCAACAACACTCATGGCTGAATTCAAAATTCCTTGGTTGCGTATTTCGATCGCCAAACCAGGCGCTGTGCGTGGTTCTGCAGCTGTTGGTGTAGTGATTGAACGTGGGCAGAAGACCTCATGATAAGGGTTTTTGTTGGTGTCGGTAGTAATATCGATAAACACCTACACATCAATCAGGTGTTGTTCGAGCTCAGTGAGCGGTTTGATAACCTACAGGTCTCGCCAGTGTATGAAACTGAGGCGGTGGGCTTTGTTGGCGATAGTTTTTATAACTTAGTTGTCGCCTTTGACACGGACCTGCAGCCAGAGGAAGTCTTTGCCTACTTACGCGCATTGGAGGCAGCCCATGGTCGCCGTCGAACTAGTGCCAACCAGTTTGTACCGAGGACCTTGGATTTAGATCAATTATTGTACGGTGATCAGCAAATCAACACCGATACAGTCAAGGTGCCGAACGATGATATTTTAAAATATCCCTTTGTACTCAAGCCCTTAGTAGATATTTCTGGTGACATGATCTGTCCTGGGCGCGATTGCTCCTTTCGTACATTATGGCAACAGCAGGCCGATAAATATGAGCCTTTACATCAGGTCTTCCTGAATTAGGTTCAGGCTCACTGCTGATCAAAAGATGATTAATTGCTCAAGGTGCGGCCGCCGTCGACAGCGATAATTTGACCAGTAATGTAATCTGGGCCATCACTTAGAAACTGTACGGTTTTAGCGATATCACGTGGATGACCTTCACGTTTTAGTGCGGTGCGCTCAACGATTTCCTGATGTACTGATCCATAGGCCTCCACTTCTGGCCACATGATTGCGCCTGGTGCGACGCCATTGACGCGTATCTCAGGTGCCAATTCACGTGCCAAAGATTTAGTCATGGCGATTAATCCAGCCTTGGCAATGGAGTAGATTGGGTAACCTTTTAACGGACGATCGCCGTGGATGTCGACAATATTAACGATAGAGCCATTGTTATCGCGTAAGAAACGGCTACAGGCTTGGCTTAGAAATAAAGGAGCTTGTAGATTAACGGCGATTAAATCATGCCACTGTTCGAGATCGATTTGTTCCATCTCAGTGGGATAGAAGGTTGAGGCATTATTGACTAAGAGGTCGATCCGACCCCAGGCCGCCGCCGCTTGTTTTGCTAAGTCGGGTAGGCGTTCAATCTGCTTTAGATCAAAGGCAATCGTGACCACACTATTGGCGCGGATAGCATTCAATTCTGTAGCTAAGGCATCAGCTAATGCGGCGGAGGAGTTGTGATGTAACACGATATTCATACCGGCTGCATGTAGCACGCGTGCTGTTTCGGCGCCGATACGTTTTGCAGCACCTGTTAAAAAGGCAACCTTAGTCGTTGTATGTTCGGTCATAAAATTTTCCATTTTTTGGATAGTCTATTCTTATTCAGATATTCTTATTTTGAATATTGTTATTGATCTATTTTTAGTAGGTCATACTGAAAAAAATAAATATATGATAGGCGTTATGGTAAAGACTGTGCTGTTATTAAATCAATCACAACGCAAGCATACTAAGATTACAAGAGTTAGGGTGCCCTCGAATAGATGTGTAAGCCAGTCTATAAGACCCTGCCCAGTACATAAACAAGAACATAACCATCCGATTCACTGAGTAAGTTAAGCCGGCAACCTACTACCTATGGATACGATACAACTGATTTGGTTGGGGATAGTGCAAGGACTGACAGAGTTTTTGCCTGTCTCTAGCTCTGCACATCTGGTGTTGTTATCAAAACTACTAGGATGGCCAGATCAAGGGTTACTAGTTGATGTTGCAGCCCACGCGGGTAGCTTGCTTGCGGTCTTGCTCTACTTTCGCGTTCAGTTATGGCAAATGGTGTCTGCTTGCATCACTCCAAGCGTCAGTAAAAACAGTGAGGAATTACGCTTAGTTGGGCATCTTGTTATTGCGACCTTGCCGATTGTAATAGTTGCCTTCTTTGCTGCTGATTGGATTGAGTGTTATACGCGTGATCCATTCATTATTGCGATCACTACTTTGATATTTGCGTTATTGCTTGCCTATGCCGCACTTAGTGCGCGAGAACTACGCAATGAATATCAATTGAGCCTAAGGGCTGTGTTTTTGATTGGCTGTGCACAAGTGCTTGCACTTATTCCAGGGACATCTCGTGCTGGGATTACTATGACAGCAGCTTTAATGTTGGGGCAACATCGTACAGCGGCGGCACGATTTTCTTTTCTATTATCAATTCCAACTACCTTTG
>Ga0228664_1001910_pt1 | contig 10186 bp, 14 predicted proteins | sample 78DmetaG_FD_183029 | JGI IMG/M metagenome (GOLD analysis project Ga0228664, IMG submission 183029) | Seawater microbial communities from Monterey Bay, California, United States - 78D | ecosystem: Environmental > Aquatic > Marine > Coastal | place: USA: California | collected 2016-09-26 | reverse complement strand
AGAGTACGGATGTCTACTACTTGTTGGAGAAAAGACATACGATGAAACAAAGAACGATTTCTTCTACCTCAAAGTAGATGAACTTGCAGTTAAAGGTAAGACTGTAGGAATAAGAATTTACACAGTTTTAAACAGACATTGTGATTTGGATGCTAAAAAGAAACATGAACTGATGCAACAATGTTACACTGAAAAAAAATTCGACAAATGTATCAAACTTTGTAAAGAATTATTTGAAGAGTTTGATGGTCAGATGTCTAAGTATTATGAGATGTGGATTGAGAGATGTGAGTATATGAAAACACAAGACCTACCAGAAGATTGGAACGGTGTATTCATAGCAACTACAAAATAGGAAAGGAACTATGTTATGTTGTGGAAAGATTTACTTCTTATGAAGTTTGAAAATGGATTTCGTATTTTATCCGAAAAAAATACAGAAGATAAACACTTTGTAATTGATGATGTACAAGTTGAAATTGGTGATGAGTTTAGAGTTGGCCCAAATGGTTACTTTGAGTTTATCGGTAATCCATCAAAAGAACTATTGGAGTCACACAAATGATGTGGTTAGATTATAATATAGACCAAGCAGGTACTAACTTTAAAGTTAGTGGTGAGTGGGAAGGTGAAGTTATGGGTGTAGGTAAAGACGGTACTAAAAAAGACCATTACCTTTACAAGCCTGGAGATGTATTTCGTGTAAACGAAGGCGGTTGGTTAGTTAAGATTGCTGATAAAGACGGTGCAGTTAGAGATTAATAACCGTATGCTTCCCAAGCTTGGTTGTTTGATATAGGAACAAATTGTGTACTTCTTTGTCCACCTGTTTGGGTTGTGGTTGTTGTAGAATTATCAACAACTACAGTGTTACCACTATTTCGGTTTGCTTCTTGTGCTGCTTCTAAGGCTGCGTTTGCAGTTTCTAGTGCAAGAGCTCTTTCTGCAACTAACTTCTCAATAAGTTTTGCATCATCTTTTCTTCCACCACCTTCAAAACCTTTGTAGACGTTTTCGCCACCCTCACTTCTTGCGATTCTATCTTGTGCAGCTGCAATTTGGTCATCTAAAGACATATCACCAGATGGTACTGCTGCTTCATCTTCACCAAATCCAAACCAACTCAACACTTTACCAGCGCCTGGAATAGACTTGATAAGTCCCATGATGTCAATATCAAATAAGCCTGTAAACCAATCGAAGATGGATTTCGCAGTATCAAATATTAAACCACTCAATGAGAAAGGTTCTTCTGGGTCACCAAACCCAAATAACCCCTTAACAAAGTTAATTGCAAGGTTTAATGGTGCAAATACGATGTCTATGAGTTTACCGAATATTTCAAATATAGATAAGTCAGAGAAGTCAAATAAGTCTTTAACAAAGTCAACCATTCCTTGAATACCATCAAAGATTTTACCAACCAAACCACTAATCATATCACTGAATGAGAATTCGCTCATCCATGTCATGTCGAATCCCATCTTTGTTCCCAACCAAGCAATACCTGCTTTAAGGAAATCAAGTGGAATACCTACAAGTCCGACTAGCATCTTACTGATACCACCTTCCATACCACCGATGATTGTACCTTCTTCATCATAACCATCCATGAAACCTGTTACCAAGTCAAACACAGACATAAGGATTGTGATAGGCATGAATATCTTACCAAGTACTGTACCAAGTGTACCAGCAAACTTAATAATAGGTTGCATTGTTGCAACAACAGCATCCATTGCAACTACACCAAGTCTTAGTGGAGACATGAATGATTTAACTGTTGCGAAGATACCTTGTATAGCGCCAACACCTGCTTTTGCAGCATCAACTGATGTTTCAGCAGTTTTACCTACTGCAGCTGCACCACCACCCAAAAGGTTAAGTGTTGCAAATGGATTAAAGAATGATTTAACAGTACTAATAGTTTTTGTTACTGGTGCTAACAAGTCAGTTGCTGTGTCAGTAAGTGTAAACGCACCTTTGAATCCAGTAAAGAATGATTTTACAGATGTAGCACTATTCTTTGCACCAAGTACAATGTCATCTACAACACCAAGTGAAGTTGGTGTTAGTTTACCAACAAATCCACTGAAGAATGTTTTTATGCCTGCAACACTATTCTTTGCACCAAGAATAATATCATCTACTTTATCTACAATATTAAGTTTACCAGCAAACCCACTAAAAAATGTTTTTACAGATGCGACAGCATTCTTTGCACCAAGTACAATATCATCTACTTTGTCTGCAATTTTTAGTTTGCCTACCCAATTACCAAAGAATGTTTTTAGATTTGCAATGGCAGTCTTTGCACCAAGAATAAGGTCATCTACTTTATCACCTACTTTTAGTGCATCTCTAACTTTAGTCAAGTAAGATTTAATTGCAACAAATGGAGCGCTTAGTTTACCACCTAACAATCCATCTAATACTTTAATTTCTGCTTTAAGAGATGTAAAGAATGCTGCAAGAGTAACAAAAGGTGCTGCAATTAATCCAAGTACTGCACCGAGTCCCATCCCAGCACCAGCTGCAGTCGCATTAAGGAAACCCTTAAGCATATCACCAATACCACCAGAGATTTTTTCTAATAGTGTTATTTGATTTTCTTCACGCCGTCTTTCTTCATTTGCCTTTTCAACTTCTGCCGCAGACAACCCACCTTTGTCTTGTCCAGCAATAGTACCAATTAATGTTTTGTTTTGATTTGTTAGTGTATCTGAAAGTTTAGCAAGTCCACTATTCATTCCACCTAAAAGTCCAGTTTGTTCTTTTAGTTCTGAAGTAGTATCATCTTGTTCTTTTTTATTGGATATGCTGAGTGCTTTAAAAGATTTCTCCAACATTGCACCGCCAGGCAGACCCGCAATAAGCCCTGGCATGAACTGTTTAAAAGGACTAGTAATATTATCACTAACCTTTTTTAGTTCTTTACCTACTTCACTTGCTATTACTTTTCCAGAATCTCCGACGGCCATTGTTTTTTACCTTACTTCTTTTTTGTGTATGCTTGCGAACCGAAGAACGCTGCAACTATACCAGCAACTGCAACAAAATATGTTGGAGCCATACTACCTAATGTTTTTTGTGCTTCATCTAATCCAACCAGTGATGCAATTACTACTGCAAATGGATATAATAATAATCCAAATAAAGCAAACCATGTCATCTGACGCTGGGCATCTCTCATAGCATCGTTATCTTCAAGTTCTTTACGTTTGAACTCTAAGAACATTGCATGCTCTTCATCTGATACCTTACCATCCCCATTAGTATCTGCTGGGTGATGTTTCTTAACCTCTTCTTCTGCCATAATAGTCTCTCCCTCTATTATTATTTATGTTTACGGTTCGCCGCACTCTGGCGTTCCTTCATTTCTTTCTCTTCCAAATACTGTAAGAGTAAAGAAACATATACTTCCCTCTCCCACGGCATCCAATTTTCAATCTCAGTTAATGAAAACTGATGATGTTTCATTAGAGCAAAATTAGTTTTAAAATAATTCTCTAACGAATTATGGGAGAGGGCTATTAAAAAAAACTAGCCATCCCCTCAAGTACTACAGTGCTTTCAACATCTGTATTAGGATTTTTCACCTTAACCTCTTTTTTCACTCTAGGCATAGTAACAAAGAAGTTATTCATTTTTTCAAATTGTTCATGTGTCATAGATTCGATAAAACCGTCAAGTTCTTTCTCATCCATGTCTTTTCTATCAGTCACATTCTCTGCATCATAAATTGATGCAACACAATCTTTAATAACATTAAATGCAGAATTAGCATCATCAGTAGATTTTGACATAACATCAATCTTAGGATATTTCATCATTATACCGATTCCATCACCTAGTTCAATGTTAGCATTATGCTCTACATTATTGACACACTTAACTTCTGCAAGATTAACTTCAACAGGTACTTTAGTTTCACCGTCATCTGGGCAAGTAACTTGAATCTTTACTTTTTCCCCTACGGACTTTGCACGAAGTTGTAAGAATACATATTCCAAATCAAAGAAAGGTAATACGTTTGCATCTATCTTTTCAAAAGTACAATTATGAATAATATCCTTAATTGCTCTTATTTGGTCTTTCTCCCCACCAGCACTTTGTGCCATCATAAGAAGTTTTTCTTCTTTTACAAGGAATGGACGAAATTCCACTTTTTCACCATTAGATGGTAACGTCAACTCATATTTCGCCGAGGCGAGTTTTGGTAATGCCATAATTATCTCCTATTTACATTACGATGATTAAAATCTTAGTCCTCTTCCGATTCCTAGATTACTTATTGGGTTCTTAGTTATTCCTCTAAAGAAATTTCTGAACGCCAAAACTTTTTGTTGTGCGAACACAACCCTATCTCTTGCAGCCAATACGTCATTGAATGCTTTACCAGCATCCTCAAAGATACCTTTTTCACGGCCTGGGAATTTGTCATTAAATGCTGCACCAACTGGTCTACTAGTATTTGGAAACATAGTTTGAGTGGGTGTACGAGGGTCAAATCCCATCGGTGCATTTCTTCTACTTACAACTTGTTCTTTGTATTCTGGATATTCAACCCATGATGCTTTACCATCATTAGGATTACCATGTGCTTGTAGTGGTATCCATTCTTTGAATGAAAATCCTACAGTATGTTTTAACAACGCACTAACGGTTTCGTTACTTACTTCCATTGCATTTAGTGTTTTGGGAAATGCATTTTTAATTTTAATACCAGCAGTCCTATGATTCTGCTCGTCTAACTGATATACCTCTATACTTCCAACATAATTATTATAGTACTCTATATTGTAGGTTGTTGGTGATACGATGTAATCTTGCCATGAGTTAAATACCCATCTTTCTTCATGGTTATTTCTTAAATAAAACTCAATAGAAATTTCTTCACCATATGTTAATCCTTGTGCAACCTCATATGATGGGCCGTAGATGTTTTCATCTGTAGTTGTACGAATATTCTTGCCTGGAAATGATACACTGTTAATACGGAATGTAAAATCTCTAGGAAGTTGACTTTTTAGATTTTCTTGTATTGTAGGGGGAAAGTTAATTACTGCCTCAAATCTATTAGGACGAGCTTGCCCATCCTTCTGAAAGGTTGCTAACCATTGTTCAAATGTTTTATCTCTATCTTCTTGGACAGGATAATCAAACATTAAATTATTTTCTTTTGCCATTAACTTGGTCTCCTTGGAGTATTAACCATTCTTCTAGAATCTGCATACACTCTACTTTCGGTTGCTCTCTTGAATCTTTGTACTGGTAACAAAACCGCAATCATCATTTCATCTGCATTAATAATACGAAATGGTGGTTTTACATGATCCATAAGATATCTTTTAATTGTTGGTTGAACCATTCTATTTCTTTTAATTCTATTCCATGTTAATTTGATTCTAGTACTTTCGTCCATAGGGCCATTGGCATACTCTGCCATCACGTTCAATAATTTTACACGCATTGGTACTGATAGATAATGAAAATTTAATCCCATAAACCCTTCAGATACATTATTTGCACCGACAGGTGTTATTGGTAGTATAAGAGGAAATCTATCATAGTAGGGAAGTACATTTTTGTCATCTTTATATTTGGGACTGTACATGAAGAAATTCATCTTACCGAATACTGGGCGAGTTTTTAACTTACCCTCACGGAGTTGTTCCCTTGGATTTATGTCTCCAAGTTCTTTTACTTGCTTTCTAAACCAACGGATAGATAAATCTCTACCCCCTGCTTTTTCAACTATCTTGTCAACTGCATCTGTCATACCTCTATTTATACAGTTAACCTAAGTGGTCTTCAGTTAAAATCTTGAATTCCATGTTTCTATCGTTACACCATTCTATTGCAGATTCCCACTTTGCTTGGTTTACACCCCATGTACGGACTTCACTGATAAATCGTGGTGTTTTACGTTTAGGGGGTTTTGGTGGGCCACACTGTGCCTTGGGTTTCACTTCAATGATGATTTTTTTGATAGAACCATCCTTCTGTTTTACCTTAATATAGAAATCGGGGAAATACCGATGGCGTCTACCATCTAGGGGTGATATATATGGTATGATGACTTCTTCACTTCCCCACTCAAGGATAGATGTGCTTTTGTCACAATACACCATAAACCGTCTTTCCCATAGGGAACGGTAAATTATTTTATCTACGTCACCTTTATATTTCTTTTGATTAATTGGGACGTATCTTCCACTATATGCCATGTCAAACCTTATAAATACTTTAAAGAACGAATTCTTGTAGGATTATTTATATGGCAAACTTAGAAAGTATAGTAAGTAATTTAGTTGGTGCTGGTGGTAAATCACGTGCTGGTAATTTACAATACCCAATGGATGTGGGGCATATGTCTAGAAGTGACCACTATGTTCAATTTTTTATTAATGAACAGATAGACGCAAAGGCAAACATCTCTGGCGGTGCGTTACCAGACCAAAACTTTAAAACAGTTGGCGACCCAAGAGATGGTATAAGAGAAGTTGTTTATGCTGACAGAAGGTCAAGAACTGTTCCAAGAGCTCCAACAACAAGAGCATCTGGTTCTATTACGTTATACATGCCTAATCAGATTCAAGTATCACAGAAAGCAAACTACGGTGAAGCAGAAATTGGACTGTTAGTTGCTGGTGGAATTGCAAGTTTTAACGCACTATCATCTGGTGGTTTAGGTGGCATTGACTTTGGTGCAATTGGACAGACATTAAAAGACGAGGGAATGAATATTGGTGCAAAAGCACTAGAAGGTGCTGGTGCAACAGGTGCTACTGCTGCAAAGGCAATCGCATCTGGTGAGACTACAAACAATAGAACAGAGATGAAGTTTGAGGGTATTGATAGACGTTCTTTTCAGTTCACATTTAGACTACTTCCACGTTCATCTGATGAAGCAAATGCAATTCAAGAAATAGTGACACTATTCAGATATCACTCTATGCCTGGGTTTACAGATGACATGTTAGGTAGAACACTCAAAGCACCATCTACATTTGATATTCAATATTATCCACAAGAACACCTACATAGAATTGGTACATCTGCACTTGAAGCAGTTGATGTAAAATTTGGTGGTGATAGACCACAATTCTTTAAAGACAACCATCCAACCGAAACTGAACTTACTCTTACATTCAAAGAACTGGACATTGTTACTAAAGAGAAAGTTGCACAAGGATTTTAATATATGTATTTTAGAAAGTTTCCAACAGTACAGGTAGATGTTAAGGGTGATGGTATACTACAAAGTATGACTGATATCACTCGTAGAGTAAATTTCAATAATTCGACATTAGAAAACTTTGTTAATTTTGATTTCTATGATGTGCCAGATGGTTCAACACCAGAACAGATTGCATATGACTATTATGGCGATGCAAATCTACACTGGATTGTTCTCATAGCAAATAATATCAAAGACATTTACACAGATTGGCCAATGTCAGTTGATAGATTTGAAAAACATGTAGCGTCTAAGTATAGTAATGTAGATGACATTCATCACTATGAATACACACAGGAGTCTGGTGATACAAAATTTACTATCGAACTTCCAAACGATTCTGCAACGACAATTCCTGCTGGAGCAACAGCAATCACAAATTATGAATATGAGGAAAGACTATTGGAATCTAAAAGAAAAATAAGACTAATCCAACCATCCTACATTGCTAAAGTACGAGCAGAGTTTGAAACGATTATAGGTAGATAAACATGGCGACTATGCAGTACGCTGGTGAATATCACATTGAAGTCTGCGAAATCTATGCGGCAAGTGGTGCAGTAATAGATTTAAAAGACCAATTTGCATCAGTAAACATATATGAAGATATATTCAAAAATGCACTTACTGGTGACATTTCAATTGTAGACACTAACAATCTACTTACCAATCTTCCAATCATTGGACAAGAAAAACTAAAACTACGTCTGGTAACTCCAAATGCAGATGACGATAACTCTCGTACAATAGCGGTTGACTTCACAGACACCCCATTTTATATCTACAAGGTTGCAAGTAAGGTTAGTATTAATGACAATACTAATGCATATACGTTATCTTTTACAACACCAGAAGCAGTACGTTCTAATCGTATCAGAGTGACACAAGCATTTAGTGGTGAACCATCTGTTGAGATTGTAAAGAAGATATTCAGAGATGAGGATTTACTCAACTCTAAGAAAGAATTCTACTATGAAGAAACAACAAACAATTTTAAGTTTGTTTCTCCTAGTATGCGTCCATTTGATTTTATCAACAGTGTAGCAAGAAGGTGTTTATCAAAAGAATATAACTATGCACCGACATTCTTGTTCTATGAAACTGTTAAGGGATACTGGTTCAGAACTATTGACAGTATGATGGACACCAAAAATCCAAGATTTGTATTTAAAGAAGAAACACCAAACATTCTACCAGAGGGACATAAGAAACCAGAGGTTAACACAACACTAACAAATATTCTCAGTTACAGTCTTATGTCATCAACAGACGTAATGATGAACATGAGAAAGGGTATGTATGGTTCTAATCTTCTTATGATTGACTTGGTTAACAAGACAGTAGATAATCACAACTATAATTACTTTGATGACTTTGCAGAAGATAAGCATGTAGATGAATTTAACCTATATGGTTCACAGAATGCACCATTGGGTTCACAAGCAAGAGATGACTATGGTAATAGATTATCAGATTATGACCAATCAAAAACATATATGCAAGCTGTTGACAGAGAGGCGCCCAATGGGTTATACTCTGCTAGACACGATGGACAATACGACTACAGTGGTACAGATATTTGGTTACAAAGACGTATGGGTAGATTCAGTGCAATCGACTCTGCAATAACATTAAGAATTGAAGTGCCAGGCAATACATCTCTCCAAGTTGGAGATATGGTTGGTATCGACATGAGAAACCAAGGAATGCTTGCAGAGGATGAACGTGACCCTATCTATAGTGGACGTTATCTCATATCAAAACTAAAACACGAATTTGCACGAGGTGATGGTGTGTATAAACATCGTTCACATATGGAAGTAATTCGTGACACAGCAGTTAAACCGTTATCATCATATGGTGTTACCCATCAAGACGGTGGAAACCCAATAGACGTTCTCGTACCAACTGGTGCTGAAGACCCTAGTGATGTAACATACTAATAGGAAAGGAGGCCTATCAAACAACTCGATTCGTTATGCAGACTTTTAACTTATAAATTTAACGAGGACAACAATGACAGCAAAACTCAAAAACAGACTTCAGAAAATGCACTTCCAAAAACAGTTAAGCAGGAGAAATGAAATTGAGACTACAAAAGATGATAAATATTATGAAGAATTATACTCTCAAAAAGTCAATGAGTTGTTAGGAATAAAAAATGAAAACATTCGCAGAACTACAAGAGGGCGTCTACGACCCGAATATATTTAAAGCAATCTTTCTAGCAGGGGGGCCTGGTAGTGGTAAGTCTTATGTTGTTCGTAGAACAACTGGTGGACTTGGAATGAAGATTGTTAACAGTGATGATGTCTATGAGAAGATGTTAAAGGATGTAGGACTAGATACTACACCAGAGGATATCTACTCAGACTTGGGACAAGACACTCGTGTTAAAGCGAAAAAGACAGTCAAGACAATGCAATCTAATTACATTGAAGGACGTTTGGGACATATCATTGACGGTACTGGTAAGGATTACGATAAGATATCCAAACAAGTGTCAATGCTCAAAGGTTTAGGATATGACTGTTATATGATATTCGTTAATACATCTTTGGATACGGCACAGGAACGTAATGCTGACCGTAAACGTACACTACCAGAGAAAGAAGTTGAAAAGATGTGGAAAGAGGTTCAGAAGAACATCGGTAAATTCCAGAGGTTGTTTGGTAACTCTAATTTTGTCATTGTAGACAATAATGATGCTGGTGAGGACATATTCTCTAAAGTATGGAAACGTATCATGGTACTAGTTCGCAAGAAGGTAGGCAACCATATCGCAAAACGGTGGATTTCGCAAGAATTAGCGAAAAAAGCACGCAAATAACACCCCCTAAATTACAGTAATGCAGAAAACCCTTGTTTTTCAAGGGTTTTTTCGCCTATAAATGCCTTGACTTTTGTTATAAAAACATGTATAATATGTGTATATGATGAAAA
>Ga0228664_1001908_pt1 | contig 10203 bp, 7 predicted proteins | sample 78DmetaG_FD_183029 | JGI IMG/M metagenome (GOLD analysis project Ga0228664, IMG submission 183029) | Seawater microbial communities from Monterey Bay, California, United States - 78D | ecosystem: Environmental > Aquatic > Marine > Coastal | place: USA: California | collected 2016-09-26 | reverse complement strand
AAAGAGCAGCAAATGCTCCAATTGCTGAATATGAAAATCTTCCTGTGTCAAAAGGGAAAGGGAGATTTGGACCTTTTATTAAATGGAATGACTTATTTATTAATGTAAATAAGAAATACGATTTTGACAATCTTTCTAATGAAGATATAATAGAGTTAATTGAAGCAAAGAAGAAAAAAGAAATAGAAAAAGTCGTTCAAAACTGGGAGGAAGAGGGCATTTCAGTTGAAAAAGGAAGATGGGGAAAGTTCTTTGTTGTTTCTGGCAAGAAGAAAAAACAATTAGCACCTGCAAAAGATCCTGCAAAAATAACTTTAGAAGAAGCCAAATCACTTTTAAAAGCAAAATAAATGAGTCTTGAAATTTATTTCAAACCAATTCATTCAATTGAGTTTTCTAAAAACTCAATTGGAAGCATTGTTGATTCTCATGTAAATAGTTTTCCTGAATGGGAATCGTCTGATATTGTATTTTTGACAGTTCATGAAAACAGAGGAAGTTCCACTGAGAAAGAGAACGAAATAGATCACTACTCAATAAGAAACAAGCTATATAATTTTAAATTGGAAGGATCCCTAAAGATTTCAGATCTTGGTATTTTAGACGCTGGTTCATCTCTTAAGGATACATATGCTGCTTTAAAAGAAATTACTTTTGAAATTCAAAAAAGAAGCAAGCTTTTGGTTCTGTTAGGGGGGTCTCAAGATTTAACTTTTCCCAACTATTTAGGATATGAGCAATTAGAGCAACCTATAAATTTAACTTGTATTGACAATAGTTTTGATGTTGTTGTTGACCAAGAGCAAGAGATATCTGATAAAAACTATATTAATCATTTGCTGCTTCATAGTCCCAATAATTTATTTAATTTTTCTATCCTTGGTTGTCAACAATATTATGTTGGATCAGAGGATTTAAGGTTTTTTGACGAATTGTTTTTTGATTATATTCGACTGGGGGAATTACAAAATTCTATTTCCAAATCGGAGCCTATTTTAAGAAACACAGACCTTTTAAGTGTCGACTTATCTTCTTTGAGAAATTCCGAATTTGAAAACAGTACTTCCAATCACCCAAATGGTTTTTTTGGCAACGAAATGTGTCAAATGATTAAGTATGCTGGATTAAGTGATAAAATTTCAAGTGTTGGCTTTTATAATTTAAAGTCTGGCGATATTAGTGAGGTAGATGCTGAGTTGGTAGCACAGTTAATATTCTTTTTAGTTATGGGCTTTTCTCAAAGAAAAAACGATTTTCCAGTAGGAAGTAAAAACGATTTAATTAAATATTCTGTATATCACGAGGACTCAAATCATAATCTTATATTCCATAAAAGTAAAAAGACTGAAAGATGGTGGTTAGAAGTTCCTTATCCACCAACAAAAGATTTTAAATTTGAGCGTCATCATTTGATTCCTTGTAACCACGAAGATTATAAAATTGCTCAAAACGTAGTCATTCCCGATTTGTGGTGGAAGACCTACAGGAAGTTAAATTAGTTGATAAATTATTATATTTTCAAGTTAAATTTTGTATTTTCGTCAATTATAGAAGTTTATTAATTATACGTGTAGCTATCATAAAGCATTGATATTCAATTAAATAAATGAAAAAAACTATTACTTACATACTACTTATTATTCTTACAGGAAATGCTCTTGCCCAACAAGATTACCAAATTACGCACTACATGTTCGATAATTTGTCCTTTAACCCAGGCTATGCTGGAATGAACAAAAATATCAACGCAACTATGATTGCTAGACAACAATGGTCTGGATTTTCAGGTAGTCCAACAACTGCAATGGTCAACGTGCACGCACCTGTTGGTATGGTTAGAGGAGGTTTAGGACTGACCTATGTTTCTGATCAATTAGGTTTTGAGAAAAATAGTATTGCAAGGCTAAATTATTCATATCATTTACCGTTAGGTGCAGGGCAATTAGGTATAGGAGCCAGTATTGGTGTTATACAAAAAAGTATCGATGCAGAATGGCGAACTCCCTCAGGAACCAGTTGGGAATTAGACAATTCGATTCCTGGTGTTGCAGGAACACAAGGAGGTAGTGTTTCTCAATCCACACCTGATATAAATATTGGACTTTTTTATTCTACAAAAGAGTTATATTTTGGATTTTCAACCACTCACTTAGGTGGGTTTAACATGGAAGATTTAAATATTCAAAATGTTCACCATTACTGGGTAACTGCCGGGTTTAACTACGATTTAAATTCTGACATTCAATTAAGACCTAGTATTTTAGTAAAGTCTGATGCATCCTCCTCAATTATGGATATAAATATAAACGCATTGTATAAAAACATGCTTTGGGCGGGTTTAACTTATAGAATTGGTGATGAAATTGCCCCTATGGTAGGATATAAATATCCGTTTTCAGATGGAAGTGTTTTAAGAATAGGTTATGCTTATGGAATTACAACAAGTGTAATAGGAAATTACAGCAACGGGTCTCACGACATCATGTTAAACTACAACTTTAAAATATCTAAGCCTGCGCCAATTGAAAAATCTAAAAATCCTCGATTTTTATAAAAAATGAAACTATTTAAATCAAATATCGTTATAGGTGTTCCGTCAAGCCATTTTTGGTCCGGATTAAAGATAAAAAGCTTTAAAATGAAGAAATTATTATATTTTATTTTGGTCGTATTAACTTTTTCTAGTTGTACAACACAGTCAAGTAATGGTCATTTAATAGGGGCTACTGGAAGACCTGTTTGGTATCAAGCAGATCCATATGGGATGTTATATATACAGTCAGGTGCTTTTAATATGGGTCAAAGTGATGAGGATGTGCCCAACACCCATAGCAATAGAACAAAGACTGTTTCTGTTGCAGCATTTTACATGGACCAAACAGAAATCACAAATAATGAATATCGTCAGTTCGTTAATTATGTAAAAGATTCTATAGCTAGAAGAATTTTAGGTGCAGAATTTCCTGATAGATTTCTAATTCCTACTTATGATGATGAATTACAAGAAAAAGGAGAAGATGAGTGGCAATTAAATTGGGACGAAAGATTTAGTTATATATCTTTTAATCCTGCAAAAGAGCAAAATATTGAATATGCTCCTCTTTTAGCATCTATGTTTTTAAATGAAAGTGATAGATTTTATTCTAGAAAAGAAATTGATACAAGAAAATTAATGTTTGAATATTATTGGGTTGATCTTCAAGAGGCTGCTAGAAAAGGAAGACCTTTAGTTAAAAGAATATCAAATTCTGCTGCAGAAGTAGATCCTGACCATAGAGTTAAAATGAAAAATCCGGATATGCCTTTTCCAGTTGATCCAGGACAAGTTAGTGGTAGAGATTTAAATCTTGGTGTAAGAAACAGTAAAGGGCAAAATAATGCTATTAGAGGACATGAAGACCGTTCGAGGTTTATTATCAAAGAAGTTATAAACGTTTATCCTGACACTTTATGTTGGATTCATGATTTTACCTATGCCAATAACGAATATATGACCAATATGTATTTTTGGCATCCAGCATATGACGAATACCCTGTAGTTGGTGTAACATGGCAACAGTGTAATGCATTTAATGTTTGGAGAACTCAATTACTAAACTCATGGAGAAAATCTAATTTTGAAGCTTACGTACAAGATTTTAGACTTCCTAGTGAAACTGAATGGGAGTATGCTGCTAGAGGAGGATTGGATAATAACCCATATCCATGGGGAGGTCCTTATGCCAGGAATTCTAGAGGATGTTTCTTAGGTAACTTTAAGCCTATCAGGGGACGTTATATGGAAGATGGAGGTTTTCATACAGTAAAAGCTAGTTCGTACCATCCTAATGATTTTGGATTGTATTGTATGGCTGGTAATGTCGCTGAGTGGTGTAGAACAGCCTACGACGAGTCTATGTATGAGTATGGACACGATATGAATACAGAATATATTTACAATGCTTTGGATCATGACCCACCTTCAATGAAAAGAAAAGTAATTAGAGGAGGTTCTTGGAAAGATATAGGTTACTACCTTCAAACAGGGACTAGAACTTATGAATACCAAGATACTGCAAAAAGCTACATTGGCTTTAGAAGTGTTATGAACTACTTAGGTAGAGGTGGCCCTAACAGAGAAGGAGATTTTTAAAATAAATTAGAATATTAAATAAAAACATAAAAAAATAAAATTATGAGTTCAGGAGATAGTTTTTTTGAAAGTAAGAAATTTAAAACAATAATGAAATATGTGTACGGTTACGGCGGTGCAATTGTAATTATTGGTGCAATGTTTAAAATACAGCACTGGCCTGGTGCTACAATTATGTTAATTGGTGGTCTTGGTATTGAAGCAGTTATTTTTATGTTATCTGCTCATGAACCATTACATGAAGAATTGGATTGGACCATAGCTTATCCTGAATTAGCTTTAGGACACTCTGATGATGACCACAGTCCAAATGAACTACCGGGTTCAACCAACGAATCAGTTGTTGAGCAATTAGATAATATGTTAGCAAAAGCCAAGATTGAACCTGAATTAATTGAAAGCTTAGGTGCAGGAATGAAAAATTTAAGTGATAATGCTGGCAAACTTGGTGATATTAGTTCAGCTTCTGATGCGACAAATGAATATGTTGACAATCTTAAAGGTGCTTCTAGTAAGGTAGGAGAACTTTCTAATGCTTACGACCAAGCAGCAAATTCTATTAAAGAAATTACTTCTGTTTCCTCTGGCAATTCTAATTTTGGTGACCAATTGGATAAAGTATCTGGTAACTTAACACAGTTAAATAATTTGTACGAGATGCAATTGGAAGGTGTTACTGCACTTTCAAAAGCTAGTGAAGATATGTCTACTGGAATTTCTAATATTGTATCCAATCTTCAGTCGTCCGTTGACGATACTAAAAAGTATAAAGAAACTATGTCTGATTTAACATCTAACCTAGCTGCCTTGAACTCAGTTTACGGAAATATGTTGTCTGCAATGAATGTCAATAAGTAATTATTAACTGTAATAAATAAAAATTAGATTATGGGTGGAGGTAAGGAAACGCCAAGACAAAAAATGGTTGGTTTAATGTACTTAGTACTTATGGCACTTTTAGCCATGAATGTATCTAAGGAAATTATTAATGCTTTTGTTACATTAAATAATAAACTAGAAAGTAGTATAGAACAAGTAGAATCTTTTAATACCAATCTTTCTGGAGAATTTGCCACTAAACTAGCAACACTTAAAGCCACAGGTGCTCCACCAGATGAATTGGCAAGGGTTGAATTTCACAAAAACACTAACGACAAGATAGTTGAATTAACAAGAAAAATGTGTAATGATATTGTTAAGAGAAACTTGTTTTTATTAATAGCTGCTGCAGACCCAGGAGTACAATTTTCTGAATTTGAAAATATTGAAATGGCTATTGTAAATGATGACACGGATGCTAAAGCTAGGCTAAAAGCATTGGTAACTAAAGTAAATGATTTAGGTATAATAGCTGTAGACGAACATCACGAACTTCACGGTGCTGAAACAAATCACGATGAATACCACAACCCATTATTTCATATTGATGATGCAGGGTATATTCATATTAGAGATCTTTCTACTTACACCAAAAAAGATGATTATGACACTCCTACTAGAATCTTAGCTGGGGAGAGTTTTGACAAAATTGCCCCTGAGGGTCTTCATTTAATGGAAAACTTAGTTCATCACAGAAATGACTTAATCGCTCTAATTGCTAACCATCCAAGTGATACTCTTGAAGGTGGTGTAGTATACCAGTATGAATTCGACACCTCCCTAATTCAAGATCCAGATTTTTTAATCACTGAAGGCGATAGAAAAGCTTTCGAAAAAGTGGTGGATTCAATTATCGCTTTTGAAATTGAAGAAAATAAGTTAGATCCGAAGGATGCTGAAGCAGTTAGAAATATTTATGTTAGGATGACTATTCCTAAAAAAGTAATGAATCATGGAGAAGAGTATCCTTGGATTTTTGGGCAGTTTGACCATGCTCCAATTGTTGCCGCCTCTGCTGTAATGACTTCTGTTAGGTCAGACGTGTTACAAGTTCAGACTTTAGCATCTCAGTTGGTAAGTTCTAGAGTAAAAGTACAGTCCTTTAATTTTAATAAAATTGACCCACTGGCCTTCTCCGCAACCAGTTATATTAATCAGGGGGACTCACTAGGACTTAGAGTTATGATTGCCGCTTATGATTCATCTGAAGCTATGGAATTAAAATATTGGGTAGATGATTCCTCTCAGTTAAAGAAACCTGAATCTGAGCAGGATTTAACTAACATGAAAACTTTTAAAGGAAAAGCTGGACAAAGCGTTTCTATTTCAGGTTCAGTTGGAGATCATGTACTTTCTGGATTTATAGCAGTAAAAGAAAAGGGAGTTAAAAAATGGAAGCCATGGAAGTTTAATTACTCAGTTGGTTCTCCTAACGCCGCTGTTTCTGCAGCAGACTTACAAGTTTTATATATTGGATGGAATAATAGAATAAAAGTGTCTGCATCTGGATACAAACCAGAAGCTATTAGACTTTCTGGAAGAGGGTGTTCAGTTAAAGGTCCTGACAGTAAAGGTTATTACATTGCTACGGTTACCAATCCTAAGCTCAAAAAAGCAAACTTAATAGTTTCTGCTACAGATGATAATGGGAAAAACGTAGAATTAGCTAATGAAACCTTTAGAGTTTTTCCTCTTCCAAAGCCAACAGCATATTTTGCAGGAAAAGCAGGTGGAAATCTTAAAAAGGCAAATGCGGTTAGTTATAAAACTTTAAAGGCATCTCTTGGAGATAGTCCTTTAGATGTTCCATATGAGGTAGTTAGTTTTACTATGTTTACCACTAAAGGAGGTGCTCCAATTGAATTAAATTCCAAATCAAACAGATTAACTCCAAATATGTTAAACGCAATGAAAAAAATTCCTAAAAATGGAAGTTTAACATTTACAAGGATAAAAGTTAAAGGCCCAAGTGGCAGAGTCTCTCAATTAGAGTCTGGAATTGTTCTTAAATTAATTTAATATGAAATTTTTATTTAACATATCGTTTATACTTTTAATATCTAATTCCTTAATTGCTCAATTACCTGGCTCGGGAATTAGTCTAGAGTCTAATGTTTTAGATGGAGTTTATATCCAGGAGCATATTCCTACTAAAAGAGTTGTTTCTTACATTCACTTAAGAGAAGCAGATGTTATGTGGTCTAAAAGAATTTGGAGAGTATTGGATCTAAAAGAAAAAAAGAACCATAAACTATATTATCCTTTAGAACCACAAAACGATAGAATTTCATTATTTGATGTTATGAAATACGGAGCTATGGAAGAAGGTTCTATCACTGTTTATGATCCAGGCACTGATTTAGATGATAAATTTAGATATCCAGTAAGGCCAACAAATGGAAACTCAAACGATCCAGAATTTAAAAAACGTCTTGAAAAAATGTTTGGCTATCCAAATTCAAGAGATTCAGTGGATGAGAATGACGAGCCAGTTAGGGATATGAATGGAGACAAAATAGTTGTAGAATTCACATCTCAATATACCTCAAGTGAAATTGTTAGATACGTTTTAAAAGAAGATTGGTTTTTTGACAAGCAAAGATCCATGTTAGACGTTAGGATCATTGGAATCTCGCCTGTAGTTTTAGGTATTAACCCTGAGACACAAGAAGTTGTAGGTCTTAAGCAACTATTTTGGTTGTATTTTCCAGAATGTAGATATGTATTTCAAAACTTTTTTGTTTACAATCCAGAAAATGATGCACAGAGAATGAGTTTTGACGATTTGTTTTGGAAAAGAGACTTCTCATCTTTTGTCCAAAAAGAGAGTAATGTATTCGACAGAAAAATCTCTCCTAACTGGGACGGTTTAGATGCTCTTTTAGAATCTGAAAGAGTTAGAAATGAAATTTTCACATTTGAGCACGATTTGTGGCACTTCTAAAAACTAAATAATTTTTAATATTGAGCCCTTTAATTAGGGCTTTTTTTTATGCTCAATTTAACAAATATCACGGTTAGTTTTGGAGGAAGAGATTTATATAAAAATATTTCTTTTCAAATAAATCCTAAAGATAAGATTGGAATTGTTGGTAAAAATGGTGCAGGTAAATCTACCATGCTCAAATTGATAACTGGAGAGCAAAAGCCAACTTCAGGAACTATTAATACTACCAATTCGTTAAGTATAGGTTATCTTCCTCAAGAAATAAATGTCTCTTCAAGTGAGGAAATTATAAACGAGGTATTAAATGCTAATAAACAGCTTCTGACAATAAATCATAGGCTAGATGAGATTAATCTAGAGTTAACAACTAGAACAGACTATGAGACTGAAGCATATATGCAGCTTTTAAGTGAGCTTTCTGACCTCAACGAACAATTATTATTGTTGGATGGAGATAATCAACTAAAAGACGCTGAATTGATTTTAAAAGGTTTAGGTTTTGAGCAGCATGAATTGAATCTTCCATATTCTAGTTTTTCTGGGGGCTGGAAAATGCGGGTAGAACTGGCCAAGCTTCTTATCCAAAAACCAAGTGTTATTTTATTAGATGAACCAACCAATCATTTAGATATAGAATCCATTCAATGGTTAGAGATGTATCTGAAGAATTATATTGGAATCATCCTTTTGATTTCTCACGATAAAACTTTTCTAGACAATATTACCAATAGAACTATTGAATTAGCCAATAGTAAGCTTTATGATTACAAATGTAACTATACCAAATATTTAGAGCTTAGAGAAGAGGAGATATATACCCAGATTGCTGCCAAGAAAAATCAAGAAAAAATGGTTAAGCACACACAAGAGCTGATTAATAAATTTAGAGCAAAGAAAAATAAAGCTGCTTTTGCTCAATCTCTTATTAAGAAGTTGGATAAACTGGAAGACATAGAGATAGACCAACTTGAAAAAGATGGTATACAGTTTAAATTTCCAGAACCTTCTCACTCTGGGAAAGAGACACTTAAAATAGTTGGTTTAGAAAAAAAGTATGGCGATAAAGAAATTTTTTCGAATGTTGATATATCAATATCTAGAGGAGAGAAAATAGCTTTAATTGGAAAAAATGGGATGGGTAAATCTACCTTTATTAAAAGTATTGTAAAGGATATTTCTTATAAAGGTAATATTCAACTAGGGCATAAAGTAATGATGGGATATTTTGCCCAAGATGAGGCTCATAAATTAGATCCTAAAAAAACAGTTTTTGAAACGATTGACGATGTTGCTGTTGGAGAAGTAAGAAAAAATATTCGTCAAATCTTAGGTTCATTTTTATTTTCTGGTGACGATACTGAAAAAAAAGTTCAGGTACTCTCAGGAGGAGAGAAAACAAGACTCTCTTTATGTAAACTACTGCTTCAGCCCAATAATTTTTTAATCTTAGATGAGCCTACCAACCATCTTGATATGATCTCTAAAGAAATATTAAAAGAAGCTCTTGCTGGATATGCAGGAACTTTGCTTTTGGTATCTCACGATAGAGGTTTTTTGGATGGTCTTACAGATAGAGTTTATTTTATAAAAGATAAGACAATCAAAGTCTATCATGAGCCAGTTACTCAATTTATAAATAGTTACTATAACGATATTAATAGCGATTCAAAAGCAGCTAAAAAGCCAGAGAAAAAGAATTCCAAAAAAAATAAAAAGCATCAAAATCAACAAAAATCTTTAGAAAGAAAGATTACCAAGCTAGAAGAGAAGCAAACTAGTTTAGAATTTGAGCTTTATGAAACCACTGATGCTGAAAAATTAAAAGAAATTCAAGAACAATTAAGTAAGCTTAAAAAAGAGATTGAAGTTAACTTTGAATCACTAATGGCTATTGGAAACTAATTTCCCTTTCTTGTATTGTTGGATGACACTGTCTTTTCCTTGTAAATTATAGAATATAGCTTTTCCATCAATAAAGTTCAATTTAAATTCTACCAAAGATTTTCTTATTCCATTTTCACGAAATCTAAGCATGTCACCATGCATCTTTCCATCTACAAAATTTTTTTCTAGGCTAACTTCCCCAGAATCATAATATTCCAAGCATTTGCCATTATATGGACTAGTTCTCTCCTCAATAAAGAAATAATTGTAGAGTTCGTCGTAAACTAAATCATTACAATGACAAGAATTTTCTTTATTCGTAGGAGATTCTTTTTTTGACTGGCATTGGATTGTAAAGTAA
>Ga0228664_1001906_pt1 | contig 10207 bp, 8 predicted proteins | sample 78DmetaG_FD_183029 | JGI IMG/M metagenome (GOLD analysis project Ga0228664, IMG submission 183029) | Seawater microbial communities from Monterey Bay, California, United States - 78D | ecosystem: Environmental > Aquatic > Marine > Coastal | place: USA: California | collected 2016-09-26 | reverse complement strand
CCAGCCATTATGTATGGATTATAAGGTATACAAAGAAAATAATTTGAGAGAAATAAATAAAAAGAAAAATTAATACTTCTTTTTATTTCAAATATTCCTAAATAAATTGCTACTTGGTTATTCGTTATAAACATGTTATTGATACAATTTCGTATATTACCAAATACTATTATATGACTGTTTGATTCATACTATGCAGAGAAAATAATCTACATCATGTTTTTTGTTATGTATCAGTAATCTCTTAATACTAAAATTGACTACTCAAAACATAATCGGTGGACAAATTGGATGCAACAAATGTTTCTAAATAATTCTCCTGAAATATTTCTTGACGGTTTTCATGTTTTTTTGTGAATATGTAGGATTCTTGTGATTTGCGGACTGTCCAACCTTGCTCCAGAGCATTTGTTATAAACAACATTTTCTGGAAAGCTGGTTTTGATATATGAATATTATCTGGCAATCCTATTGTTTTAGGTGAAGACATTTCTATAATGTTGGTTTAGACAGAATTTTTTAAACAGTTACGAGTTTGTTTTTTTATCTTGATTATATAAATACTATGCCACCAAAACCAAAAGCAAAATCAAAGATTAAGATAAAAGTTAAAAAATTATCAAAAAAACAATTAGAAAATAAAGCAAAAGAATGTTTAAACAACCTGCAAGATACATACAACAATATTCAAGACAGATTTCAAACTATTATAACAGGTTGTACTCAAGGTAAAGATAAAGAGACATTAAAAAAATACTTATATGAAACAATACATGATATTTCTACCTTATTAAGTAAAGCTATTCCATTAGAGTTACGTAATTCACCCAATGACCGTTCAAAACAACTTAAAAACTTATTAAATACCTGGATTAAAGAATCTTCTTCAAAGAAAGATAAAGGTAAATCTATTTCGTATACTTCATTACTCAAAACATTTATAGAAACAAGTCTAACACCTGAAGGTACAGCACGCTTCAGTCGTACCAAAAAAAATTCTAATTCTCTATATAGAGCATTAGATGCACGTAATATTATTAACCCAACTGCAGATGATACACAATGTGATATAGCTTTTGATACAGAACAATGGCCTGCCACTCATAAATGTTATATATGTGGATTATGTTTACATAACATGCAATCTGATAATTGTGGAGCACCTTGTGAACATTTATTAAATATATATCAAGTAATGATAACATTTGGGTTTATTGAAACTGAAGATAGACAAACATTTGATATTGATAATGATGATAGAAAAAATATATATGCACCTTCTTGTACCTGTTGTAATAGTGAGAAATCCAATATCGAGATTATTTCTTTTAAAAATAATAATTGGCAAGTTAATGAAAAAAATGTAGAAAAGATATTGAAACAAGTAAAAGATTCAAAAAGAGAATGTTGTTATAAAACTGGACATCCAGATGAACCAGAGAACCCAGGAGATAAAGATGACCAAGCTGTATGGGTAAAGCCGAGTAAAAAAGATAACGATAAATGTAGTACTATTAATGTAGCTTTTCCAGGAGAAACAGAAACTCGTCCTTTATACGGTTATAGTGATACAGCCATAAATAACCGTAAAAAAGAAATAGTTCTTATGTTAGAAAAACGTGTAGATGTATTAAACGCAAAAGTACCTCGTCCAAAAGCTACCAGCAATTTACCCTATCTTAATGCAATAATACAAATAGCCACTTTTTTTACCCATATTTCTCTTAATGCATATAAAAAGATGGCAACAGAAATGGCTGGACGTACAGTATTAGGTGGTTCTCCTCCTCCTGCTGCTGGTGCAGGTGATGATAATATTTACGAATTATGTAGTGATGCAGATGCAGATTGTTTTGATATTGAAGTTTATGAAAATATATTTAAAAAAGAATTTGAAAATCACTTTTGGGAAGAATTTCAAATAGGGGTAAATAATACAACATTTGATGATACATCAACCATCGCAGATAATAACACCTCCGTAAATATAAATTTACTTATTTCCACTTTATCAAATAAGAATACTGAAATTAAGAATATTACTACTGATGAGATTAAACATGTATATGATTATTTATTGGAGGAAGACCATAGAATACAAGAAGAGGTTGAAAAAAAGAAACAAGTCTTGCAAGAGGGAACAACTAAATTTTTTAAAAATATAATGCTTAAACAGTTGCCAAAAACTGAAGATTCTGTAGAAACTAATAGGTCTGTTTCTCCTGTAATACCAATTCAACCATTAAAAACTAATAAAGGTTCACATGCAGTTGAGGATTCAACAAGTGATGCTACTATAGGCAGCTCAGACACCGACACAGATTCTAATGAAGAACCCGATGATAACAAAAAACTTCCAATATTTAATCCAGATGAATACGAACACCCCCTTAAAAATTCTGGGAGTCAACCTTACTGGTTTAGCAGTGATAGTGAACCATTTGGTACAGAGGATGTTCAGGGTGTTAGTAGTGATAGTCAACCTTACGGTTTTAGCAGTGGTGATGATGAAAGTGGTCCAATAGGTCAAAAACACAAATTTGTTATAAACGTCCCTTCTAATAAAGAACGTTCTAATACATTAGATGATCCAGAAGTATCAAGTTATATGGTGGAACAACCAAATTTAAAAAGTCCAAGATTATCAAGGGAGGGTACACCAGGTAGTGTAGAAGGTAGAACGAGTAGTACATTAGGTTTTGATACGTTGAGTTTTGGACCTGGAAGTCGGCCAACTACTCCTGGAAGTCGGCCAGATACTCATGGATTTAGGAAAACTGGGTCTACTCCTACATTAAAGAAAGTTAGATCTACTGAACCCAAAAATACGGTGGGTGGGAAAAAAACACGTAAAAATAAAACAAAGAAACAAAATAAAACAAGAAAACAAAAACCCAAAAAACAAACCAAGCGTATTTATTATGTAAAAAATAAGCAAACACGAAAAAACAAAAAATAATAAAAAATCAAAAACGAAAAAAGCAACATAAAAACACATGAATAAATATTACAACCAATTCTATGAATTCGAACCAAAAAAAGGGTAATCCACAAAAACCAACAGGATTACATACGATTGATATAAAACACACCGAATTATTAAATAAATTTCACAAAATAGAAACTGAAACAATTCCAGAGTTGGAAAAAGAAAAAGAGAACCTGAAAGAAAAAATAAAAACTCTACATAAAAATCAGTATGATGAATATATGGATAAGTGTGATAGAATTAAAGCAATAAGACGTGAAATATCAGCACTTACAAGAGAAAAAAAAGAATATTTGCTTAATAATTCAAAACATGTGTTTGATTACTTTGAACAAAAACAACAAATATCAGTAGATTCAAATACGGTGAATCAAAATTCCAATGTTCTCAATTCCTTCTTTAAAATAAAGGCTACAGATACAAATGCAGGAGATTTGAACAATGATAAATATGCAAAATCCAAACAATCATATCAACATTATTGGCGGAACGTAACTAATGAGATTACTAACATCCAAGATTTCGTAGTGTCCACTGATATATGCGATACATGTAATTCTGGAGAACTAATTCCACAAGACGAAGAGGGCATATTAATATGTAATAATACGGCATGTGGAAAATTTATTACCTATATCATAGATAGTTCTAAGCCAACGAACAAAGAACCCCCAAATGAGGTGTCGTATACAGCTTATATTAGACTGAATCATTTCAAAGAAATTCTATCGCAGTTTCAAGCAAAAGAAACGACCCAAATTCCTGAAGAAGTGATGGATGATATTCGTGCCAGAATAAAAAAGGAAAGAATAACAGATATGTCATTAATAAATTACGATAAAATGAGAGAAATACTGAGAAAATTAGGGTATAATAAGTATTTTGAACATATTCAATATATTAACTCAATGTTTGGCATTAAACCTCCAGTAATGAATGAGGAATTGCATGAAACATTATGTGTATTATTCATTGAAATTCAAAAACCATGGGCAGTTCATTGTCCACCAAGTAGAACGAATTTTTTTAATTATACATACACGCTTCATCAATTATGTGTATTACTTGACCAAATGCAATATTTACCATATATTCCAATGATGAAAGACCGTGAAAAACAATTAGAACAAGATATGATATGGAAGAATGTCTGCACCGATTTAGACTGGCAATATTTTCCAACTGTATAACCATTATATTTGGTATATCAAATATAATGAAAATTTATCCACCATTAATATCCTTCAAATAATAATACATAATGATATCATCAATTCTCGCCCACTCATCAATTGACAAATCATTTGGTCCATCAAACTCGTCTTCGTCAACATTAGCACAATTATCTCCCACAAAAAGCGTAAAGCCATGTTCATTGACTTCTTCGATTTCATGATCACTCAAATCATTTGTATTTATATACACTTGTGGACTGTTATGAAATGCAATAAACTGACGTATATTTTCATACCATGTTTCTTTATACGCAAGAGAATGGTATAATTGACGTATTTTTTCATTAAAAATTTTACGTAGTCTATTATGAACACAATCACATTGATAGGGTGTTATTGGTGTTCGGCATAATGTATGTTGTGCTATATGTTGAGCATCAATATTATTGAATATTGGGTTCGTGGATTTCTTGTTGGCTTTAACAATATCACTTGGTTTTAAATTGGTGTCGTTATCACTCATTTTTAATATTAATATATTATTAATATTAATCTATATTATTTATTCTATAATACTTATGCAGCAAGACGGATACCACCAACAAGAGTACTACCAAGAGTCATACCAGCACCATTTCTTGCACTTGAACCCATGGAGGGAATAAATACATCAAGAATGCTAAATGTAGCAGCAGCAGTTAAGGCAATAATAACAATCTCTTCAACACCCAAAGCCTTCTTAGGGATTAACATGGCACAGATAGCCACAGCTAAACCTTCAATAAGGTATTTGATAGCACGCTTCAAAAGCTCATTCATGTCAACCATTTCTGTCATTTTATGATATATTATATTACAATAAAATAAATCAAACTAAATCAATTAATATAAATAATATGTTATACAGAAAACACTTAAATATATAAGTTGAGTATATTTTATATGTCGTCTTTTGAGAAAAAAACGTTGCCAAACGGCGAAAATAATCCTAAATATGTAGATTTATGTGATGAAGACCAAACTATTGCTGGACAAAAATTTACATGTCTTTCGTTTGTATCCCCTGAAAAAATTCTAAAAAAGAGAGAGGTATATTTATTTGACCAATTTATTAAAAATTGGGAGTTTTCTAAATCAATGGAACGATATTTTGAATTCATTCATTTTATCGCATATAAACACAATATGAACGTAGACACCTTAATTGCTGATTTCAATGATTTTGTAAAGGAAGAAAGTGATAAATTAAAAAAAAGTGGAATCGAGGATGACTATAAAAATTTCATGGACAAACAAGAGGATAAATTAAATGAGAAATTCAATAAGGAACATTCTTTTCAAACATCAACTCGCGGATTAAAGGTACGTGGTGTATTTGCAAGTCAGGAAGAGGCCGAACAAAAATGTAAAAAACTACGAGACCAAGATCCAAACCATGATATTTTTGTTGGACCAGTTGGTGTATGGATTCCATGGGACCCAGATGCATACAAGACTGGTAGAGTTGAACACTTGGAAGAAGAGTTGAATGCATTGCATCAAGAAAAAATGAAAAATGAAGAGATGGCTAAGAAAGAGTTTGAAGAACGTGTTCGTGAAACAAAGAAGAAGGCTATTATGGAAAATATTGAGAAAGCTAAAAGCAGTGGAAATGTACTTACTCAATCTATGGATGATGATGGTAATCTAATTGGTGTGAAAGAAACTGTTAATTTTGAAGAACGTGAAGTTGCTGATGCAGAATCAACCCAATTACGAAATGAACTATTAATGGAACAAGCTAAAAACAAGGATTCCCTTGAAGAAGTTGATTAAAAATATAAGTACGTAATAATTTAATAAAAAGGATATAGATATGCAAATATATATTATATAGTAAAAACAATTATATAATATGACTACAATAACAGATATATTATATCAAAAATATATATCAAATAATAATGAACCAGTTGGTATGAGTAAAGATTATTTGAATAAACCATCTTATTTTGATGATTCATTTATTAATTTTCAAAAAGCACCAAATACCTTAATGTACATTCTTTCTATTTCATTCATACATCAATTACTGAATACAAAAACTACATATAAACGGGAAAAATATAATAGTTTAAAAAATATATTAGATACTCAATTTTTATCATCTAACCAAAAAACAGAATTTTTATCAATATTTCAGGATATCCAATACATACACAACAATTTGTGTAAATTGGTACGAAAATATAAATGGAAAAACAGTGTATTTGCGAACCAACACGATTTGATTATGAATCCTATAAATGAAAACCAGTATTTTGTATGTAGTATATTACAACACGATAGAAAATATTTGTTTACCAAAAGTGATTTAACCAAAATTATTGAAAATGCATTAACTAATTCACCCTATATTTATGCCGAACCATTACCTATAAAAAATCCATATAATAATAGTATTTTTGACAAATCACATCTATATAATATTTACTTTTTTATGAAGCACGGTGGTTTTATATTACCCAGTATTTTTCATCAATATTTTTTACATAATTTTCATTTAAAAATTTTTAGAAACAATACAGAATGTATGATACGTGAAATGCATATTAAAACAATGACTGAAAATCATAATAGTAATACAGATTTAATTCGTGATATTAAAAGAATGTTGGAAATGTATAATGATAAATGTACTAAAGATGAACTGAGAATTCGTATACATAAAAATTTTCCAGAAAATGTATTGATTCGTGCAATGAAACCTTATTTACACATATATTATACATCAAACTATTCCCTATGTATATTAGATAAGACAAATGCACAATTTGAATTAATCTATCAGTTAAACTGTTTTAAACAAAAATCACCTGGATTTGGACGCAAAATATTTAAGCTTATCAATAATTTATTTATTAAAAAAAGTAAAAAAGTACAGGAGTATAATACAGAATTTTCACAATATATTAATAATTGTTATTATAATAATTATGATACCAGCCATATTGAAATTATAGAAGATAACACAGATGCTGAAAAAGAACATATTATATCATTATATACAACTGTTTTTCCTAATAATATGATTAATACTGTAGCTAATACATGGTATTCCATTGATGATAATACCGATGAAGATACTGATGAAGATACTATTATGAATGATAATACTCATGAAGATACTATTATGAATGATAATACTCATGAAGATACTATTATGAATGATAATACTCATGAAGATACTATTATGAATATAGAAAACAGTGTTGTTAATAATTCTGAAATGATGGACATTTATGATGATGATGAATTATTATTTGATGATACATTTGATGATTAACCGTTATTTGGGGATACCATGTATTATTTTACTACCAACTTGATTTTTTCACATTAATACTTGGTCCTGCCTTTTTCTTTCCTTTACTTGGGTCGTATGCTTCGTCTTCGTCATCAGAACCCATATTCTTTGATATATCCCAAAATTCTTTTGAACCTAATTTAAAATTAGGGTGATTTTCAGCTTTATACCAAGATATTTGGTCATTTAATTTGTTTGATTTTGAATTATTATTGATAACCAAACATTCAAAGTTTTCAGTACATTGGTCCATTACTGCACAAAAGGATTCTAATGTTGGAAACATACTCGCATAATTTTCCCAGATTCTTTTTCTATTTGTTAAATAGGGTTCTCTTAATATAAACACGTAATCTATGTTTGTACGCAAATTAGGTGGAATACCCAAAGGATATTGCATTGTAATAATAAGCATTATTTTCCAATGACGTCCATTCATAAATAATAATCTCATCATTTTATCACGTGTCCATGATTGATCATATAAACAATCATCCAGAATCACAAATGCACGCGGGTCTATTGTTGTACGCTTATACTGTTCTATTTCTTTATTCATTTGTTTCAGTACCGTTTTTTGTCGCCGAAGTACATTTTCAATTAATACTGTATTATATTCTTCATGAATAAATAACTTTGGTACATGTGCTGCATAAAATCCATTACCTGCTTCTGTTCCAGATATTACGGTACCTATTGGTATATCTTGATGATAAAATAATAAATCCCTTACTAAAAACGACTTACCCGTATCACGTCTTCCAATTAAGACAACAACTGGTCCTTTGTTTTCATTCGGTTTAAATGTAATATCACGCATATTAAATTTTTTTAATTCAAGAGTCATAATCTATAAATTTCTGTTTATAATTACTCCATATAAAAAGTATTTTTAGGACAAACTCAGTTACATTAGTTTAATCTTTGTGAAAAAAATATGGCAACCACTTATAAAGTATTTTACATTTATAATATGTCTACTCTATGTAAAACTCCTAAATTTGACATCCACTACTCTAAGTATAAACCTATATCATTAACTAATTTAGAACATTCTTCCAATAATAAACTTGACACTGAAAATACTTATAATCCATATAATATACAACATACTCAGGGCTATAATCCTATATATAATAAGTGGTTCTCGCTTGACGAAACTAATTATAACCGTATTGGATTAAATAATAAATTGCAGATTATTGATATGAATACGGTATTAAATACTGATACTGATAGTTTCATACAAACACCTGTATTTATTAAATATTCTCCACTATTAGACCCTGCACGATATATGGTTGGTAAATATGAAAATATTCGTGATACAATGCATAATTTACCCACATTAAATAATGAAAATGTTTGTTCAAAAATAAGTGACTCAAATAATATGGCTTATGTCGACTGTTTTTTTAGTTATTTATCAAGCAAATTATTACATCAACATTCTATTGTACATTGTATTGACTTTTATGGGTCATTTGTGGGAATACAAGAAGAATTTAAATTTGATATTACAGATGATTACGAGTATTTGCAATCTTCTTCCTTTTTTAATGCAAACAATAATAAATTATTTCATACTATTTCTATGAACATGGACAATTATCACAATTATGGTTCACATGCCAATAAACCTCGTATCTGTATTTCAAATACCCCACATAATAATTCTATTGTTAATATTGAAAATATTATTTCTATATCTTCGAATGACCTATCTAATCAACTATCTGTTGAACCTATACAAGAATTAGAAAGTAATCTAATATATACCAAACCTAATATATCTAACAAAACTTCTTCAAATAGTACGGGTTCTACCACTAATAGTGAAAGTGATAGTGATACTAATGATACGGATGAGGATGAGGATGAGGATGAGGATGAGGATGAGGATGAGGATGAGGAACAGGATGAGGATGAGGATGAGGATGAGGAACAGGATGAGGAACAGGATGAGGAACAGGATGAGGAACAGGATGAGGATGAAGATGAAGATGATTATATTACAGATGACGATGACTCAAGTATTGACCCCGAACAGTGCTTTGCTTATATAAATAATTTTCCAGTTCAGGGTATAACATTACAGAAATGTGACGGCACTCTTGATAATTTATTTGAAACCCAATGTATGGATAAAGATGAAGGTATATCTATATTAATGCAAATTATAATGACCTTGTTATGTTACCAAAAAACATTGCAATTTACACATAATGATTTACATACTAATAATATTATGTATGTTAACACCAAACAAGAATTTATATATTATGTGTACAAACGCAATACATACAAAGTTCCTACATTCGGGAAAATTTACAAAATTATTGATTTTGGTAGGGCTATATATAATTATAATGGACAACGTTTTTGTAGTGACAGTTTTGCACCATCTGGTGATGCATCTACACAATATAATTGTGAACCATATATGGATAATGATAAACCGAGATTAGACCCTAATTACAGTTTTGATTTATGCAGACTTGGTTGTTCATTATATGATTTTGTTATTGATGACGATGTACCGATTACTGATTACGATGAATTTCAACAAATTGTTTATAATTGGTGTCTTGATGATAACAATAAAAATATTCTTTATAAAAAGAACGGAGAAGAACGATACCCTAATTTTAAATTATATAAAATGATTGCCAGAACTGTTCATAATAAAACTCCCGA
>Ga0228664_1001902_pt1 | contig 10214 bp, 8 predicted proteins | sample 78DmetaG_FD_183029 | JGI IMG/M metagenome (GOLD analysis project Ga0228664, IMG submission 183029) | Seawater microbial communities from Monterey Bay, California, United States - 78D | ecosystem: Environmental > Aquatic > Marine > Coastal | place: USA: California | collected 2016-09-26 | reverse complement strand
AGATTAGTAAGAAATTAAAAATTATTTTTTTAAAAATCATCTCTAAATATATCATAATTAAATAACTTTTTTATCAAAAGTGATAAATAGAAAATTGAAAAAAGATTTTAAAATCATACTTATAGTTGAGTAATCAAATAATTTTTTTCATGTTGGTCATAGAATCTCTTAATTTTTTTCCAATTATTTCAATAGGATGAGCTCTGATAATTTCATTCACTTCTATTAGTTCTTGATTGTCTACTTCATTAGAATTAGAATATTTTTCTCCAATTATTTCCTTAGAAACTTTTTTAAAAAAATCTCCCAATAGTGGTCTACAAGCATGGTCGAATAAATAACAGCCGTACTCTGCAGTGTCGGAAATTATTCTATTCATTTCATATAATTTTTTTCTAGCAATAGTATTGGCAATTAATGGAGTTTCATGAAGTGATTCATAGTAAGCAGAAGCATCTTTGATACCTGCATCCGTCATTGTTTCATAGGCCAATTCCACACCAGCTTTTACCATTGCTACCATCAATAATCCGTGATCAAAATATTCTTGTTCTGAAATATGACTTTTGGATGGATTAGTATTTTCAAAATTGGTTTCTGCAGTTTTAGCTCTCCAGGATAACAAATTTTTATCCTCATTTTTCCAATCTTCCATCATAGTACTTGAAAAATCGCCAGACAAAATATCGTCCATGTGTTTATGAAATAAAGGTTTCATAATTTGTTTTAGTTCTTCAGAAATTTTAAATGCTTTAATTTTAGCTGGATTTGTTAATCTATCCATCATATTGGTAATTCCACCATGTTTTAATGCTTCTGTAATTGTTTCCCAACCATATTGAATAAGTTTGGATGCATAGCTAGATTCGACTCCCAACTCTATCATTTTATCAAAACAAAGTATAGAACCCGTTTGTAAAACACCACATAAGATAGTTTGTTCTCCCATCAAATCTGATTTTACTTCTGCTATAAATGAGGATTCTAGTACTCCAGCTTTATCTCCTCCGGTTGCAACTGCGTATGCTTTTGCATATTGAAGCCCTTTTAGAAAAGGATCATTTTTGGAATGAACGGCAATAAGTGTTGGAACTCCGAATCCTCTTTCATATTCTTGTCTTACTTCACTCCCAGGACATTTAGGAGCCACCATAATTACGGTAATATCTTCCCTTATTTTAACACCTTCTTCCACTATATTAAAACCATGAGAATAAGAAAAAATAGAATCCTTCCTCATTAAAGGAATTACTTTATTTACAACAGAAGTATGATTTTTATCTGGAGTTAAATTAATTACTAAATCAGCCATTGGAATCATTTCTTCATAGTTGCCAACCACAAATTTATTTTCAGTTGCATTTATATAAGAATCTCTTTTTTCAGAAATTGCCGAATCTCTTAATGCATAGGAAATATCTAGTCCAGAATCTCTCATATTAAGACCTTGATTTAGACCTTGTGCCCCACAGCCAATAATAACAATTTTTTTACCTTTTAAGCAACTTACTCCGTCTGAGAATTCAGACTGCTGCATTAATCGACACTTTCCTAATTCTAATTGCTGTTCTCTAATGGACAATTGATTAAAATAATTTTGCATAGTTTTTACTTTTCGTTTAATATTTCAGTAATGTTTAATGGTTCTTTGGTAACAGAAATTCTCCCAGATCTTACAAACTGAAGCAATCCATAAGGAGCTAAATCTTTATATAGTTTTTCTGTTTCTTCTCTAAATCCTGTTTTTTCTATTACAAAAAATTCTGGCGAGACTGTAACAATTTTGGCATGACTATTTTTAATAATGTTTTGGATATGCCTTTCTTCAAATAGAGATTTTGATTTTACTTTGTAAAGTGCAGATTCTTGAAATATTGTTTCTTGATCTGTATGGAAAAATGCTGCTATTACTTCAATTTGCTTTTCTATTTGAGTAATAATTTTTTTGATGTCTTTCTCACTTACTTTAACTACAATTACAAACCTATAAATTTGATCTAATTCAGAGGGAGAACTGTTAATAGTGTCTATATTTATGTGTCTCTTTAAAAATATAGCAGAAATCCTATTTAATAATCCAATGTTATTTTCAGTATATATAGAAACTGTATAATTTTCTTTTTTTTCCATTTAACTTAATCTCATATTTGAAACAGATTCTCCAGTAGGAATCATTGGAAAAACATTGTCTTCTTTTCCAACTACTACTTCCATAAAAAATGGGTTAGGGGAGTCTATCATTTTTTGTATACTTTTCTTTAAATTTTCTCTTTTAGAAATTCTTTCAGATTCAATTTGATAACCGTTGGCAATAGCAACAAAGTCTGGATTTACCATTTCTGTAGAAGAGTATCTCTTGTCAAAAAATAATTGTTGCCATTGTCTTACCATTCCTAAAAAATCGTTATTGAGAACTACTATTTTTACTGGAACACCAGTTTGGAATATGGTTCCTAGTTCTTGAATAGTCATTTGGAACCCACCATCTCCAATAACTGCAATTACTTCTCTTTTTGGGGCACCCATTTTAGCACCTATTGCAGCGGGTAATGCAAATCCCATAGTTCCCAATCCGCCAGAGGTAATATTGGATTTAGATTCGTTAAATTTTGCATAACGACAGGCAACCATTTGGTGTTGTCCAACGTCTGTTACTATAATAGCATTTCCATTGGTTGCAATATTAATATGATGAATTACTTCTCCCATAGAAATTTTTTCTTTTTTTGGGAAAAGATCATCTTTAATTACTTTATCGTATTCTATTTGGTTTAACTCTCTAAATTTTTGCAACCATTTTTCGTGTTTTTTTATTTCTACTTTTTCAATTATTTTGGGTAAAGTATTTTTTAAATCTCCTAGAACAGCTACATCTACTTTTACATTTTTATTTATTTCAGCAGGATCTATTTCTAGATGAATTATTTTGGCCTGTTTTGCATAGTGATTTAAATTTCCTGTAACTCTATCGTCAAAACGCATTCCAACAGCTATTAAAAGATCACACTCATTGGTTAGTACATTTGGTCCATAATTCCCATGCATTCCAACCATTCCTACGTTTAGAGGATGGTCGGTAGCTACAGCAGATAGACCAAGAATGGTCCAAGCAGACGGAATTCCAGTTTTTTCCATCAGCACCCTAAATTCCTCTTCTGCATTTGCTAATATTACCCCTTGTCCAAATATTATAAAAGGCTTTTTGGCTTTGTTAATAAGACGACAAGCATCGGAGATAGAATTATCTGAAATTTCAGGTTTTGGGTTGTAACTTCTTAATTTTTTATGCTTTTTATATAAAAACTCGGTCATTTCAAACTGTGCATCTTTAGTGATGTCAATTAGAACTGGTCCTGGTCTTCCAGATCTAGCTATATAAAATGCTTTAGAAAATATACTAGCTATTTCTGAAGCTTTGGTAATTTGATAGTTCCATTTGGTAATAGGTGTAGTAATGCCTATAATATCGGTTTCTTGAAAGGCGTCAGAACCCAATAAATTGGATGAAACTTGACCAGTAATACACACCATTGGAGTAGAATCAATTTGAGCATCTGCAATTCCAGTAACCAAATTGGTTGCACCCGGGCCAGAAGTTGCTATGACAACGCCTACTTTTCCAGAAGACCTTGAGTATCCTTGAGCTGCATGGGTAGCACCTTGTTCGTGCCTTACAAGAACATGATTTATTTTATCTTGATAGTTGTATAATGAGTCATAAAATGGCATTATTGCACCTCCAGGATATCCGTATATCAAGTCAACATTTTCTTCTAATAAGCATTTTATAATCGCTTCAGATCCTGAAATTTTCATATTTAAATATTATCTGTTATACATCCGATAGATGCCGATGAAACACATTTTGCATACTTGTAAAGACTACCCCTACTTACTTTCAAGTTTGGCTTTACCCATTTGGATTTTCGTTCTTTTAAAGTGTCTTCACTTACTTCAAGAGTAATTGTATTTTTAATAGCATCAATGGTAATAGCATCTCCGTTTTCAATAAGGGCTATTGTTCCACCTTTTTGAGCTTCTGGAGAAATATGTCCAACTACAAATCCATGGGTACCCCCAGAAAACCTTCCGTCAGTAATAAGAGCAACATCTTTTCCTAAACCAGCGCCTACAATTGCAGAAGTTGGTTTTAACATCTCAGGCATTCCTGGTCCTCCCATTGGTCCTTCGTATCTTATCACTACCACATCTCCTTTTACTACTTGTCTATTTTTAATTCCTTGGTTGGCTTCTTCTTCATTGTTGTAAACTCTAGCTTTTCCTTTAAAAATCAACCCTTCTTTTCCTGTGATTTTGGCTACAGCTCCATCTATTGCTAAATTTCCTTTGAGTATTCTTATGTGGCCACTTTCTTTAATAGGCTTTTCAATAGAGCTTATAATTTTCTGATTTTTAGTTAAATCTGGAAATTCTTCTAGGTTTTCCGAAAGGCTTTTTCCAGTTACGGTAATACAGGACCCATCAATAAGTCCTTTTTCAATAAGATATTTTATTACTGCAGAAGTGCCACCAACTTCATGCAAATCTTCCATTAAATATTTTCCACTTGGTTTTAAGTCTGCTAAAAATGGAGTTTTGTCGCTTATTTTTTGAAAATCATCTAGTTTAAAATCAATTTTTGCTGTGTGAGCAATTGCTAATAAATGAAGAACTGCATTGGTAGACCCTCCTAAAGCAGTAATTAAAACCATTGCATTTTCAAATGATTTTTTAGATATTATATCTAGAGGTTTTAAATCTAAGTCTATAAGATTTTTCATTGCACCACCAATTCTATCAATATCTTTTAATTTCTCTCTAGAAACTGCGGGAGTTGAAGAATTGTTTGGCAAAGTAAATCCCATTACTTCTATGGCAGAGGCCATGGTATTTGCAGTATACATTCCGCCACAAGCACCAGCACCAGGACAAGCATTTTTAATAATACAGTCAAAGTCATTTTTCTTTAATTTTCCAGAAATATGTTCTCCCCAAGCTTCAAATGCAGAAACTATGTCTAGTTTTTTTGATTTGTATTTTCCTGATGCTATGGTTCCACCATAAGATAAAATACTTGGACGATTTAATCTTAGCATTGCCATTAATGCCCCAGGCATATTTTTGTCACATCCGACAACAGTCACCAACCCATCGTAGCTCAGACCTTCTACTACAGTTTCCATAGAATCTGCAATAACTTCTCTTGAAGGCAAGGAATATCTCATTCCAGGTGTTCCCATAGAAATTCCATCGCTTACCCCAATGGTATTGAAAATTAAACCAGTTAAATTATTTTGTCCAATATTTTCTTTAATTTCTGAGGACAAATCATTTAGATGCATATTGCACGGATTTCCTTCATATCCAGTGCTGGCTATTCCAATAAATGGTTGATTTAGTTCTTTTTCTGAAAGCCCAATTCCGTATAGCATTGCTTTTGCAGCTGGTTGGGAAGGATTGTTAGAAACAATATGACTGTATTTTTTCACTAGTTTTTATAATTATTTTCATGATTATTAATCGCTCTTCCAGAAGGATCATTTTTTCCTAAAAAAGAAGCATCCCACTCTAATGCTACTTTACTACTACATGCTACAGAAGGTTCAGAAGGAACAGACATTGCTGCTGTATCAGATGGGAAAAGAGATTTAAAAATACTTCTGTAGTAAAATTCTTCTTTATTTAACGGAGGATTTATTGGAAATTTTTCTTCAGTTTTCTCAAATAATTCATCGCTTACTTTTTCATTTACCAATTCTTTCAGTTTATCGATCCAATTATAACCAACTCCATCTGAAAACTGTTCTTTTTGTCTCCAAGCAATCTCATTGGGAAGAAGATCTTCAAATGCCTTTCTTAGAATCCATTTTTCCATTTTATCTTTAGATATCATTTTATCACTTGGGTTTACAGACATAGCAACATCTAAAAATTCTTTGTCTAAAAATGGTACTCTTCCTTCAATTCCCCATGCAGCAAGAGATTTATTGGCTCTTAGACAATCGTACTGATGTAGTTTATTTAATTTTCTAACAGTTTCTTTATGGAATTCTTCTGCATCTGGTGCTTTGTGGAAGTACAAATAACCTCCAAAAATTTCATCTGCTCCTTCTCCAGAAATCACCATTTTAATGCCCATAGACTTTATTACTCTAGCCATTAAATACATTGGGGTAGAAGCTCTTATGGTAGTAACATCGTAAGTTTCTAAATGGTAAATGACATCTTTAATTGCATCTAAACCCTCTTGAACAGTGAAAACAATTTCATGGTGAATGGTACCTATATATTCCGAAGCTTTTTTTGCAGCTAGTAAGTCTGGAGAGTCTTTAAGCCCCACAGAAAATGAATGAAGTGAGGGCCACCATGCTTTTTTTTGGTCTTTGGTTTCGATTCTATTTTGACAAAAGGTTTTGGCGATGGCAGTTGTTATAGAAGAATCCAATCCTCCAGAAAGTAATACTCCGTAGGGCACATCAGACATTAATTGTCTTTTTACGGCTTTGGATAAGCTTTCTCTTAAGTGTGAAATATTGGTAGTGTTATCTTTTACATTCTCATAACTTTGCCAGTCTCTTTGGTACCATTTGGTCAATTGACCATCCTCACTTGAAAAATAATGACCTGGTGGAAACAATTTTATTTCCTGACAATAGCTTTCCAAAGCTTTCAGTTCAGATGCTACAAAAAAATTACCTTCTTTATCCCATCCCATATAAAGGGGAATTATTCCCATATGGTCTCTAGCTATTAAGTAGACATCTTTTTTTTCATCGTAAAGAGCAAATGAAAATATTCCATTCAAATCTTCTAAAAAGTCACTTCCTTTCTCATTATAAAGAGCTAAAATCACTTCACAATCAGAGTTGGTTAAAAACTCATAATTGCTCTTTAAGTTTGACTTAATTTCCTGGTGGTTGTAGATTTCACCATTAGCGGCAAGAATCAAATTTTTATCTTTTGAGTATAGGGGTTGTTTTCCAGATTTAGGATCTACAATAGAAAGTCTTTCGTGGGCTAAAATGGCACTTTTAGAGGAATATATTCCAGACCAATCAGGTCCTCTGTGCCTTATTTTTCCAGACATTTCTAGTACCTGGTTTCTTAATTTCTCTGATTGACATGTGCCAAAAACAGCTACAATTCCACACATAATCTAGTTGTATAACTCTCCATGCTGAGACGCATCTAGTCCTCTTTCTTCTTGGTCTTCTCGGACCCTTAGTGGAATTACTATGTCTACTAATTTGAATAATAAATAACTCATTAACAGGGTAAATACAACAGTAATTATTATGGTAATAATGTGGTACATAAAAGTGGTTGTTTCCCCATGTATTAGGCCAACTTCATTGGCAAATACTGCAGTTAAAATCATACCAACTATTCCACCAATTCCATGGGTTGCAAATACATCTAATGTATCGTCAACTTTACTTTTCTTATTGATTTTTACAGCTATGTTACTTATTATAGCAGCTATAAATCCAATAAATATACTCTGGCCAAGGGTAACAAAACCTGCAGCGGGTGTAATAGCAACCAAACCAACTATTGCGCCAATACATGCACCAATAGAACTCATTTTTCTATTAGAAAAGCGATCGTAAAAAATCCACGTTATCATACTTGTTGCAGAAGCTAGACTTGTATTTGCAAAAGCAACAACAGCATCGTAGTTGGCACCTAATGCCGATCCAGCGTTAAATCCAAACCAACCAAACCACAGCATACCAGTACCTAAAATTACAAATGGGATATTGGCGGGTTTTTCAATTATTTTCTTTCTTTGACCTAGAAAAATTGCTCCTATAAAAGCAGCCAGTCCAGCAGACATATGAACTACGGTCCCTCCAGCAAAATCAAGTACTCCCCAGCTTCTAAACAATCCCTCTGGATGCCAAGTCATATGCGCTAGTGGAGAATAGATAAAAATAGTGAATAACAACATAAACAAAATGTAGCTTCTGAACCTTATTCTTTCAGCAAAACTTCCCGAAATAATGGCTGGAGTAATAATTGCAAATTTTAATTGAAATAAGGCAAATAATAAAAATGGAATAGTAGATCCAAAATTAATATTGGGGTTTAAGGTTACATTTTTAAAATTCATGAAGGTAAATGGATTTCCAATAATACCGTATAGACTGTCTCCAAAAGCCAAGCTAAAGCCAATAAATACCCATACTACACTAACTACACCAAGGGCAACAAAACTTTGAAACATGGTAGAAATTATACTTTTAATATTCACCATTCCACCATAAAAGAAAGCCAATCCAGGTGTCATTAACAATACTAGAGCGCAAGAAACAATCATCCAAGCAGTATCTCCACTATCTATTTGCAGAGTAGAGTCAGAAATGTATTCATAGCTATTGTTTCCAATTAATATTACTAAAACAATTAACCCTAGAACTATAAAATTTAATTTTCTACCAAATTCTTTAAACATGTTATTTTACAATTTTATATCCGTTGGTTTTTAAATAATTTACAAAATCAGGATAATTTTCATTATTTATTTCTCCCTTAGATTTGAAATAGGAGTCAAAAATTTTAGATGTATAATCTTTTCTTTTAAAATCTGCTACTTCATAGTGGCAGTCTTTGGTTTGTCGGTACATGTTAAGGGTTCTACTTTTAGGCATAATAATTTATTTATCACTAAAATAGTGTAAAATTAACACTAAGCAAGCTTTGATCAAAAAATTATTTAAACAATTGTATTTAGATTGTTAATAATGAGGTGAATAGAGGTAATATTTAGAAAAAAATATCCGCAACTTATTTACTAGAAAGCTACGGATATCAGATGTAGAGAGGAAGGGATTCGAACCCTCGTAACACTTTTGGTGTTAACACGCTTTCCAAGCGTGCGCCTTAAGCCACTCGGCCACCTCTCTATTAATTTTGCACAAATATATAGTTCTTAGGAGATTTGTGTAAAATTTTATGATAATTATTTTGAAGATTCTTTTTTAATTCTTTCATTTGCAGACCTTTTGTTTCGGGGTGTAGCGTAGCCCGGTTATCGCGCCTCGTTTGGGACGAGGAGGTCGCAAGTTCGAATCTTGCCACCCCGACCGAAATAAATTAGCTCATTCTAGGATGGGCTTTTTTTTTGCTTTGTGGGATTTTAATAATCTATTTTGATAACTTCTATTTTCCATATCTTTTTATTAATTTAAGTGCCTAATCTTAATTTAACGATGAAAAATCTACTATTTCTATTTTTATTGTTTTTTTCTTTTATGGCCAAAGGGCAAAAAATTTTCTCTGTTAAGTACGAAAGTAGGGCAGATGTAAAAGTCTTTGTGGTAGACTATGAAAGTAGAGCAGATTTGTTGGTCTATAAAGTAAAATACCAAAGCATGGCAGATAAAAATGAAGGCAAATGGTTTTTTGTAGATTATGAATCTTTAGCAGATAAAAAAATATTTTTTGTAGATTATGAGTCTAGAGCAGATCTTAAAATATTCTTCGTGGACTATGAGTCTAGAGCAGGATGGAGAGAAAATTCTAAGAAGCATTTACTTTATTAATGGCTAAAAAAAATATTCCCAAATTGGGACTTTCCCAAGAAGAGTTATTTAACGAAATGAATAACTCTATGCACTCAGACATCGATTGGAAATCTGGTAAAACATTTGGTGCTGTTTATTATCCAGGAGAAGAATATTCAAAAGTTATTTCCAAAGCATACGTAAGATTCATGCATGAAAATGCTTTTGATCCACAACTATTTAGTAGTATTCTTACTATGGAAAATGAAGTTGTAGAACAAACAGCATCTTTATTCTCCTTCGAAAAAGATAGTTTATTTGGTAATGTAACTAGTGGAGGTACAGAAAGCATATTCTTGTCTATCTTATCTGCTAGGAACTGGGCCAAAAATAATAAGGGAATAGAAAATCCAGAAGTTGTTCTTTCTTCCAGTGCCCATCCTGCATTTTTAAAAGCAATGCATTTTTTAAATGTAAAACCAGTAGTGATTCCTACTAAAAAAGACTTTTCATTTGACTTAGAATCTTTTGAAAAAGCAATAAACGCTAATACTATTTTATTAATTGGTTCTGCTCCCAATTACCCAACAGGTATGATGGATCCAATAGAATCACTCTCTAAATTGGCTGTAGACAATGAATTACTATTGCATGTAGATGCTTGTATAGGTGGTTTTTTATTGACTTATCTTAAAAAAACAGGTAAGG
>Ga0228664_1001898_pt1 | contig 10219 bp, 10 predicted proteins | sample 78DmetaG_FD_183029 | JGI IMG/M metagenome (GOLD analysis project Ga0228664, IMG submission 183029) | Seawater microbial communities from Monterey Bay, California, United States - 78D | ecosystem: Environmental > Aquatic > Marine > Coastal | place: USA: California | collected 2016-09-26 | reverse complement strand
GCCAGATCCCAGCGTTGACGCTCGTCGAGCTGATCGGCGAAGGCCGGCATATCGGTGCCTTCGATGCCCAGACCGAGGGTGTTGTAGAGATCGTAAAGGCTCAGCCGATCCAGCCGCGCGGCATCACGCAGATTGGCCGGTGCTGGCTCCAGGCCGATACCGGCGGGTCCATCGCCCAGGCCGGTATCGCCGTGGCACACCGAGCAGTGCTGAGCGTAGAGCGGCGCGCCGCGTTCCGGGTCAGGCGTTAGCACAGGGGCCTGCGCCACCTGATAGAGCTCGGCCAGGCGTGCACCCAGCTTGCGCGCGGCGCCTGCAACCTCATCGCCCGGTTGGCGCTGGACAATCGCCTGGTGCAGATCGCGCACGCCCTGCTCCAACTCGGCACGGCCAGCTTGAGCCGGCAAGGCCACGACCAGGCCCTGCAAAACGTCGAGAAACTCCAGTTGCTCCTGGTATTCACCGGCATCGACGATCTGGCCACCGGCAACGGTGGCCGGGTAATCAGCACCGATATAGCCAATCAGATGCAGCGCCTGCGCGGCGCCATCGAGGGGCTCGGCAAGGGTGAGAAAGCTGAGGCTGGCCAGCAACGGCAGCATCAGCCAGGAAAGGGAGAAACGAAAGCGGATCATTAATGCATCCCAAACGAGAATGGGTGGCATTAAATTGTTGCCTGCCTAACGACCAAGCACAAGAACAATCTGAAATATCTAGTAACAATCAGCCGAGCGGAACCTGAAAACCCGTCCTGCCCTCGCAGGCGAGCACCCAGGATCGGCGAATCAACTGGGCTCGCCTTCGCGGGAGTGGCGATGAATGGCTTTTTCAGAACATCCCTGGCAAACGCTCGGCCAGCGTTGAGCGATACGAACGAGGCTCAGACTGCCGCGCGCTTGACCGTCGCCAACAGGCCAGCCGCAGCCGCGAACAGTGCGGCGAAACTGCGATTCATCACCCGCTGCTGACGCGGTGTGCGCAGCAGCCGCAGGACGCGCGAAGCGAGCCCGGTGTAGCCGGCCATGACGATCAGATCCACGATGATCATGGTCACGCCCATCACCAGATACTGCGCCAGCAGCGGCGCATGCGGGTTGATGAACTGCGGTAGTACCGCAAGCATGAAGACGATGGCCTTGGGGTTGCTGAAGTTGACCAGAAAACCGCGCAACACCAGGGTCAGTGGCCGGCCAACAGGCCGCTCGGCCGCACCGGCATCCAGATCGCTAGGCAGCGCGACCCACTGCTTGTAAGCGAGGAACACCAGATAGGCCACGCCGAACCATTTGATCAGGCTGAAGGCCAGGGCCGAGGCGGCCAGAATGGCGCCCACGCCAGCGGCGACGATGGCGATCTGCAGCGCCAGGCCGAGCTGCAAGCCAAGCGCGTTCCAGTAGCCGCGCCAGAAGCCATACTGCATACCGGCCGACATCGAGGCCACGGCACCGGCACCCGGCGACAGGCTGATCACCCAGCAGGCGACGAAGAAAGCGAGCCAGGTTTCCAATGCCATGATGCGTACCTCGAGAAGCTGAATTCAGGGGAAGAGCAGCACAGCCTACTCCGGCGCCAGCGTCTCGACTAGCGGCTCAGCGCCAGCGGCGTACAGACCGCTGGAAGAACAGGCTGTTGGGTACCTGCAACACGGCGCCGGAGGCATCCTCAGTGAGGTCCTGCAGGGTGGTGTAGAACAGGTTGATGGCGATGACCCGGCCCTTCACACCCGGCTTGTCAGCGCTATCGATCACCTCGACCGTGTCGCCGATACGGAACGGCCCCATGGTGAAGATCAGCAGCGCACAGAACATGTTCGACAGCACGCTCCAGATGGCGAAGAACGCCACCGCAGCGACAGCAGTGAAACCGGTCAGCGCCGTCCACAGCACGGTGGCCGAAACCCCCAGGCGCTCCAGCACCATGAGCAGTGCGCTGCCCATGATCAGCCAGCGCACCAGCCCCCGCAGCGGCTGCAACACTTCTGGCGGCAGCAGGCTGTAACGCGCGCCGAGGCGGCTGATGGCACGGGTCAGAATGCGTTGGGCAACCCACGCCAGCAGGATGATCAGCAGTACCTGGCCGGTGCGAATCAGCGGGTCGCGCCAGGCCATCAGCAAATCTAACTGTTCCATCACTCGGCTTCCTCCAGTTGCTGCTGCAACGCCTCCAGGGTCTCCAGCGCCAGCAGCCAGGCTTCCTCAAGCTCGGCCTCGCGGGTCTTGAGCTGTGCCTGTTCGGCCAGGCGCTGGCGCAGCTCATCCTTGCGCGCGGCCTCGTACAGACCGCTGTCGCCCAGCTGGGTTTCGACGGCGGCGAGCTTTTCCTGCACCCTGCCCAGCTCCTGTTCGAGCTTTTCCGCCTGCTTCTTGTGCGGTGCCAGTTGCTGGCGCAACGCCGCAGCAGCCTGGCGCTGGGCGCGCTTGTCGGTCTTGTCCGCGCCACCCTCGGTCGACGCACTCGCTGGCGCCTGACGCTGACGGTAATCGACCAGCCAGCGCGCATAGTCGTCCAGATCGCCGTCGAATGGCACCACGCGGCCTTCAGCGACCAGCAGGAACTCGTCAGTGGTGCTCTTGAGCAGATGGCGATCGTGCGATACCACCACCACGGCGCCAGCGAATTCCTGCAGGGCCATGGTCAGGGCCAGGCGCATTTCCAGGTCGAGGTGGTTGGTCGGCTCGTCGAGCAGCAGCAGATTGGGCTTTTCCCAGGCGATCAACGCCAGCGCCAGGCGGGCCTTCTCGCCACCGGAAAAGTTCACCACCGGCTCGTCGCAGCGCGGCCCACGGAAGTCGAAGCCGCCAAGGAAATCGCGCAGGGTCTGCTCGCGTTCGCTCGGTGCCAAACGCTGCAAATGCAGCAACGGGCTGGCTTTGTCGTCCAGCGAATCGAGCTGGTGCTGGGCGAAATAGCCAATCACCAGGTTTTCACCGCGGCTCAGGCTGCCGCTCAGCGGCTGCAGTTCGGCCGACAGGTTCTTGATCAGCGTCGACTTGCCCGCGCCGTTGGGGCCGAGCAGGCCAATGCGCGCGCCGGGCACCAGGCTCAGCTTGACCTGCTGCAGCACGGTCTTGTCGCCGTAGCCGAGGCGACCTTCGCTGAGGCTGAGCAGCGGCGTGGAAATCTTGTCGGCCTCGCGAAAGACGAAGTCGAAAGGTGAGTCGACATGCGCCGCGCTCAGCTCTTCCATGCGTTCCAGGGCCTTGATCCGGCTCTGCGCCTGGCGGGCCTTGGTGGCCTGGGCCTTGAAGCGGGCGATGTACTTTTCCATGTGCGCGCGCTGCGCCTGCTGCTTCTCGTAGGCCTGCTGCTGCTGGGCCAGGCGTTCGGCGCGGGTACGCTCGAAAGCGGTGTAACCGCCCCGATAGAGATTCAGCTTGCGCTGTTCGACATGGGCGACGTGGTCGACCACCGCGTCGAGAAAATCGCGGTCGTGGGAAATCAGCAGCAGGGTGCCGGGGTAGCTCTGCAACCAACCTTCCAGCCAGAGAATGGCGTCCAGATCCAGGTGGTTGGTCGGTTCGTCGAGCAGCAGCAGGTCGGACGGGCACATCAGCGCCTGGGCCAGGTTCAGGCGCATGCGCCAGCCACCGGAGAAGTCGCCGACGCGGCGATCCATCTGCGCGTTCTCGAACCCCAGGCCGGCCAGCAGCTTGCGCGCACGGGCATCAGCGGTATAGCCGTCGGCGCTGTCCAGCTCACTGTGCAGGCGAGCGATGGCCGCACCATCATGCGCCTGCTCGGCGGCAGCCAGTTCGGCCTGCACGCGGCGCAGGTTGTGATCGCCGTCGAGCACGTAATCCACCGCCAGCCGATCGAGGGTATCGACCTCCTGACGCATATGGGCGATGCGCCAATCACCGGGCAGCAGGCAATCGCCGGCATCAGGCGTCAGCTCGCCACGCAACAGGGCGAACAGGCTGGATTTACCGGCGCCATTGGCACCGATCAGGCCGGCCTTGTGACCGGCGTGCAGGGTCAGCTCGGCGCCTTCGAGAAGACGCTGCGGGCCACGCTGTAGAGTGAGGTTCTGGAGTCGGATCATAATGGCGGCGGAGTCTACCAAATCGCCCCGGAGGCCGCGTGCAGGATCTGTGGAATTTCGCCCTCGAACTCTACGCCAGAGCAGGCGTGGAACAGGCCTGTCTGGAGTTGCAGGAAACAGGTAGTGACGTTTGCCTGCTGCTGACCGGTGCCTGGTTACAGCGGCGCGGTGTGCGCTACCTAGATGAGCGCCTGCAAGCACTGCAGCAAGCGGCTGCCCCCTGGCAACGCGAGGTGATCGCGCCTTTGCGTCATGTACGCCAGGACTGGCGCGCGAACGCAAGCCAGGATGCGGAACTGGCAGCCTTGCGTGAGCAAGTCAAGAAACTGGAACTGCAGGCCGAGCGGGTATTGCTCGATCGTTTGCAGGCGCTGGCCGAGAACTGGCCAAACGAGGCAGGCGAAAACGATTGGTTGATTAGCCTGGCCGGAGGGAACAGCGCCGCGCTGCAGGTGCTACGCGACGCCGTTGATCACCCTTAGGAAGCGCTCGGAGTAACCGGGGCGGTGGCTCCATTGGTGGTCGCAGGAGCAGCAGGGGCTGCCGGAGCAACCGGCGCGGCGACTGGCTTGGCAACTGCTGGCTTGGCCGGAGCCTTCTTCGCCGGAGCCTTGGCAGCGACTGGTTTCTTCACCGCAGCCGGCTTGCTGACCGGTTTGCTCGCGGGTTTTGCAGGCGTGGCCTTGGCAGCCGGCTTAGCAGCGGGCTTGGCGACAGGTTTACTGGCTGCGGCGGGCTTGGCCGGTGCTTTTGCGGCAGCGGGCTTGGCGGCAGCTTTCGGTGCAGCGGGTTTTGCCGCAACGGCCTTGCTGGCTGCTGCCGGTTTCGCTACTGGCTTGGCGACGGCTTTACTCGCCGGTTTGGCAGCAACCGGTTTGGCCGGGGCCTTCTTCACGGGTGCTTTCGCCGCAGCAGGCTTTTTCGCCGCGGTCGGCTTGGCGGCCGGAGCAGCGGCCTTGGCCTCACGCACATCCAACGCCTTGCCGGCAGCTTCCTTCACTTTGCCTACGCCCTGGGCCAGCTTCAGGCTTTCCTGAGCATCACGCTTGAGCTGGGCGATATAGGTGCGGGTTTCGCTCTGGCTGGCCTTGAGTGCGTCGAGCAACTCCTCCAACTCGGCGACTGCGTCCTTGGCCTTGGCTTGCGCCTTGGCCTTACCGGCAACAGCTGCGTCCTGCAGCTTGCTGCGAGCCTTGTGCAGTTTTTCCTGCGCCTTGCCGCGCTGCTTCTCCAGCTTGGCGAGCAGTTTCTCTGCGTCGATCAGCGCTTGCGAGCAGGCATTTTCCAGGTGCTCGAGCAAGCTGGCAGACAGTTGATGCAGCAGGTGCAACGGGGTAGTGATGGACTTCTTCTTGGCCGACATGGCGCGCCTCCTGGCGGATGTGAACGCGCCCATACTAGACGCAGCCGCGAGGGCTCGCCATAGGCCTTTTGGCGAGCCGAGCAGATGCCGAAGTGCGCTGGCATAATCGGCGAGACCTTTTAGCTGTTGCAGAGCACGCTACGGCGCAGCGAAACCTCAACAGCCCCTAAGCATCTTGATCGGGAGACACCGTCATGAGCCGCGCCGTAATCGCCGCCCTCGCTATCTGCTGCAGCCTGGGCGTGCAGGCCGACCAGCACCAGCAGGATCTGGCCTACAGCTTGGGCGTACGCCTTGGCGAGCGCCTGCACGAAGAGGTGCCTGACCTGCCACTGAGCGAGCTGCTCGAAGGCTTGCGCCAGGCCTACGAAGGCAAGCCCTTGCGACTCGACGCAGGTCGAATCGAGCAGCTGCTGGATGAACACGAAGCGCGTATCGAAGCCTCGCCACAGCGCCACACCAAAGCCATCGAAACCGAGCAGCGCTTTCTCGCCGAGCAAGGGCGCCGCCCGAACGTGCGGGCACTGGCCAACGGCGTGCTGGTGACCGAGCTAAGCCCTGGCAACGGCCCGACACCCACCGCTCGCAGCCGAGTGCAGGTGATTTACCGCGGCGAACTGGCCGACGGCAGCGTCTTCGATGAAAGCAGCACGCCGCAGTGGTTTCGCCTGGACAGTCTGATCGCCGGCTGGCGCAGCGCTCTGCTGCAAATGCCGAAAGGCGCTCACTGGCGCCTGGTGATTCCAGCGGATCAGGCATATGGGGAGGAAGGCGCGGGCGACCTGATACCGCCCTATGCGCCACTGGTGTTCGATCTACGCCTGCTCGACGTAGCCGACTGATGGCCTTTCGACAAGCAGGCTTACGTAGGAACCCCGCCCCGGGGCGAAGCTTTCGATTGCGCGCGGCCCTGATGCGCGGCGGGACGCCGCCGCAACAAACTTGTGCATCGACGCTTAACTGACTGGCGTCAGCCTCACGGCCCGGAGTGCTCCGGACCATTGCCAACACGGGCTCAGAGCGCTTCGGCGGCCTGTTCCTGATGAGAGTTGTGCAGTACTTCGATCAGGCAGTCTTCCAGTTCGAAGCGCTCGTGCAGTAACTGCCCCAGATGATTGAGCTCCGCCACCAGTGATGTACTGTCGCGACAGTCGCCATTGTCGCAGTGGTCGTTGAACGCCAGCGCGACCGCGGTAATAGCTTCGATACGCGGGTAGATCTGCTTGGCTAGTTCCAGACCACGTTGGTCGTTGAAGGCCTTGGCCTCGTTGGTCAACTGCTCGTAGACCTCGAAGTGGCCAGCAGACACGTAATCCACCAGCAACTCGCAGAAACCCTGCAGAGACTCACAGTTGATTGCTGGCGCCTGCGGCGCCTTGGTAAGGGCGGTGTAAGCCAGCACAAGTTCGCGGCGCTCACCCAACCAGCGATCGATCAACTGGTGAACCCCACCCCAACGTTCCTGTGCGTTCCGGCAACTCTCAAGCATGATGAACCTCGCTTCCCTTATCGATAATGCCTGTTATACGTCCGCTCCCGAGACGTTTTTCTGTCAATCGGTGCTTGACCTTGGGAAGGCAACCGCAAATTGGCATTTTTCCGGCGGTGCGTGCGAGCCAGATTATGCTCGTGGACACCCACCAGCAAGGCATCGCCGTGAGAAAGTTTCATACGACCGTTTAATCCCGAAGCCACGACCCGCGTGGCTTCGTACAATTCGCATTCTCAATCGCGACGCAGCAGCTGGAACAGGCAGAACCCGAGCATGCCGATGAAACCCAGCAGGCTCCACTCGGGGATGCTCATACCGAACAGCGTCCACTTCACCTCGGCACAGTCAGCGCTACCCTGGAACACCAGGCGCACGATGTCCTGCATCGGCAGGGCTTCCATCATGAACTCGAGGCTGGGCAGACAGGCTTCAAGCTGATCGGCCGGCACGCTCTGCAACCAGATCTGCCGGCCGGCGGTGGCGGCGCCAGCGCCGGCGAACAGCAGTGCCAGTACCGCGTAAACGCGGCGCCCTACGCTGCCTGGCCCATGGATCGCCGCGATCAGGCAGACCACGCCGAACAGCACCACACAGATGCGTTGCAGCACGCACATCGGGCAGGGCTCCAGCCCAACGACGTGTTCCAGGTACAGCGCAGCCGCCATCAGCAATACGCAGCCGATGAATGCCAGGAAAAACAGGGGACGCGGACTGGCCAAGTGCATGGTGGCTCCGGGAGGGAAATCGAGGGCCGTACGGTAGAGGAAAGCGAGGGCGCCTTTCAAGGCGCCCCGTGAATCAGAGTCGGCTGTTCATCATGCTGGAACACCCCTCCGTCCGTACGGCGAGTGCGCTGCGGCAATCAGCCGCATCCATTCAGGCTGTCACGCCCTGCGGTTGCGGCAGCGGTGGCAGGCCCTGATGCAACAGGCCGAGGCTTTCCAGCAACAGCTGATTGCTGCGCTCCAACTCGCCCAATTGCGCCAGCAGACGCGCCAGCTCGGCGCAGGTCTCCGGGTGACGCTCGAGCTTCAGACTGGTCTCGAAATAGTCTCGCGCCTTGCCCCACAACTGGTTCTGCAGGCTCAGACGGCCCAGGGTCAAGAGCAAGGCTGGGTCCTGCGGATGCTGCTTGAGCCAGAGTTCGGCGGTTTGCAGCTGACGCGCCGGATCGGCGCCACGCAGCACGCCATAGAAGCGCGCCAGACGGCTGTCGTAACCACGCTTGAGCGCACCACGCAAAACCTCTTCGGCCTCTTCCTGCGCGCCCAGTCGACGCAATTGCTCGACGTAGGTGGCAATCAGCTCAGGTTCCTGACGCAGCGATGAAGAAAGCTGTTGCCAGGCCTGGGTCAGCGGCTGCAGTGCGGCTTCACCGTCACCCTGACCTAGCTGCCCGGCATCGGCCAGACGACCGCGCCAGGTCTCGCGCTCCAGCTCGTCGAGTTCGGCGGCAGGCAGGGCCTTTTCCTTGCGCAGCTCAGGCAGCAGGCCAAGCAGTGCCGACCAGTCCTGACGCTGCAAATACAGGCGCTGTAGCTGGCGCAACACCAGATGATGGCCCGGATGGCGCTCGCGCATCGCCTGCAAGGTCTCCAGCGCAGCCTCACTGTCGCCACGATTGCGTTGCAGCTCGGCGTGGGTCAGGGCAATAGCGAGCTCAGCTTGGGGCTGCTTGCTCAGTGCACGCTCAAGCAGGGCATCGCTCTGCTCGTGTTGGCCAAGCTTGTTGGCAGCCCGTGCTGCGCCCAGGTAATACATCAACGGTCGGCTTTCGGCTTCGGCGGCGCGGGTCAACTGACGCTGCGCTCGCGCCCAGCGGCCTTCGGCCAGGTCCTGCATGCCCTGTTCGGACGCCAGGCGCACGCGACGACTACGGTGCAGACGCGACCAGGGGTTGGCCAGCCGCGTCGAGCTGAGCAGCAGACGCAACGTCCACTTGATCAGGCAATACAACACCACGACGACCACCAGCAGACCAAGGAATGCCCACAGGCCGGACTGGTAACGGAAACCCTTGTATGCAAACAACACATAGCCGCGGTCGGCCTCGATAGCCAGGCTGAGCAGATACAACCCGACTGCGACGGCCAGCAGTAGCAAAAGCCAGATCAGGCGTCTCATTGCGCCTCCTCGGCCGCGGCGGCCCCCTGCCGACGTTGCGCCTGCTTGCGTTGCAGGTACGCCTGCAGTGCATCGAGCGAGTCACTCAGGTCCGGCACCTTGACCTCGATACTGGCATCGGCCAGTTCCTTGAAGCGCTGGCGCAGGGCACGACTGTCCGGATTGTCCAGATTGAAGTGGGCGTCGAGGATTTCCTCGGCCTGCTTCAATGACTGCTGGTAGACACCGGTCTGGCCATGCAGCGCGGCCCACTGTGCCTGCTCCAGCGCCAGCGACAGACTCAGGCGCACCTGCGACAGGCTTTGCCCGGACAGCAGCGGACGCACGTTGCGATCGGCGTCGAACTCGATACGGAAGTACTCCGAAAGCTTCTTCGCCCACTCGCTCCACCAGGCACTGCCGTCGCCTTCGGCTGCCAGGTCGGAGAGCACGTCACCCTGCCCTTCGAAGGTCGGCGCCAGTGGATTGAGGGTAGCGGCCTGCTCACGCAAGGCGCCCAGCTGCAGGAACAGACCGACGCGGTCCGGGCGTTCGGTGGTGCGCAGGGCTTCGAGACTACGGCTGAGCTGCTCACGGGCGGCGAATGCGGCAGGGTCGTCCTGCTCGCGGAGGATTTCATCGGCGGCCAGTACCAGCGCTTCGGCGCTGGCCACATCCTGCAATGCCGACAACCGCAGGGTTGCCAGACGCAGCAGGTGCTCGGCTTCATCAAGACGCCAATCCTGGCGACTGCCATCGAGCACGCTTTCCAGGCGCTGGCTCAGGCGCTGCTGATCGCTCTGCAGATTGGCCAGCAGGCGACGGCGCTCGTCCAGCTCGGCCGCACTGGGCAGGGCGGACAGACGCGAATCGAGGCGTTGGGCCAGCTCATCCACTTTCTTCGCACTGTCGTCGCGGGTGCTTTGCAGGTCTTCGGCCTGCTGCTGGTCCCTGCCCTGCATTTCATGCAGTTGCCAGAGGCTCCAACCGCCAGCACCGGCGCCAGCCAGGCCAATCAGCAAGGCGAATGCGGCAAGGCCGCTGCCAGCGCCACTGCGTGGTGCCTTCACCGGTGGCGGTGCAGGTGTGGATTTCACGGCTTCGCTGGCCGGTTTTTCTTCTGGCGTGTTCGGGGTGGATGCTTCGCTCACGTATCCGTCCTTTTAGAGGGCGGCAGCCGGAAACTGCTCCAAAGCTGCCTGCAAGGCCGCGGCACTGG
>Ga0228664_1001895_pt1 | contig 10231 bp, 8 predicted proteins | sample 78DmetaG_FD_183029 | JGI IMG/M metagenome (GOLD analysis project Ga0228664, IMG submission 183029) | Seawater microbial communities from Monterey Bay, California, United States - 78D | ecosystem: Environmental > Aquatic > Marine > Coastal | place: USA: California | collected 2016-09-26 | reverse complement strand
ACACTATGAAAGTCTCTATCGATAGTGCCAGACGCCACCTTCGACTTGTTGATACATAGTCAGTTTGTTCGGGATAATGTTGGTAGTATTTGCTATGAGAGGCAGTCTACTCGGACCTGATCAGGAGGAAAAGTGTGCTACGTGTGTGCTATGGAATTTTCGGGGGAGAGGAAAATAATAACTCAATTAGATCAATGATTTATGGTGCCAGAGGCGTAACACCGTTAATTCTTTAATTTATTGTTTTTATTGAGTTTTATTTCTCTCTTCAGTAAATATACCCCCGAATATACCCCCAAAATAAGTGATATGAATTGTTCGATCTTCCGTGGGATCGGCCTGTACTTTGTCGAGATATCAGTAACATTTTGTCAATAGACTTAATATTTGACTTCCCAACATTGCTATCAAAGAAGCAACACATGAAAAGGTTGCAATTAAAATCTTATTCACGCTAAACTGAAGTTTATGTAATTTAATTAAATTCTGCCGTAAAGTATTTGTGAAAATAATTAGTAAGCCTCATATCTATGCGTCCTTATTCCTACTGCTTATTTCAGTAGCAGGAGCGTCCCACGCTCAGATACCACAACCTGAGCGTGATGCTCTTATCGCTTTATATAACTCAACTGGCGGTGCTGAATGGTCGAACAGCACGGGTTGGTTAGGAGCAGCTGGCACGGAATGTGACTGGTATGGGATTACTTGTTTAAATGGGAGCGTGACCGAGCTTCGACTTGGCGGCAATTCTCTTAGTGGCAGTATTCCTTCTGAGCTGGTTAATCTGACGAATTTAAGAGACCTTTATCTTCACGATAATTCCCTCAGCGGGAACATCCCTGCTGAGCTGGGGAATCTGACAAACTTAACTTCTCTTGCTCTTCACAGTAATTCCCTCAGTGGTAGTATCCCCTCTGAGCTGGGGAATCTGACAAACTTAACTAACCTTTATCTTGACGATAATCGCCTCAGCGGGAACATCCCTGCTGAGCTGGGGAATCTCACAAACTTAAGTGATCTTTTTCTTTATAGTAATTCCCTCAGCGGGAGCATCCCTGCTGAGCTGGGGAATCTGACAAACTTAACTGTTCTTGATCTAAAGCTTAATTCCCTTAGTGACAGTATTCCCGCTGAGCTGGGTAATTTGACAAACTTAACTTATCTATCGCTGTGGGCTAATGTCCTCAGTGGCAGTATCCCCTCTGAGCTGGGGAACCTGACAAACTTAACTACTCTTTTACTTTTTAGTAATTCCCTCAGCGGGAGCATTCCCTCTGAGCTGGGGAGTTTAATAAATTTAACTGGTCTTTATCTTAACAATAATTCCCTCAGTGGCAGTATCCCTTCTGAGATTGGTAATCTGACAAACTTAACTAACCTTAATCTGGATAATAATTCCCTAAGTGGGAGCATACCAACTTCGTTGAATTCTTTTAGCATTGGTGACAGCGCATTTAACGTAGCACCAGCTGTGATCATTCCCGACGGAAATCGAACGATTGATGACACAGACGGTGCTGCTGGAGAGACAGTGTCCTTCACGGCTACTGCGACTGACTCTGACGGTAGCGTAGCGTCTAGCTCATGGCTTATTAACGGTGCAGAGGTCGCTAGTGGTACTAGCGCTAACCTGACTCTCGGCGATGGCAGCACCACGGTGACGTTCCGTGCGACAGACGACGATGGCGACAGTACTAGCAAGAGTGTGACGATTACTGTTGTAGCTCCGTTGATTCCTAACTTAGCCCCGGTTGTAGCGATTATTGGTGGTAACCGCAGCATTGTTGATACAGACGGACTGACTGGCGAGACTGTTTCTTTGAGCGCTACTGCGACTGACGCAGACGGTGAGCTAGCATCGACCTCATGGCTGGTTGGCGATGCAGAGGTCGCTAGTGGTACTAGCGCTTACCTGACTCTCGGCGATGGCAGCACCACGGTGACGTTCCGTGCGACAGACGATGACGGCGAGAGCACAAGCAAGAGTGTTACCATCACAGTCTCTGCTCCGGTGGTCGCCAATGTAGTCCCAGTAGTTTCCATCTCCGGTGGCGATAGAACTGTCTCTGACAGTGATGCTAGCGCTGGAGAAACGGTATCTCTCTCAGCATCAGCAACGGATTCAGATGGCAGTGTTTCCAGCACAGAATGGCTCGTAGGAGGCTCTGTTGTCGCAACCGGAACTTCTGCCGACCTATCTCTGCCAGATGGCGCTACAGAGGTAACCTTCCGAGCCACTGACAGCGACGGTGACAGCTCAAGCACCAGTGTGACCATCACAGTTTCTGCTCCGGTGGTCGCCAATGTAGCTCCCGAAGTTTCGATTAATTTAGCTCAAGCGCAAATAACTGATACAGACGGTGTGGCGGGAGAAGTTGTATCTGTCACTGCTGCGGCGACAGACTCGGACGGTGAATTGGCATCTACTTCATGGCTTATTGGAGACGAAGTAGTCGCCAGTGGGACAAGCGCTAGACTACCTCTGAGTGACGGCAGCACTACGGTAACATTTCGAGCGACAGACGACGATGGCGACAGCACTAGCACGAGCGTGACCATTACAGTCGAAGCGCCTGTTGAAACTGAAGAAGAGTTCGTGACTGAATACAATGGTATTGCAGCGCCTTCATTCCTGAGTGAAGAAATAAACACCGTCAGTGTATTCGATATAAACAAACTGAAATTGAGAAGCTGTATTAGGCTCACACTGGAAGGAGAGCCATACTCACTCAACGGTTATGAGCAATATGATATGAACTTCAACTTGCTCAGCTTAGTCGATCTCACATTTAAACTTGTTGATTTCAGGCCATTCAATCTCAATGGGTCAAGTAACCAGTTTGGTGAAACACCCGATTGCTCCGGTCAATTTGAATTATCGTCAAATGTTTATAAAGATATTATTGCTGTCCCCGGGACAACTGAAGCTGGCAACCTAAAATACGATTACTATGACTTAGTTATCGATCTGATTGACGTGGACAGCTTGCTTTTTAGACTTCGAGATATATCTATTATTACTGGCCCGAGTAGCGTCAGATGAATTTAAGGTGGTTAACAAGTCTCTGAGTACGAGCTCATGTAAGCGGTCGGATAATCTGAATGACATGCTGAGTCGGGCTTATCTCGTTGTATGAATTCTCTGTCCATCCTGCTTGAGTACGAAGATAGAACATAGCAGCTGTAGTGTTTCCTTCTAGAGCTTGAGCGATAAGATTAGTAGCAACATCGGCTATCGCGCGAGATTTTCCGGCTCTGAATGCTCTGGCGACCTCAGGCTGCCGTTCTTCAATTGCCCTGAAAGTATTCGCACATACGCCCATGTAGTCTGCAATCTGAGTTTTGGTTAATACAGCGGCCAGTTCCTCTACTTTACCGATCTGCTCTTCATTAAATACGATTAGCAGTTTACCAATAACCGGGAATTGGCTCATTATTCTTCCTCCTTCGCATTATAAGTATATTTAGATCAATAACTTAAAATCAACAAAGGTCAATGTGCTACAGGTTGTGCTACGAGGTCTCAAATCCCGACTAGATTAACAGCATTCCTGAGCTTATCTACTGACACATCAATATATCGCTGAGTAGTCGCCAAGTCTCGATGTCTCGCCAACTCTTGTATTACTCGTACTGAAACACCCTTCTCAGAGAGATCAGTAATGAATTTCCTTCTTCCTGAGTGACTAGAAGCATTGATACCTACATTTGAATAGAGTGTCTTGAACAGTATCTGAAGAGTCTGTGAAGAGAAGTGACCACCAGTGCGCTGCGAGTAGATCAGAGAGTCACAAGACGCTCTGTGTTGCTCTCAAGATACTTCTTAATCTCTTTCTTCACGAATTCTGACAGATAGACACTGTTTGCCTTGCTGCCTTTCGTCATATCTTTAGTCAGAAGCACTGTATCCTTGATATTACCCTCGCCATCTACGACATCACCGACTTTGAAAGACGCTATCTCACACGCTCTGAGTCCAACATAGTATGAAAGTATGATTACAAGACGATTTCGTGCTGAGTGACGAGTGATGCGAGTCGTCTTGAGAAGTCGCTTTACTTGCTCGTCTTTGAGTACTGGTGCTTGCTTCATCTCGATTGCTCCCTCGTCAGCCAAATGTCTGTTATGTATTGAAAACTATGATGAAATAGTACAAAAATACATAACATAAATCAACCTAAGCACTTGATATATAGCGCTTTTTATACCCTTTTGATTTCCTTGAGGTTTCTGCAACATGTATGAGAAGTTGAAAAACAATACATAACCGAAATTCAGCTGTCGTTGTTACGAACAAGCTCCAGAGCTTCGTTCCAAGAGATTTTGCGCACAGACGAGTGTCTGTTGCGATTTGAGTGTTAAAACTCGTGAGAAGTGTGTGTAGGAAGGGTGCTTATTGGCTTACCTGAGCTTCTTAACTCTTTCTTCCAGAACATTGCATATCAACGATTACGACTTATTTTTCTATGAGAAAGTTGTAAATATCACTGTTAATGCATAAAGTCGCAAGAAACTAAAGCATTAGATGGAACCAGAATAATGAAACGCTCTCTATGTATATTCATACTTGTTTTACTACCTCTCTCGATTGTTAGAGCCGATACCACCGCCTGCATTTTTGACTGGGCTGAATCAGCAGCGCCTTCACTAATCTCGTCTAGTAGTGAAACTCAGAATATTCAGTATGGTGACTTCACGCTTCGATACTATGATAAAACTAAGAACGCACTCATTGTCCAAAACGATAGTAAAAAATTGTATTTTTATAATGTTGCGAAATATTTAGCAGGTGACGCTGAGCTCGAAATTTTTGCGGAGACAAAAACTGGAGTTATCAATTTTGATATTCGAGCTTATCAAAGCGGGCCATCAGACTCTAATAACGCTGTTTTGGATATACTAATCGATGGGGAATTAATAAATTCAGTGACCGTAGATTTCAGCCCAAGTAGTGAAAGCTTTCCTGCTTGGAGCCGTGATAGTAATGTTAACTTTTCATTTGATTATAGTAAGGCTGGGTTTAAGAATATATCTCTTAGATCAAAATCAGGAGGGCTACTGGAAGCATCTAATGTGCAATTTTTAGGAGAGGAAATTTTACCGAGCGAGGATAATCTCAATAATAAATTCGGAGAGTTTAGTAGTCTTAATTGGATCGGCTCGAGAAAAATCACTTCATATAACATTACAACCCATGATAGCAATATATCGGAAGTAGGTGATGTTCATTATTGGGCCTTGGTGAGCGATTGTGTTGACGTGAAAGAGCCAATACCAGTTGAAGCAACATCATATTTGGAAGCGCACTCAGATCAAAAATTCCCTATAAAACTGCCTGACTTAACGGGTAAGGGATGGCAGCCAGTGTCGTGGGAGCTTGCAGATTTCCTACAGAATGGATCACAGACACTTGTAGCGGGTACATTAGCTAAAAGTGCTTTTGATCTCTCATATTATGATGAAGACAAAACAGGTGAGTTCTACTTTTTCTCAAGAGAGACTTTAGAAGATGATTGGGTGGACATTACTGACCTTTTACTGAGCGATAATACTGGTTGTGTAATACCAAGAAAAACTATTGTGTCTGATTTTAATAATGATGGTCGTCCAGATGTTGTGTTCGCATGCCATGGTCTAGATTTTTCACTCGAGGTCTTAACTGAAGAAGGATTACAAAGAGGTGAGGCGAGCAGAATACTATTGAGTAAATCTGACGGAACATATGAAAACAAGGTGTTGTCGCATGATGGCAAATATGAAAACTGTTTTTGTCATGGTGGTGCCGCTGGTGACATAGATAATGATGGTAATATTGATATCTTATTGAGTGATTCATTTTCTACAGATCCTGCGTTCGAAGAATTTAAAAAATGGGATGGAAATGTTGGCCAACTACATATTCTCTTGGGAGATGGAAATGGTAACTTCAAGTTGAAAACAGATTTACCAAAAAGTTTGTTAGAATGCTGCTATTACTCTTCAGATTTATACGACTTTAACGGCGATGGATATCTGGACATTTGGGCGAGCGGTGGAGCGCCGCACGGTACTTACCAAGAGAGAAACATTATTGCTTATAGCAGGGAAGGGCAGTTTTTTGAAGAGGACATAGTCGATTTACCAACTGACGGTAAGCATACTTTTTCTGGCGACTTTATAGTCAATGACGGATATGTTTATCTTGGCGGGATTAATATTGACTTCAGCAAGGCAAGTTACTATTGGGGCTACGCTGTCACCAAAATTCCAATAGATGGTTCGTCGTATGAAGTAATTTACGAACATGAAGGTTGGTATGACGATGTTTGTGACCCTAATGGCGGGACGGACTCTTGGATCATATGGATTTTAGTGGAAGATGGCCATATTGTACCAAAACAAGACTGCGCAGGGCACAACTTCAAGGTGCCTCTTTAAAACTCAAGTTAAGAGGTCAGGCCAGCAGTTCTAGTTGAAAATTTACTAGAGGACACAGAACAAAATTCAAGTAGTCTTTCCTGACTAGTCCAGAGCTTCGTTCTAAGAGATATTGAGTACAGATGAGTGTCTTTGTGTGATTTGAGTGTTGAAACTCGTGAGAAGTGAGTGCTGTGACTACTTCAGAGTCACATGTAGTCTTTCTTAGTGTATTTCCCACATACCTTGCAGTATATAAAAATATAGGTTATAGACCGGTAGATATAATAATAATAAAAAAGAGCACTAATGAATTTTCTGCAATCTGTATCGGCTTGCTTTAATAAATACCTAACCTTTAATGGAAGAGCTAGTAGATCTGAATTCTGGTGGTTCTATTTGTTTTCTACTCTGATGAGCTGGACCGCTTCAACAGTTGGGGAATTGACTTTGGGCATGGGACTAGAATTAGGCTCGACTATTGCCTCGACAATTTTACAGATCGCTTTCTTGCTCCCATGGCTCGCCGTAGCATCAAGACGTATGCACGACGTCGATCGCTCGGGCTGGTGGATACTGATAATGTTCACAGGTATCGGAATAATCTTGCTTATCTACTGGTGGGCTAAGAAAGGAAACTTTAGAGAAAACACCTTTGGCAGCCCGGTATTGTTTAGTTAAGAGCTGCTATTCGAAGATGTCTCACTTCATGGATTTGATTGTGCAGTAGAGAAATTAGCTTGTTACGAGAAAAAATTCTAGCGAGGTGAAAGCATGAAAACAAGAACTGTAAGGTCATCAAAGTGGATAGAAAAGCTACGTTTCACTTGTGCAATTTTGCTATTTTCGGGAATAGTAAATGCGCAAGAGAGTTCAGCGCCGCCAGCGCTTTTTTTGTCTGCCGAGGAAATTGAAAAACAACTCGATGCCGCTACATCGGCTTCTGCCTCAGCCGGTGGGTGGTCGGTTTCGATCTCGCCTGGCGTATCAGTGAGACGGCGTAGCAGCGCAGTTAAACAGTTTGCGATCTTTCATCCCTGGAGTATGGAAATTTATCGAATACTAGAAGGTAGCGGTGAATTTGTTACTGGCGGAAAGCTAGTATTGCCACTCGCAGATTCACCAAGCGCAGATATAGTAAGGAGTGAGCATGGTATCGACGGTGGCTTGGTGCGTGAAGTTAAAGCAGGTGATGTACTTGTTTTGCAACCTGGAACACCGCATTGGTTTCGACATATAGATGGAGAGACAATTACCTATATGGAAAGTCGTATTCGAATAAGTACTCATCCAATCCAATTTCAATAGGCTGTAAACAGGCGCCAACATAGAGACTGTAACTCGTCTTTCTCTTTCTCTAGATCCCGCTTCAATTTGATAATTCGCATCTGCTCTTAAACTTTCACAAATTAATCAAAGATTAAAAAACTCTCGCACGTGACTTTTGAAAGGTTCTGCGAACGCTGAATCATATTTCTCCCAAAATAGTCTAAAACCCTGTGTATTTTTGAGCTCATTACTATAGTAGGCATCTGCGCCTTCCCAAAAAGCTTCTGGAAGTGCTTCGTCAATATTTTGATAGTAGATATATTCCCAAGTGTTAAATAAGACAAAGTAATAGAAGTCACATTGCCTAATTTGACCGTCTGTTAAATTGGCTATTCCACGGTCGCAACTAACCAACAACTCGGCTAGTTCGTCATCAGATATGACTGCCACCATTGGGTTGATATTTAATTCAAGTGCGTTGTAGTGTGCTTGACTACGTAGAAACTTGTTATTATCCGCTACTTGAATGCCGAGATATAGGAGTGAAATCAAAACACCAACTGCTGCTAAGATGTCGGCAATTTTCTTAATATTCGATAAATTCATCGTCTTTAACCTATCTACACAGTTTTGAAAGTTTATCATGTTATCTAATCGTTTGAGCAGAATGCTACTGGGAAGCGACTCGAGCCTCGTCTGAGTGAAGCTAGCATCCGTTTTTTTCCTCCCTTCTCTAAAGAAAATTATTTCTATATTCTTTCTGTGACATAGGTTTGTTGAGATCGTAAGGGGCCACAAGCTATATAAAGTAACCTACACTTGTGATTTCCTTGAGGTTTTTGCAACATGTATGAGAATCTACAAAACAATACATAACTGACATCCACCTATCGTTGTCCCGAACAAGCTCCAGAGCTTCGATTTAAGCGATTTGAGTACTATCGAGTGCCTGAGTGTGATTTGGGTGACAAAACTCGTGAGAAGCAACTGTAGGAATGGTGGCTTGAATGCAGGTAATTGAGTTGCGGGCACCAAGTTAAGGTGTAGTATTTACAATTAACAAGGCCAGTAAGCATAACAAGAAGAAAGAGCAATCATATGAAATTCCTTAAAGTCCTCTTAGCAGCAACTCTTATTGTCCCATGCTCTGTGATAGCACAGGTGCCAGTAGCCACTTTTGAAGGTGATGAGCTAAAAATCCCAAGCCTAGTTCTAGGAGATCAAAACTACAAAGATATCGTGATGAAATATCTTGGTGGCATGGATTTTGATGTCACTCAGATTCAAGAAACAACTGACCCAATTATTCATTCCTCTTCTAAATTCGAATCAGGGAAGCTTGTGGTCAATGCTCTAGAACTTGGCAACGAGACATACGCTAATCTTCTCTTTGATTACGTTGGAGGTACGAGTCTAAAGCTGGGGAGTTTTAAGGGGCCTGTAAAAGAACTCAGTTTTAAACAAACAGATTTTTTACTTGTAGAGCCGAAAGAATGGAAGACTACGGAGAAGGTACTTAACAATAATTTAGGGCAATTTGAAAATAAACGCTCTGATCTTATAGTTCATGATTTCCCCTTAATAGATATTGATCGAGACGGCCTTAAAGATCTACTTATTGTTGGCACTAAGTGGGATGAAGGCTTCGTAGACGAAACTGTTTCACTGCGCTGGCTAAGAAATACAGGTAAAGGGTTTGAGGAAGGGGATAGTTCAGTTTTTCCGGTAACGTCAGCTAGATGGCTTTTGAAATATTCTCATGTTGCTGATTTCAACAATGATGGCTTCGATGACTTCTTTGGGGTTGACACCGGTTATGATGGGCCACCTTTTCCTGGCGGCGCCAATCTATTGCTTTTGAGCAAAGAGAATGGCGGATTCGAAGATGTAAGTCTGAGTAACGAATTATTTGATTATAGAGGATTCACACATTCATTAGCAGTTGGAGATATTAACAACGACGGATCACTAGATATTGTTACCGCTGATACAGGCGGAATAGACGGCAGAGCTAATCAAATATCAATAAGAATTCTCATTAACGATGGCGTTGGCAATTTTACTCTTGGCACATCATTTCAGAATCTGACGAATAGTGATGCGCCGTACTACGACTATGGGGCTGTTTCTCTAGCACTAATAGATCTTAATAACGATAGTCATTTAGATCTTGTTGTCGGAGCGCTCGAAGAGAGAACGAAGGATCGAATATTCTGGAACGATACCGACGGGCAATTCTCAACAAAAAATTATTCTACTATACCCGATTTTTTCGATTCGGACGGGAGCCTGCTCGGAAATTCACTATCCATACTTGGAACAGATTTAGATTTTGATGGTGACAGAGATCTCATTATATCAAAAACAAACAAGATATATATCGGTAAGGGACTTCAATTTTTGCTGAATCAAGGAGACAAAAATTTCATAGATGGCACGGAAAACTATTCACCTTTAACATATAGACAAAATCCCGATAAATTAAATATCCCATTTTTCATAAAAGAATTAGATATCAATATGGACGGTCTTCCAGATCTTAAGCTAAATTATGGTAAAGAAAGTT
>Ga0228664_1001884_pt1 | contig 10295 bp, 10 predicted proteins | sample 78DmetaG_FD_183029 | JGI IMG/M metagenome (GOLD analysis project Ga0228664, IMG submission 183029) | Seawater microbial communities from Monterey Bay, California, United States - 78D | ecosystem: Environmental > Aquatic > Marine > Coastal | place: USA: California | collected 2016-09-26 | reverse complement strand
GCACCGAGTATCCTGCGTGCCTCAGCTTCGCTAGAAACGCCTTGGTCGACAATTGAATCGATGTCAGATTCGCGTATTTGTTGGCAGATACAGATAAACATGCCTCAAGTTAACGCAAATGATAATGATTGTCAATACCGTTTGCGTTAGCGTGTTGCTGTCATGATTCCTTTACTTTAATCCTGTTATAACTAGCTTAAATTGGTTTCACAATAACAAGAATGACCACTGCAACCAGTGCTAGCACTGGGGCTTCATTAAACCAACGAAACCAGACATGACTGTGTGGGTTGCGGTCTTCTTTGAAAAGGCGGACATAACGGCCACAATAATAATGATAGATCACTAAAAGTGTAACTAGAGCCAGTTTGATACTCATCCAATAACCAATCATATATACCTGCCAGCCGATGCTGAGTAGCCATGCACCAAAGATAATTGTAAGGATGGCACTCGGTGTCATGATGCCAAAATATAATTTACGTTCCATAATTTTGAAGCGTGCGTTACTGGCCTCATCTTTGACTTCAGCGTGGTAGACAAATAACCGAGGTAGATAAAATAGTGCAGCAAACCAAGTCACCATAAATATGACATGAAAGGCTTTGATCCAAAGCATAAGAAATCCTTCTTATAAATATTGAGAGAGTTGTTGGCGACTGATAACACCTAGGCAGGCCGCATTATTGCTAGCATTAATCACATGTAAAACTTCAACATCATATTGTCTGAAATATGCACGTGCTGTCGCTAGTGTGGCACGACTATCGATGGCCACACTCTTAATAAGGGAAAGACGAGTTACTACTGTTCCTTTATCCAAATCATCTATTTGATGAAATAATGATATCGAGTTGTCAGTACTAGATTTGAGTAAAAGCCACTCATTACCAATATCTAGGGTGCCTGCTCTAATCGAGGCAAACTGTTCTGCATTAATAGTCAGGATATCAGAGTTCATGATGTTGCTGACGCCAGTCCTTTGTAAGTTCTGTGTCAAAGAGTCTTCCACTGGATTTAATCCTCGGCTCTGTAAAATCACATCGATTACAGGGCCCTGTTTGAGCACTTGGCGAGTTACTAGCTGTGCCACTGCGATGCAGAGCATGCTTGGCCAAATAATATTTGGGTTGGCGGTAATCTCAAAGGCTGCAATTAAGGCGGCTAATGGGGCTTGTAGGCAGGCTCCCATCATTGCAGCCATACCAAGAATTGCGTAAAGGCCACTGCTCTCGACAGGGAGATGTAGTGTTTGATCTAGGACTAAACCCATGAATGAACCACCTATTGCCCCAATCACAAAGCTTGGCCCAATCAGCCCAGCAGGCAAGCCACAACCGACGGAAATAGAAGAGGTGATTAATTTCATCACGAGAATGACGATTAGAGTGGCTAGTGATAGTTGGCCTAAAATAGCCTGATTTAAACTGTCATAACCAACGCCTAACACCTGTGGAACAAAGATGGCTGTGAATCCAGTAATAGAGGCAGCCAGGCTATAACGTTTGAAGAGATTCCAATTGGCCGTTATCTCACTGCTACGGCGAACAATATAAATAAAGCTAGCAGCAGCTATGCCAACTAAGATGCCGAGCAATAATAAAAAGGGTATCTCTTGCAGTGAAGCTGAAGGTACTAGCCCAATTGAGAGGAATGGCTCATTGCCTAGTACCCAATGACTGATACCAGTTGCAGCTACTGCCGAAATCATGATTGGAACAAAGCTGCCAACGGTATACTCTGCAATAATAATCTCCATTGCAAAGATGACACCAGCAAGTGGTGTATTAAACGCAGCGCCAATAGCCCCCGCGGAGCCACAGGCGAGTAGGACTCGGAGCGTGTTATGTGGCAGATGCAGGCTCTTGCCAAACAGACTACCCAAGGCGGCACCAAGGTGAACACTAGGGCCTTCTCGGCCTAAAGATTGGCCACTGATCAGGGCAATGCTACCGCCGATGAACTGCATGATGAAACCACGTAAAGTGAGGTCGCTATCATGGTGACGTAATCGCTCACGTACATGGGCAATACCTACCCCCTGTCCTTTTGCAAAAAAGTGAAACAGTGTGGCTAATAACAAACCGCCTAAAATCGGTGCTAGTACACGTGATAAGGTATTTAAACCTTCAAAATTTTCAGGCTGATCATTTAAGAAGTAGGCGAGAGAAAAGTCGACGACTAAGACAAAGGCAACAATAACACCACCGGTGGCAATGCCTGTAAATAGGCCAGCCAGTGAGAGTTGGAGTAGTGCATCAGAGCTAGCAGACTGAATTCTAAGTCGTTCTAGACCGGTTGCCAGATTTTTTCTAAGCGACAGCTTGGACTTCATATGTGTATTATGCCACGTTAGTTAATACAACCAATTAATCTAAATTAGATAGTAAATATTATGAGCACGATAAATGTTGGCGTTGTGGGTGGTACTGGGTATACCGGAATTGAGCTGATTCGCCTATTACTGGCACATCCAAAAGCAGAGCTTAAGGTAATTACCTCGCGATCTGAGCAGGGTAAATCATTAGCTGATCTTATTCCTAGTTTTCATGCAGGTTGTGACTTGGTTTTTTCTGAGCCTAGTCTGGCAGTCTTGCAGCAATGTGATCTTATCTTCTTTGCCACACCTAATGGTACAGCGATGAAAATGGTGCCCGAACTGCTGGCTCAAGGTAAGCGAGTAATAGATTTGGCGGCTGATTTTCGTCTATTAGACGCTAAACAATGGCAGCAATGGTATGGCCAAGAACACATCTGTCCTGAGTTGTTAAAGGATGCGGTGTATGGCTTGCCAGAATTAAACCGTGCGAAGTTAAAAGATGCCAAGTTGGTTGCTAATCCGGGTTGCTACCCTACTGCTATTACACTCGGCCTGCTGCCCCTGCTGGAGCTAGGCTGTGTCGATGTGAATAATCTTATTGCAGATGCTAAGTCTGGTGTTAGTGGTGCAGGCCGAGGTGCCCAAGTTAGTGCCCTGCATGCAGAGGTGAGCGAAAACTTTAAGGCATATGGCTTACAAGGGCATAGGCATTTACCAGAAATATCACAAACGTTACAACAAATTGCAGGTGCGGTGATTGATTTCACTTTTGTACCACATTTGTTGCCAATGAATCGTGGTATTGAGGCTACAATCTATACTCGCTTACTTGACGATCAGGCTATTGATTTGACCTCTTTATACCAAAAGCGCTATCAGCAAGAGAGTTTTGTCACGGTGTTGCCAACAGGTAGTGCACCGGAAACACGTGCTGTGCGTGCAAGTAATCACTGCATGATGTCAGTAACTCAATTGGTTGGGGGGCGAGTGGTAGTTTCTTCTGTGATTGATAACTTAGTTAAAGGCGCTGCCGGCCAAGCCATTCAAAATATGAATATTATGTATGGTTGGGAAGAGTCGAATGGTTTGACAAGTATAGGTTTAATTCCCTGAGGTAAATGTCTAATGGGTTTAGTTAAAGTCAATCTGCCCAAGTATCGATCAGTCAGGCTCAAGATTTATGAGCCGTTTCTGAAGCGTTTCCGTATTTTTAGTTTATTGCTGGGGTTTTTTATAGGAGTAGGGGCTTGTTATTGGGGCTTCAATTCAGAATTACGCTTACTATCCTCTTCAGACGGGCGGGCACTTAATGATATGCGCGCTATAGTTGAGCAGATGAAGCTAAGCAATCAATCGCTTGAGCATGATTTATCAAAGATGTCTCGCTCTGTAGAAATTGAGCGTCAGACTGGTCAGCAATTAAAAGACATCTTGTTGAAAAAAGAATTTGAGCTAACCAAGCGAGATCAGGAACTGACCTTACTGCATTCATTAGTGGCACCAGAAAATGCGGCATTAGGGCTTCAAATGCGCGACTTTAAGCTACGCCGGTCTCCTCGTGAACAGGAGTTTTACTATGACTTGTTATTGACTCAGTCCGGCGTTAGTAAAAAGGCAGCTAAAGGTGAGATTGAGATCTATATCGATGGGTTAGTAAACGGTAAAAAGCAGCGATTAACGTTCGCTGAAGTATCATCAAAAAAGCTTAAGCAGGTGCCTTATCAGTTTCGCTTTTTCCAACGGTTGAATGGTGTTATGCAATTGCCAGAAGCCTTCAAAGCTGACAGGGTTGAATTAAAGCTTACGCCTGTGGGTAAGTCGTCGAAGACGATATATACGACTTATCAATGGGCTGAATTACTCAGTGGGGACTGATATGTTTTCTAAGAATAAAGTGCGAACAGCGAATATTGATACGGTGATAGGTCGAAATACTACATTAGAGGGTGATGTTCACTTTGCGGGAGGCCTGCATGTGGAAGGTGTTATTCAAGGTGATTTGATTGCGAATAACAAGGAAAAAAGTATTTTGATTTTGACTCAAAAGGGTCGGATTGAAGGCGACATTCGTGGCACGGCTGTCGTTTTAGATGGTGAAGTGTTGGGTAATGTGACGGCCAGTGTCTCATTAGAGTTAGCACATCATGCACGAGTTAAGGGAAACGTTAGTTATAAGACCTTAGAAATGGAAGGTGGAGCTGTTATGAATGGTGTTCTAAGTCAGTTACAGTCTACTGATCAAACTACAACAGTTGATCTATAGCCAAATTTAGAGAAAGAGGTATAGAGGTAACTGACGAGGTTTAATGTTTAGTTTGCACTGTAGCTGTCTCTAGCGGGTAGTTGACCCTGTCGAAGTGACTAGGTAGTCTCGCAACTTAATAGCTAAATTATGGAGAATAACTCATGGCATCAACTGAAAGTGTGACCTCATCTGGCATGCCAGTGCCATTGATTTTTACTGATGCAGCCGCTGGTAAAGTGAAGCAGCTGATCGAAGAAGAAAAAAACGATAAATTAAAACTACGTGTTTTTGTCTCAGGTGGTGGTTGTTCTGGTTTTCAGTATGGCTTCACTTTTGATGAAGAGTTACAAGATGGTGATACAGCCGTTGAGAATTCTGGTGTTACTTTACTAATCGATCCGATGAGTTACCAATATCTAGTTGGTGCTGAAATTGATTATAGTGAAGGTCTGGAAGGTGCTCAATTTGTGATTCGAAACCCAAATGCTAAAACAACTTGTGGCTGCGGATCGTCTTTTTCAACCTAGTCTCTAGTTAGGTAGTAAGGTTGATGCATAAAAAAACCCGCTTTTGCGGGTTTTTTTATGCCGGATAGTAAGCGCCTAAAATGCGTTTCTGTTTGGCACCAGTAATGCTTTCAGCGTTACCACTTTGTTTGCTGATATGACGAAAAGCAAGCCAAGCAAATGCAGTTGCCTCTACCCAATCAACACCTATCCCGTAGTTTTCACTTAATTCCAATTGAGTCGGTCCCAACCCAGCCTGAATACGCTGAATTAAAAAGTGATTATGGCAACCGCCACCACAGGCGATAAGCTTCTTACAATGACCGGCATATCGCTTGATTGCTTGGCATACCGTAACTGCACTGAGTTCGACTAAAGTGGCAGCCACGTCAATATCACTCACCTCTCTAAAAGAACTCAAGGCTGTGTCTAACCAAGCTAGATTGAATTGATTTGTATCGGCCGACTTTGGTGGAAGTGCCGTGAAGAATGGATGTTGTAATAAAGAGTCTAGTAACTGGTTATGGACCTGTCCTTGGCGTGCCCAAGCACCATCTTCATCGTAAGGCTTACCTAATCTATGTCGCACCCAGGCATCCACCAGTGTATTTGCTGGGCCAGTATCAAATCCAAGGTTTGGATCTTCACCGGCGGCGCCTAGTAACGTAATGTTTGCAATGCCGCCAAGGTTAAGTACAGCATCTATACCCTCAATTTTTTCTAACCAACTTTGGTGAAAGCAAGGAACTAGAGGGGCACCCTGGCCTCCAACGGCGATATCTCTACGGCGAAAGTCAGCAATCGTAGCAATCCCTGTCTCTTCCGCAATGATATTTGGGTCGCCAATCTGTAGGCTATAAGCGGGTGATTGATCTGCGCCATGTAATAAAGTCTGCCCATGACTACCTATCGCTACGATCTGCTGTCGTGAAATTTGATGGTGTTGTAGGACATGGTTGGCTGCTTTAGCAAAATGCTTGGCTACTCGCGCATCGAGCTGTGCCAAATCATGTAATGAGATTTGTTTGCTGGATGTCGCACTACGAAGTTGTTCTTGTAGCTTGGTTTCAAATGTTTCGTTATGGCTGGCTAAGACATGACAGATGCCATCTGGACTAATTTCTACGACGACGGCATCAATACCATCCATGCTAGTGCCAGATATGAGGCCGAGATAAAGAGATGACATCGCGCTGGATAGGCTACTGTGCGAGCTGTGCAATACGGCTAGAAGAGAATAGCTCTAGCTGTGCAAAGCGTTCGGCGGTTTCTGTTTTAAAGCGTTGTAATGCTGCTTGTGCTAGGGGCTGTGCGTCAGGCAGTTTTACCGTTAATGGGTTGCGGTGTACGCCATTGATACGGAATTCATAGTGCAAATGTGGGCCAGTGGCGAGGCCGCTACTACCAACATAACCAATGATTTGGCCTTGTTTTACGCGGCTGCCTGTATTTAAATTTTTACCATAGCGGCGCATATGTGCATAGAGGGTGCTGTACTGGCTACCGTGTTGCAGGATGATGGTGCGACCATAACCCCCTTTGTTGCCACGATGGACGACCTTGCCATCACCGGCAGCTTTAATAGGTGTGCCGGTGGCGGCGGCATAATCAACACCTTTATGTGCGCGTATGGTGTTTAAGACAGGGTGTCTGCGATTTAAGTTGAAGCCAGAGCTGACTCGGGCAAAATCAACTGGGGTACGTAAGAAGGGTTTGCGCATGCTATGCCCGTTTTCCGAGTAATAATCTATATTTCCACTAGTGTCTGTATAACGAACAGCACGGTAACTTTGGCCGGCATTAATAAATTCGGCAGAGAGAATTACACCATCCCTTACGTACTGGCCATCTAAAAAGAGTTGTTCATAGACTACGCTGAACTGATCACCAGTACGAATATCGAGGGCAAAATCGATATCCCAACCAAAGATAATTGCTAATTGCATGATGACTTTATCACTCAGGCCAACCGCTTGGCCGGCAAGATAGAGGGAGGAGTCAATTGTTGTAAACGCCATTTTGCTACGACGATCGAAGCTGCGCTGGTGTTTTAGAACGCTATAGCTATCCTCGTTTTTAACAATTTCTAAACTATGTAATGGGCCTAAATCTAGCGTGATGGAAGCTAAGTTAGGTCCTTTGATCTTAAAATGTATAGTCTGGCCAGGGTGAATTTTACGGAGCTGATCAACCTGTTGTCCTAAGGTCAGTATGCTGTGCAATTCGGTTTGGAATCCACGCCGTGAGAACAGTGCAGAGAGCGTGTCACCCTTACGTATGGTAATCGACTCCGATGTTGTCTTTTCTTCAGTATTAGTTGCTGTTGCTAAGCTTGATTTAGGATCAATGCCAATCAATGAAGGGCTGATGGCAGTGATTTCTTCCACTTGTACCGGAGCGATTGCAGCTAAGGGGTCTTGTAATGACAATGCTATAGTCTCGTTATTGTTGGAAACCAGGCTTGATTTGTCGATAGTCAGCTTTGTGTTAGTAGGTGTCTTTAGGCTGACGGAGGCAATGACCACTCCAGTTAGGATGATAATGATCAGCACTAGTAAGGGTATTACTGCTGAGCGATGGCCTTCGCGCTTTTTGAATCGCAACTTTTGTTTATAATCTGATTCGAGCAGGGGTTGGTGTCGCACGTGTGATTTGTTCCAATACGTCACCATACTAAAAGTGTGATGATCTATTTTATTAGGTAAGCAGTATAGACTGGAAAGGCAGATGAGTGAATCAGCTTGTAAGCGTTTAAATTTTAGGTATTTATTGAGTTAATTATGGAAAAACTAGAGCTGTTTGAAGAATTGAAGCGAGGCTGCGAAGAATTGCTACCGGAGCATGAGTTTAAGGAAAAGCTAGCAACAGGCAGGCCGTTAAGAATTAAGGCTGGATTTGATCCAACAGCACCAGACCTTCATTTGGGGCATACCGTGCTCATTAATAAGTTGCGGCAGTTTCAGCAACAAGGTCATCAGGTTCTATTTCTGATTGGTGACTTTACGGGTGTTATTGGTGACCCAACGGGGAAGAATGTGACGCGTAAGCCGCTAACTTCAGAGCAAGTTGCAGAAAATGCGGAGACCTACAAGCAGCAAATTTTTAAAATATTAGACCCTGAGAAAACTGAGATCCGCTTTAATTCCGAGTGGATGGGGAAAATGTCTGCAGCTGACTTGGTGCAATTAGCAGCGCAACATACCGTTGCCCGTATGCTCGAGCGTGATGATTTTCAGAAGCGTTATAGTGCGAATCAACCGATTGCAATCCATGAATTCTTGTATCCCTTAGTGCAAGGTTATGACTCTGTCGCTTTAGAGGCAGATGTTGAGCTAGGAGGGACTGATCAGAAATTCAATCTCCTGATGGGACGGGAGTTGCAAAAGGCCTACGGGCAGAAACCGCAAGCCGTCATGATGTTGCCGATTCTGGAAGGTTTGGATGGTGTTCAGAAAATGTCGAAATCACTGAATAACTATATTGGAATTAATGAGCCCGCGAATGAAATGTTTGGCAAGATTATGTCATTGTCAGATGAGATAATGTGGCGTTACTTTGAATTATTGAGCTTTAAGCCCCTGTCTCAAATTCAGTCTTATAAAGATGCGATTGAAAAAGAGGGAGCTAACCCAAGAGATATTAAGTTTGAACTGGGTATGGAAATCGTTGAGCGATTTCATGATTCTGATTCTGCAGAGAAAGCTAAACAGGATTTTCTACAACGCTTTCAGAAAGGCCAATTGCCAGATGAGGTGGCTGATTATGTATTGCAGCCTGCAGGTGCGCCATGGATGTTAGGGTCCGCATTGAAGGAGTCTGGTCTGGTTGCGAGTACCTCCGAAGCAATTCGAATGATTAAGCAAGGTGCAGTAAAGATTGATGGAGAGAAGGTGCTGGATACAAAAATGGTGCTTGAGTTGTCAAAGCCAGTGGTTTTGCAGGTAGGTAAACGAAAGGTTATTCGCGTTTCTCTTGGAGATTGAATAGCAATGAGTTGTGTTGGCTTCAGTAGCAAGACCATTTTAGGTTCTAATTTCTGATTAATAACTTTATAGGTGTTATTGGTGATCCAGCGGGAAAGAATGCGATACACAAGCCGCAGAAAGTGCGGAGACCTGCAAACAGTAAATCTTTAAGACGCTAGAGCCTGAGAAAATCGAGATTCGCTTCAAATCCAAATGGATGGGAAGTGTCCGCAGCAGAAATGTGCACGGGTGAAAATCGCCTAATCAGAACGATGGTATTGCCAGGGTAAGAAATATCGTTACTACCGTGATGGCATCCTGCCTGGTGGGATTCAGCCTCGAGCTGGCTTAAGGGAGGGTGTATTAAGAGATGTGGCGTTTAGAGATACATTTAGAGACAACTACGCATAGGTATGTATTGTATGTGCAGGAGCGGGCTTCTATGACACCACTGGAATGTATGATCTAGGCTCAGATGGGATCTATCGAGCAAATAGGTTTTACAAGCAATTTTTATCCTTATTATCAGAAGATCAGCAAAGCTGGTTAGCTAAGCAATATGCTGAAGGATTTAAAAGTGAGGACGGATTCGGTGATGCGCCATCACCGCAAGTAAGCCTAGGGCTCACAATGCAAGCTCAGCCCATGCCTGCTACTGCTGTACGTAGTGCTTTAGTGGGACAGGGTGTGGGGCAGGGTGTTTATGGGACTCATTGTCATCAAGCGAAAGAAATTTATATACCAATAGACCCAATGGCTTATGCGAAAAAGTATAATCCGACATTGGTGGCAACTAAATATCTTGGAACGTCTGGGTACTTTAGAGAGGAGGGCTACTTTTATAATATGAATAGTTATATGGCGAGCTCCCCAAATGCTGCGGGGCAAACTCCTGCTTTTGGTCCTTTCTATGACATGTGGAATGTTGTTCAAGATAGGCGCTTTAGAACAGTGTTTATAGAAGTTACAAATGGAGATGTTGTTTATCTTGATAGTTTAACCAAGCATGCGATGTACACTGGGCGACGATTTCAGTTTGCTGCGTGGGTACGAGTGGATCGTCCTTGGGAAGGAACTTATTTCCCATATGATATAGATGGAGCGGCTGCAGATAATACTCCTGATCAAGAGACCGGGGAGCCTTATGCCAATACGTGTAGGGATGTTGTACCTGTTAAAGGCTCTAGAAAGAAATAGTGGATGCCTCAGCTTTATTGGGTGAATGTTTTTAACATTCAATCTTAGTAGTAGGGTGATTG
>Ga0228664_1001881_pt1 | contig 10304 bp, 8 predicted proteins | sample 78DmetaG_FD_183029 | JGI IMG/M metagenome (GOLD analysis project Ga0228664, IMG submission 183029) | Seawater microbial communities from Monterey Bay, California, United States - 78D | ecosystem: Environmental > Aquatic > Marine > Coastal | place: USA: California | collected 2016-09-26 | reverse complement strand
ACTCATTTTAAAAGGGGTTTTCTCTAGCTCAAATTCAACTTTTTCCAACTGTGAAAAGTTTCTATGAGAAAAAAATATTGTAAGAATTAAAGTTAAAATTAAAGATTTCATATTGTTCTTAATTAACTTTTTAATGAAGTAAATCTAGAGTTTACTTTTAGCTTTAGTGGTAGTCCTAATGGTAAAGTTAAATTTTCATTTTCATGTCCTGATGGAAAATTAAAAACTACAGGAAAATCGAATTCATTTAGTTTTTGTAATACTATTTCTTCTAAATCCATTCCAAATGCTGTAGAATTGTCTTTAGTGTTGGTGAAATGACCTATAATAAGCCCATTTATTTGGTGAAATACACCTGCAAATTTTAACTGCCATAGCATTCTGTCAATTTTGTAAAAATATTCATCTATATCTTCAATAAATAAAATTTTATTTTCAAAATCTGGCTGATAATTGGTTCCTAAGTTAGCACATAAAACAGAAAGATTTCCTCCAACTATAGCGCCCTTAACCTCACCAGGTATATTTTGAGAGGAAGAATTTATTTTATAGTTTATTTCTTTTTTAAATAAAAATTCCTTTAAAGATTCTAAAGATTTTGGAGTATTTAAGCCAATATTTATTGGCATTGTAGCATGTATAGAAGCTGTATTTAAAATAATATTGGAGAAACAGTGAATATTGGTAATGTCTGAAAAACCTATTATCCATTTAGGGTTTAGTAAAAAAGACGCTGGATTTAACCCCTCTAAAAGTTGAATAGAACCATACCCCCCCCTGTAACACCATATGGCCTTTGCTGTAGGATGATCTATAGCCCATTGTAAATCTGTTATTCTTTTTTCTTTGTCCCCTGCAAAAATACCAGCGTCAGCTAAAATATTTTTAGAGCGCAATGGTTTTAACCCCCATTTTAACAATAAATTTTCGGCCATTAATAGCGATTCTAGTTCCACTTTTCTAGCCGGAGCAATTAGAATAACTTCATCGTTAGGTTTTAATTTGGGGGGTAAATTCATTTCATTTAAATTCTTTAGGATAAAAATAGCATATTAACTTATATTTGGCCATTCTAAATTAAATTTTGAAAAATCCTAAAAGACATACCATAACCGCAGCACTTCCTTATGCTAACGGCCCATTGCATTTAGGTCACTTAGCTGGCGTTTATATTTCTGCTGATATTTATGCTAGATTTTTAAGATCTAATGGTGAAGATGTTGCTTTTATTTGTGGCTCTGATGAGCATGGTGCAGCTATAACCCTAAGAGCAAAAAAAGAAAATAAAAGTCCAAAGGACATAGTAGATGAGTATCATTTCTCCAATAAAGACATATTTGAAAAACTAGGAATTAGTTTTGATATTTATGATAGGACTTCTTCCAAACAACATCATGAGACTGCTCAAGAATTGTTTTTGGAAATGGATAAAAGAGGGGCTTTTGTAAAAAAAGATTCAGAACAATACTTCGATGAAGAATACCAACAGTTCTTGGCCGATAGGTATATAACTGGCCAGTGTCCTAAATGTGGATATCATAATGCCTACGGAGATCAATGTGAAAAATGCGGAAGTGCTCTTAGTTCGTTAGAACTTATCCATCCAATTTCTACCCTTAGTGGAAAAAGTCCTCAATTAAAAAATACTACTCATTGGTATTTACCTTTAGATAGACACGAGAAATGGTTAAGTGAATGGATACAAAAAGGGATTTATAAAGGAGAGCAAGTACACAGTTCTGAAAATTGGAAGAATCAAGTAGTTGGTCAATGTATGAGCTGGATCAAAGCAGGCCTTCAACCTAGGGCAATTACAAGAGACTTAGATTGGGGAGTTAAAGTCCCTGTGGAAGATGGAGAAGGAAAAGTACTATATGTTTGGTTTGATGCTCCCATTGGATACATTTCAGCAACCAAAAAATGGGCAAACGAAAATGGAAAGAGTTGGGAGGATTACTGGAAAAATAAAGACACTAATTTGGTTCACTTTTTAGCAAAAGACAATATTGTTTTTCACACCATAATATTCCCTGCAATATTATCTGAATTAGATGGCTATATTTTACCAACCAATGTCCCTGCCAACGAGTTTTTAAATTTAGAAGGTCAGAAATTAAGCACTTCTAGAAACTGGGCGGTTTGGGGAAAAGATTACATAACTGACTTCCCAAATCAAGAAGATATTTTGAGATATGTTCTTTGCTCGATTGCTCCGGAAAACAAAGACAGTGATTTTTCATGGAAAGATTTCCAAGCTAGAAACAACAATGAGCTTTGCTCTATTTTTGGGAATTTTGTAAATAGGACTTTAGTACTGACAAAAAAATATTATAAAGGGGTTGCTCCGTCTAGAAATAATCTGTTAGAAGTAGATATTGAGTTACTGAAAACTATTAAAGAAACTCCTGGTAATATTGCGCAAGCAATCCGTTCCTTTAGATTTAGAGATGCTCAAGGAGAAGCAATGAAATTAGCTAGAGCCGGGAATAAATATTTGGCAGATACCGAACCTTGGAAGTTAATAAAAACAAATCCAGAAAGGGTAAAAACAATAATGAATATATCGTTACAAATTACTGCTAATTTGGCTATAGTTTTCGAGCCTTTTATGCCAAAAAAAGCTTTGGAATTAACTGAGCTATTAAATATCAATCTTCCTAGATGGGATCAAGCTGGTAAGGACGAATTAATACTAGAAAATCATATAATAAATGAACCCAAAATTCTTTTTCAAAAAATAGAAGACGAAAAGATTGATGAGCAGATAGAAAAATTAAAAAAACAAGGTCAAAAATCCAATAAATATCCTCCTATGAAAGACGAAATTACTTTTGATGAATTCTCTAAAATGGACCTTAGAGTAGGAACAATTACAGCAGCAGAAAAAATAGAAAAAGCAGATAAATTATTAAAACTAACAGTAGATACTGGAATTGATGTAAGAACTGTTGTTTCTGGAATTGCCGAACATTTTAAAACAGAGGAGGTGATTGGTCAAAAGGTTAGTATCTTACTGAATTTGGCGCCTAGAAAAATACGAGGCGTAGAATCACAGGGAATGATTTTGATAGCTGAAACAGAAATGGGAGAGTTATCTTTTGTCTCTCCTACCAAGGAGATTGATCCTGGAAATACCATTAGGTAAAATACTCCCATAGTTCAACTGGATAGAATAGCCGCCTCCTAAGCAGTAGATCTGGGTTCGAGTCCCGGTGGGAGTACCATTTAACAGAAAAGAGTTGCTTGCATAGTGCAAACATCTCTTTTTTTCATAGTTAACTTAGTAAAAAAAGTAAAGTAAGGTTGGTTGCATTAATTAGTTACTGTCTTTAACATCATTTTTATTATTTTCTTTTGAATTTCTTTGAATGCTTTTTTTAACAAAAAAAGAAGATAAATATACCAAAAGTGTACTTATTAGTAAAAGCAATACACTAGCGCCAGTTAGCCCTTCAAGTAACATGTAAACGATCGTTATGAGTAAGAAAACAGGTAAAGCCAATTAAAATTGAAGCTCCTATTTTTTTAATATCTTTTTTGTTTTATCATTTATTTTAAACTTTTTATTTTTAATTTATTCATACTTTGAACTAAAGGCTATTCATTAGTTTATGCAAAACACTTAAATACAGAAACATAGATATATAAATAATCAACAAGAGATTTTCTTAATAGATACCACGTAACATATGGAATTAACAAAGGCCACAAGGAATGATTTTTCTACTCATAAATCTGTGGATTTAAAAAATGATAATAATATAAAGTCACTATTGTTTACTAATATCCGTATTTGGAAGTACCTTTAATACTTCTGCTCCATATTAGCTTTTTCTACGGTACTTTCTTTACCATTTTGAAATACTACTACTTTACATTTAATAAAATCATTCTCTTTGAAAAAATGCAGATCATTCAAAACATCATTGTAATCATCTCTCGATAATGAGAAATAATAAATTTTACTATAGTAATTACCTTTTAATATTTTATAATCAAAAAATATTTTGTCCTGAATTTTTTTAGAGTTTGTACTGTTAGCAATATCAATAAGAACTCTAAATTCGTAGTTATTCTTGTATTGTGAGGATGTTGATTTTATAATCCTTGCGTTGATTATATCATTTTCATAAATCTCGTCGAGTGCTTTTTGTGCATTTAAAAGAGAATTATACTTTTTTGAGTAATATTGATAACCCAAAAATCGTTTTCTTGAACTAATATTTAAATAAGGGAGTTTTATTTTTAATTCAGACATAACTGGGCTTGCACTAGATTTAAAAATCCCTAGTTCAATATAATATACATTTGGCACTTGATAGTCTAAATCAATTATCCTGTAAGTATTTTTTTTAGTTTCTTTTTCTAAAGAATCATTTAAACTATTTGTAAATACATTTTTTAGAGAACTTAGACCCTTAAGAGAATCTTTTTCCAGTTCATTATCAGCTGATTTAATTGAAGTATCATTTTCTAAAGAATCATTTAGTATTGATAAATTAATTAAATAACTATCGTTACTGATTGAATCCTCAAATGAATAATTTGATTTTTTAATCAAATCTTTTTCAGAAAATTTCTTATTTAAAGATGAAGAGTCTTTTTCGGAATAAAAAATTGCATCTGGATCATTTAACTTAATTTTATCAATCCTTGAGTTCTGAAGTGAATCTAGTTCAAGATCAATTTCTTTGCTTTCTTTATCGTATAAATAAGAGTCTTTACTTGGAATTCCATATGAAATAATAAATGCATCATAAATTCCATACAATTGAAATTCATCTCTTTTTTCTTTGGCTTCTGCAAGACTTTGAAACTTTCCATTACAATATTTAAACAAAGAATTATGTTCAGACATAAACAATGGAAATTTAAATATGTAATTTGGAGGGGTAAGAGGTTTAGAATATGCTCCTAATTGAATGGTGTAAAAAACTTCTTGAAACTCAGATGAGTCTGAAATACTTGAAGTTCTAAGTTTTGGATCTAAGTAGGTGATATTAGACATAAATTGCTCTGGATCAGATGGGTTGGTAAGAGTAATAAATTTTTGAATTTTATTATTTATTATTTTTATTGAATCCAGTTTTCTTATCGAATCGAGATTAATCTTCTTAATGCTATTTTTTAAGATTTGTTTAAGATTTGTGTCAATCTGAATAGTATCATTTAGAGCCTCTTTAGCGTTTTCAAAAATAGAATCATCCTCCTTTTCTAAAATAAAATTTACAGAGTTTAGTCTTTTGTTAGAGTCTAATTTATTTTGAAAAAGGCTTTCTTCATTGTTAGATAAAGGTTCAATTGCATCAACACTTAAACTATCATTCTCATGGTAAAAGTCCTCTGTATTTGTAGATTTATATCGTAAACTAGAATCATAATTTACTAAAGCTGGAGTTCCAATAAGACTATCTAAATCTACATTATTTATCAGGTCAAATTTATCTTGTGTCTGAATACTATCATTATTTTTTATTCCAAAAGACACTATAAAAACATCAGGATTACCATCAGTAATTAGTAAATTCTTCATGTTTAAAGCGCTTGAATAGTTCTTGTATTTTCCTACAAAATATTTAATGAAATCATTACCCTTATAAAATATTAAAGGATATTTTGTAATTGGGTTTTTGGAGTCAATCATTTTTTTGAAAACACCAATTTGAACTGAAAAATATGGTAGTGAAAGTTTACTAGAATCTATCAAGCTAAATATTTCTATGTTAGGATTATCTTCCTTAATGTCACTAATATTCTGAGAAAACAGGGTCAAATTTGGAAAAATTAATATTAAAATTATAAGCCTGAATTTCAAAATTTAAAATTTATAATAATTCGTTAATTTAAGAAAGATAACTCTTTTTAAAAATAAATGGCTATCATTTAAAATGAAATATAAGTCTACATGGGCTAAAGATGGGCGATTAATCAATAACAATTTATTTAAATTAATTGGTTAAAATTATTTTTTTAAAATTGGTGTCTATCTTACAGAAAGTAGGTTAATTTAGGTAAATTCACCTATTATCAGCATATAAATTAACTGTAAGAGGAGCAAATCAAAACTGATTTAAAAAACATTTACTACATTAAATGAAATGGAACTTTGATGAAATATTATGTTATACTTTCCTTATTAGTATTTAGCCTACATGGATTTTCGAAAATAACTCCTCCAAAGATTGATTTAAAGGAAGTTTTAATCAAGCTTGAAGAATTTAATGACCCTACAATTACAAGGAATTTAGAAACTGATTTTTTTAAAAATATAAGATTTCAAAACGATTCATTAGCATATTTTAATCCTAATGGAACTCTTCATCTATTCAAAATAAAATTTGACAGCACTGTTAGTGTAGAGAAATTAAGTAAGGGTATTTACCATGGAAGTACTTTCAATAGATATTTATTCATTAATCAAAATAAATTTTATTCATTTGGAGGACAAGGACTTTGGGCATCATGTTCTAAACTTTTAGAATTCAATAAAAAAAATAGAGAGTGGTTTAAAATAGAAATTAAAAATTATCCTTTCAATGCAGAGAAAATAATATCCTCATGGTTAATAAATAATAAGTTAAACGTCTTACTTACTCTAAATGGTAATAATAAATCTAAAAAATTCAATTTTATATTTGGAGAAATTGACATGAGTACCTTTTCATTCACAGAAATTGGTGGGTTTAGTTCCATGTACAGCCCCGATCTTTCATTTGGGAATAAGAATATTATTGGAGAATCTAACAGGTACATAATATTTGAAAACAGTACTTTGGAAAGGTGCCTCTACGGTATTTTTGATAAAAAAACTGGTGAAAGGCTCTTTACTAATTTATTAAAAGATATCCCTTGTATGGATGGGATTTCTTATGTTTATATAAAGGATAGTACACTTTTCTATAGAAATTCTAGCAATGAATTATCCTCTATTGTAATTAATGAATCAAACATTTACGAAAGGTATCCTATGAAAGAGATATACTATGATAGAATGTTAGAAAATAGAATTTATAAAATATCAACATATGCAATTGGATTTATTATTTTAAGTGTTTTAATTATTTTACTTATAAAAAAAATAAATTTAAATAGTTACTCAGCTAACGAAAACACATTTGAAATTGAAAAAAGACTTCTAGTTAATAAAGGATCTACAATCAAAAGAGAAGAGTTAGATGAATTATTAGGAATATCACATTTAAGTTTTGACTCTATAAAGTCAAAAAGAAGTTCCATGATTAGAACTATAAATGACAATGGAAGATTGAAGATTGAAAGAATTAGAAAAGAAGACGATAAGAGGTTTTTCAAATACTCTATAAACTAATATATCTTTAGTAGATAGAATTAAAAGTTCCTAAAAATTGATTTACCATTAAAGAATCGTGAATTTCGATTGGGGTAAGTTCGAGTTCATCAAAAGGCTTTGCAGCAGTTGTATTTTGGTTCTGATTTTTTACTTTGTAATCATAAATACCATTTATTGTAGAATCTTCAAAGCTTACATTTAAGACACCCCTGTCAGTATTCCACTTTCCGAACCAAGAAAGATTGCCTCTTGTATAGGAAATATCACCATCATATACAAAGAAAATCGAAGCAGTAATTTCTGCTCCGCTTACTTGTTCTATTTGAACAGTAGTCCACTCTCCTTGAAGTCTCGAGTCATGAGGTCTTCTTCTACAAGCTATAAGACAACAAAAGACAAATAAAATTAATAATCTTCTATACATTTATTTCAATTCTATTAGGTTATTCTTACTCCCATTACACACACATCATCTATTTGTTCGTAATTATTTATCCAAGAAGAAAACTCTTGATCTAACATTACCAACTGCTGCTCCTCAGTTTCTTTGCTCATTTTTAAAAGCTGTTTCTTAAATTTAGCTGCCATATACTTTTTCCCTTTTTCCCCTCCAAATTGATCTTGATAACCATCTGAATAAATATAAAGCATATCGTCTTTTTTAAGTTTTACTTTGTGTTTGGTAAATGGTTTTTTATCCCCCAATAATAATCCGACAGGTTGGTGGTCTCCCCTGTAGGTTTTCAATTCGTCCTCACTTATGTGAATAAGAGAATTGTGAGCGCCAGAAAACTCTACGGTTTTATTTTTCATATTTAGTTTGCATAACGAAATATCCATTCCATCTTTTTGTGCACCTTCTTCTTCTTGATTTAAAGATTTAATTATCTGAGTCCTCATTTCAAATAATATTTTATCTGTATCCATAATCCCTTTTTCTATTATAATTTCATTTAGTAAGGATGTCCCAATCATACTCATAAATGCACCTGGTACTCCATGTCCTGTACAGTCTGCAACTGTGAAAAAAATATTCTCCTGCTGGTCTTTATAAATCCAATAAAAATCTCCTGAAACTACATCTTTAGGTTTAAAAAAAATAAAACTTTTAGGTAAAGTATCTTTTAAATAAACAGACGAGGTCATCATGGCATCTTGAATTCTTTTAGCATAATTGATGCTATCGGTAATCTCTTGTTGCTTTTCTTCAATTACTAGCTTTTGCTTTTTAGTGGTATTGAGCTGCTTATAAACAAGTCCTAAAAATCCAATTACTAATATTATTCCTACAAAAAGTACTCCCTCTATAATCTTTTGAGTTTTAATTTCTTCTTCTTTGGCTTTAGTTTCTGCTTGTTGTACCAAAATTTCATCTAAATGTTTTAAACTATCCAATTGCTTTTTCGTTTCATATTCTTGATTATACTTAATCTTTACTACTTCTTGATCTGCACTAAGCTTTTCTAAGGTATCCTTTAACTCATTATATAATTCATAATTTTTTAAAGCCTTTTTTGAATTTTTGAGCTTTTTAAATAGATTATATTTAAAAAAATAAAGTGAAAGGTCTCCCTTATCTCCATTTAACTCGTTAGTTAGTTTTAGCGCTTTATTTACCATTTTTAATGATTTTTCATATTTCTTTTCATCAAATAAAACTTCGGCTAAAAGACTAAAGTACGCTGCTTGACCTTTCAGATTATTTTTCTCAACATCTAAATTGTATGCTTTATTTAAAAATATTTTAGCAGAATCTATTTGATTTTCAGAAATTAAATGAGAAGCCATTCTTCTGCAAAGGCCAGATAAATCATAAGATTCAGAATGTTTTTGTGAAAGATTGATAGCTTCTTTTAAGAAATATAAGCCAGAATCTGGTTTTTGTAAAATAAAAGATTCATAGCTTAAATTATTTAATGTAACAATTTCAAGGGAGGTATCTTTTACTAAATTAAATAGGGTATGGTTTTCTCTATATGTATTAAAAGCTTTTTGATTCTCGTTGGCAGAGCTGTAAATTGTTCCTAAATTATTGTTTTCAATTGTTATACCTCGTAAATCATTAATTTCTTGGTATAACTTTAATGATTCTTGATAAAGCTCAAGAGCTTCTTTCACTCTACCCGATTCTGAAAAAATAACTCCTTTAATATTTATAGCTCGAGCTATTTTTGGAGTAATTTTCTTTTTTTTTGCTAATTCTAGAGATTTTTCACAGTAAAATAGCGCTGTATCAATATTGTAATTTCTCAAAAGCCATATTGCTTTATTTAAAGATTCTAATCTTAAAGTATCATTAACTCCACTATCATGCCATACATTTAAATAATTTTTTATTTCATTTCCTTCTTTAGCTTCAAACTGTGCAGATAAACAAAAGTTTACTGAAAAAAATAAACAAAAAATAAAGTAAGATATTTTATTTAAACTCATATTTTATACTATTCTAACACCCATAATACAAACATCATCTACTTATTCATAATCTTTTCTCCATGAAGAAAAACTCTCATCCATAATGGCTAATTGTTTGTATTGAATAATTACAACTTTTTATTGTTGTAATTAATAAGAAAAATATTTTTCATCCACATGAATTTAAGTAATAATTTAAAAAAACTGTTTTAATTGGGTATTTACTTTATAAAGAAAAAAATAAATTACAAAAAAAGCTTGTTTTTTGATTTTTTGAGTCAATTTGATCAATAATGATAGAATTTTTGATTTTTTTAGTCGTTTTTTAAATTTTTTTGTTGCAAACTTTTATTAAATATTGATAAACTAATTCCTTAAAAAATCATAAAATTGATATAAATAAACTAATAAATTATAGTTTTATGAGTGATAATAAATGAAAAGTAAAGAAGGATTTATATTTAAAAAATTTGAGGCTGAGAGTCAATCTCCTTTTGATAGGCTTTTTGATATTTTCAAAGAACTAATTACACATACATCGGGAGATTTTGACGAGGCCATCAACTGGCTAAAAGAATTG
>Ga0228664_1001878_pt1 | contig 10309 bp, 17 predicted proteins | sample 78DmetaG_FD_183029 | JGI IMG/M metagenome (GOLD analysis project Ga0228664, IMG submission 183029) | Seawater microbial communities from Monterey Bay, California, United States - 78D | ecosystem: Environmental > Aquatic > Marine > Coastal | place: USA: California | collected 2016-09-26 | reverse complement strand
TTCGGCACTGTAGTTTAGATTCTCTGTTAGAACAGAATATCCACCAGATTCGTGACTTGTTTGGGCTATAAACCCTGCAACTCTATCAACTGTATCAATATTCCATTTGGGCAAAACTCTAGTCATGGCATCAAACCATACTTGTGCTTCAATGCGTGGCAATAGTTCTGCGACTTGCTCTACTTTAAAATCAAATTGCATGTATGCTACTCACCTTTTAACAAGGTGTATGCACCATAAACAATAGCTGCATATGCAGCCCAGGCAATTAACCCATCGAACATAAGTGCAATTACACCCATGGCGATTAGAGCTCCGCCATCCCAAGATGTGCGTTCGCTTAGTCTATTTTTAATCCATTCAATCATAATGATCTCCTTTTTTATAGTCTTAGTGAGAATCTTCCCACATTCTTAACATAGACAACTCAGACGATTTATGCCTGAGTTACTATATTAAATTAGTTTACACTAGAAATGTGTTATTGTCAAGTGTATTTATAATCCTAAATTATACATCCAAACAGGAATTAATATAAAGTGTAAAAATATTATCACGATCCACATTAATATTACTGTTCGTAGTTGTGGATTCATAGTCCTAGTATACCGAACAAATTGAACCAACCCATTGTTGTTCCAATAATAACTGGAACACCTAGCATTGTAAATGCAATAATAACGAACGCTATTCCTACACCTTTGTTATGATATGGTTTGTTTGGATCACTCATTTGTTTAACATCCTTGAACATGTGAAAAAACTATTTTCATTTAAACAGTCTTTCCACTGATGGAAACCTATTGCTAGTAAAAGACCAACAACAATTGCCAAAAATATCTTATTCATGCTCTCCACCATCGCCACGGCCATTGTAACCACCAAACACATTTGGTTTGCGTCGAGCTGTTTCAAAGGTTGCTACTGTTACTGCAATTGCACCTAGCAATAGTGTATGTAGCATCATACTGAACACTCCTGCCCACATGCTACCTACTATAATAGCAAACACAATACACCACATCCATGCAAGCACTTGCATGATCATATGTCGTGTGCTGAAATCTGGAATATTACTTAGTGGATTCTTATTATGATCCATTACTACATTCCAACAATTATATACCCATTCTCTCATTGATATTACCTTTCTAAATATTACCTTTGTAGGATAGTGTGCATCAGCATCATCACGAAATTCGATTGCATCGTTTACATCGTGAAACTCTTCTGATACCTTGCGGTTTTTAAAATATGCTGTTACTCTATACATACAACTAAGATAACACCTTTTATATATGTTGTCAACCTTTTTATTGGCTGGAACGATAGGACTCGAACCTATACTCTACGCTACCAAAAAGCGGTGCATTACCATTATGCTACGTTCCATTACTAATAAATGGCGGACAGTTAGGGATTCGAACCCTAGGAAGGTTGCCCTTCGTCGGTTTAGTAAACCGGTGCTTTCGACCACTCAGCCAACTGTCCTTATTTAGTAACTATATATGTTCCGTGTGTACGGTTGTATGCTTCAATTAGCAGTTCCCACATCTCTGTTGATACCTTTACTACATCATGAGTATCAAATTCCTTATCATACTGTGTAATGTAAATAATATCTTCTTGGAAATGCATTATAACATCTTCAAAATTTGCTGCGGTGTCCATTACTGTTACAACACTTTCATCAAACTCTTCTTCTACTGTAAACATATATAGTTCTTTCTTATTTTGGTACTCCCCACAGGACTCGAACCTGTAACCAAAACGTTATGAGCGTTCTGCTCTAACCAATTGAGCTAGAGGAGTGTTATTGGCAAAGGTGAAGGGAATCGAACCCCTACTTGCGGATTTGGAATCCGCCGTGATACCATTTCACTACACCCCTATATTTGGTACTCGCACCCGGACTCGAACCGGGACGCCATATGGCCACAGATTTTAAGTCTGTTATGTCTACCAATTCCATCATGCGAGCATTGGCGTCCCCTACAGGATTCGAACCTGTGACCTACTGCTTAGAAGGCAGTTGCTCTATCCAGCTGAGCTAAGGAGACCAAAACTGTTTAAATTTGTGTCGGTTCCTCTGCTGTAATTAAATACATTTTATTGAGTATTGCATCTAGATTTGATGCAGTTAGATATCCAGCGACTGTGTCGCCTTCTGTTGTGATGCCTGGAAGTTCACACATTTGTTCTTTGTCTGTTCCCCAGTCTTTAAACACACCTACTTCGTACATGCCTGATTTTCCACCATATGACATATCATTACAGATTATGCTTAGTTTATATTTGCCAAAGTCAATGATTGCCTGCTTACCCTTTGCATGAGGCTTACCTTGGTCTAACATTTTTATGTCTTTGAATCGCATTTTACTTCTCTATTGCGTCTAGTTGTTTTTCAAGTTCTGTTATATATTGTTCGAGCGTACTAATTGTAGTGTAGAGGTGTCCAGTTGCACTTGGCTTTATGCGTTTCCTAAACACCTCTATTAATTCTGTCGTGACTTCTATCTTATTGATAATTTCACTATATTCTAACCTCATTACTTTAAACCAAATAGTTCCTCAAAGGCTTGTGCTGCAGTTTGCTTTTCTTTACTTTGTCTACTAGTTGATTCTTCCAAATAAGGTTGTTTAACTGTATTCACATAATCAATTTCTTCCAAAATCTCTATACGTTCCTTAACTTTTTTAAGTGCCATACGGACTTCTTGGCTGTTTTCTTCTCTGTTCATTTCATCTTTGATGATTTCCACAATTTGTCTACTACTAATCATATCCGCTCTTCCTTGTTTTAGTGTTATTAGTATAACACAATAGTCGCATCTCTGTCAACTATTTATTATCTTATATATACTGTTTACCTAAGATAATAAATAGTAATATACTTTGTTAATGAAATCGACTATTCCAACAACAATGCATACATTATACGACATACACATAACTAAGTCAACACTTTTTAAGGAAAAATATGAAACATTATAACTTCGAACATACACCGGATAAACTACCACCATTGACTGGCATAGGCTGGTTGCTAAACAATAGAATTTTAGATAAAGCAATAGAAGGAACTACACAAAACTTATTAGACTTTTACAGTTTTAAATATCGACGCATACCACAGGTATCTTCAGATGATTTTGTTGAATTGTGTAATAAGGGAATAGATGCTGGATTTAAAGGATTGCTTATGTTTAAGCAAGGTATAATATTAAATAATTTTGTAGAAAACTCTAAACCATATTGGGACACTGATTATAAAGACTGTGTAATTGTAGGACATATACTAGACCGAGATGAAGCATGGTGGCAAATACACCCACAAACAATGTGGATAGATTTAGAATGGTGGGCTAGTGTAGGTAAACCTGAATTTGGAGATTTTGAAGAAAACATAGAATGGACTGCAACTAAAATTGAAAGAAGTGAAGAAACATTAAGTGACTGGCAAACATATAATCCAGTTTCAATTACTGCTACAAACGAAACAGTAAATGCAATAGGCAAATGGGCTGGTCATAATTTGCTTAACGTAGCAATGCGAGATAATCAAAAAGTAGGAATATGGAATAAAGATTTGCGCCGAGGTAAGGAATATGTATATGGTGAAAATTTAGATCATTATGAAAAAGTACATAGCATTGGAAAACAGTTATGGGTTTCTAGATGGTTTGCAGCAAATACCGAGACAATGGATAAAGAAGTACAAGAGCAAATTACAAGTTCTGTATACAGTACTTGTGGAGGAATAAGTCCAATTTCAAATGCGTATATAAGAAATCTTAAACCATATGGTGAGCTTGTATGCTATGATGCTGATCCATTAGCCGTACATATGCAACATTATATGATTAATAATTGGAATGGTCGTAATTGGAAACAATTTGTTTTAGATTACATGGAAGAAAATCCAATATTAAGTCCTCACTTTGCATGTACAGAATTTTTAGATGACGTAGATACATATGTCGACGAACTAGGTGAACCATTTATAGAATGGTGGAACACTACTGCGAAAACTTTTTTATTAAGATTTGACGAGATTGATTTAATGGACATTAACACAATGACCATGCACTTAGTAGATTCAGCAGATAAAATAGAACGTGATGAAAAAGTTTTTATTGATGTTAGTAATGCTTTTAACTATGAAGTAAATGCAACATTATACAGTAAAAATATTAGATTAAACACAGAAGCAGATTACATTAAATTCTTTGAACACCATGAGAATAAATTTATAAACAAGGGATTTGTAATACAAAGTATGAACATACATCCGAAATTTGCATACTTGCCTAAATTGTTTCCTTGGCAAAAATTCTAATTGGCGGACCCGACAAGATTCGAACTTGTGGCCTTTGGTTCCGCAAACCAATGCTCTATCCAGCTGAGCTACGGGTCCATTCATTAATATATAACATTTAACCCGATTAGTCAACCATAAAAAAAGGCCGCATAAAGCGACCTTTTAAACCTACGTTTTGTTAAATTTAAAACTTAACTGTAAGCCCTACACTAACTTCTTTGTCAGTTGATTCCCAATCACTGTTAAGTGAATTAGTCAACTTGGCATTCAATGAAGTTGATGTACCTAACGCAACTTTCGTACCGATAGTAAAGTTTGGTGTTGCTTTATCAATACTTGTAAAGTCACCTTCTACTGATTTTAACATATAGTCAACTTCAGCATATGGGGTAATAAGACCTAGGTCCATTTTACCACCTACAGTTGGAGTGAAATGCATTTCTGATTTAGTAAATGTATCTCCCCAATTGTATTCAGCTTCACCACTTAGGTAAGTACCAACCGGTCCTACATTAAGAACGTCAAGAGTTTTTCCAACAGAAACACTATAATCACGGTTAGTTCCGTTATCACTTACTCCTGCTCCAAAATCTAATGATCTTCCCATTGTGTACACATCAATTGATCTAGATGTATCGTTAGTTGACAATGAAATTCCCATAGTTGCCGATTCGGCAGCCATTGAGACTGTTGTATTGTCATAGTTCTCGGCTTGTGCCGTTCCAGTTAAAGCGACCATTAGAGCCGCCGTCATTATAATATTTCTCATAATATTTCCTTGATTTTATTATTATACACTTTAACGCTAATTGCGTTATAGTAGCAAGTTGATTCTGTTGCCAGGTCCAACTTGCAAAAACCCCTACGTGCTTAAAACTAAGCCGCTAATGCCATTTCTGGCGAATAATTGTCATTTGCAATTATAAAGTTTGTTCGCGGTAACGGCGCTTACATCCCGGCAACTCCCTTTACCTATTAACTACCCAGTCGAACCTATTTCAACCCCATCAAAAACACACTATGAACTACTAGTAACAATGTGCTTATGGTGGAGTTGTCCGGTACCGCCCCGGAGTCCTGAATCAGCGTTGAGTAAATTTCAACATTGCGTATTATTTATGATAACACAAAATTAAGTTATGTCAACCGGTTTTGCGTTTATTTGTTGTTTTTTTCCAGAATAATCTCTAACTGCGGCTTTAATGGCATCTTCTGCCAGTACGCTACAGTGTATCTTAACTGGTGGCAAAGCAAGTTCTTCAACAATTGTTGTGTTTTTAATCTCTTGTGCTTCGTCTAGTGTCATACCTTTAAGCATAGTTGTTACCATACTTGAACTAGCAATTGCACTTCCACATCCATATGTTTTGAATTTTGCATCTTCAATAATGCCATCTTCTGTTACTTTAATTTGTAGACGCATTACGTCACCACATGCAGGTGCGCCTACCATTCCAGTTCCGATATTATCTTCCTTGGGGTCGAACTTACCTACATTTCTTGGATTATTGTAATGGTCTAGCACTTTTTCGCTATATGCCATAATTTCTTCCTATTTGAAATACTATTTATCTATAAAGAAGCAAAAACATTCTCTGGTGTTGTTTCACCATATGGATCACTGTCTTCAGCTGATGCATCTGGTTCAATAAACATTTTCTTAATTACACCGTTCTCAACAATCATTGCATAACGTCTGCTACGCTTGTTGAATCCCACACCACTCATATCAATTAACTGACCCATGCCTTCTGTAAATGTTCCATTACCATCTGGTAGCACTTTAACATTCTTAAGGTTGTTTGCATCTCGCCATGCATTCATAACAAACGAATCATTAACGCTTACACAATAAATGTCGCTTACACCTACGTCATAAAAGTCTTGTGCATACAGTTCAAACCCTGGTAACTGAAATGTGCTACATGTTGGTGTAAATGCACCTGGTAAACTAAACACTACAACTAGTTTATCTTTGAAGATTTCATCGGTTGTTAGCTCTGCCCAAGTTGATGGTACAATCTCACAAGAATTTGTTTTACTGCTTGACGGATCTGGTACTCGTACTTTAAATGTAACTGCTGGTACATTACTATTTTCTTTCGTCATTATAGACTCCTTTATTTCATTAGTGTAATTATAGTATATTATATTGTATTTGTCAACAGTTTTTACCTATTTTTAATAAATAGTTATAGTATGTTAGAATCAGAAGTAATGAAATTCTCAATGTTTTTAGAACCATTAATAGGACTAGGAATCACTGCGATACTAGTATTATGGTTTAAGGAAGCAGTAGGTGACTTTGTAGCAAGTCTTCGTTGGAAAATGAAGCCTGGATTTGAACCTGGCGACGAAGTATTCTTAGATGGAGAAAAAGCCACTATCATTAGCATAGGTATGCGAGAAACTATATTTGAAATTGATAATGGTCGAGGTAAGGTGTGGAGATATATCTACAATACACGCATACCAACACATAGACTGGAGAAATTAATTGTTAAAAAATAACATAGATTGGCATCTAGCAGAATTATGTATAGATGTATCAAAGATAGTATACGAAGAAAAACCAGAAGTAGTTAAATTCCTAAAAGATAACAAAATAAAACATTCAAGTGTTAAATTCTTTGAAAACGAAAACGCACAAGGGTATGGCATTGTTATGCCTGACTATGTGATCGTTGCTTTTAGAGGTACTGAAGGCGCTCAAATAGGCGACTTAATAGCAGATATCAAGGCCTGGCCAGCAGGTGCTGATACAACAGGTATGGTACATTCTGGATTTAAGCATGAACTAGATAAACTATATCCTGAAATTATTAAGTGGTTAGGTAAAAAACTAACTACTAAAAAAATAGTAATTACTGGACATAGTTTGGGAGCTGCAATGGCAACTATATGTGCTACTAGATTTCACCATGCTGGTGCAGATTTAGAATTATATACATATGGATCACCAAAAGTAGGTGATAGAGCATGGGGCGAACAGTTTAAAGATATTACAGCATATCGTTTTGTTAACAATAATGATGTTGTTACTAGAGTTCCATTCTTTGGCTATTACAAACATGTAGGGCAAATACAATATATTACATATGATGTACATATCAAAACCAAAGTAACATGGTGGCAACGATTTAAAGATAGAATGAAAGGAACTGGTAAAGCATTTAGTAAGTTTCAGTTCTTTGATGGATTATATGACCACTTTGGAAATCAATATATTAAGAAAATTAAGACTCGTAAATAATTTGTGTAGGGTCGTTTCCATGTATCCATGTGCCGTCTAATGCTTTAATAACACATTTAGATTTATACTTTTCAACAGTTAACGCTAATTGTTCATCACTTCCTACTAGATCAGCCTTTACAATGTCATAGCAAGGTGTTTTATTCTTATCTATAGCAAGTATAATCATGTGTTCTAATCCATTATTACGCCAATTATAACCTATACGAGTATCTTCACCTTTTATAAAGCCATCGTACCTAATTACATCCCAAAAGTTAAATCTAATATTCTCTGGGTCTGCTTCTAGTACTTTGTCATTGTTAGTTTCTACAATAGTTGTTCCATTGACTACAACTGCGTGACCATCAAATACTGTACTATTGTTTTGTGCTAAATTTACAAACTGTTCGTCATATATATCCCAACCTTCTATATTATTACCTTCTTTGTCTTTGTAAGTAACTACACCTTTGTGTACAATTACATTAACTCGAAAACCTCTACTAATAGGTTGTACTGCGGCTGGATAATTATTAAATGATTTGTAATTGTTTGGAGTAGGGTTACTTATTGGATAAATCATTATTAATCCAGGCCATACTGCATTTATTGTTTCTAACTCAAGTCCTAGATCAAGGTCCTGTCTTAATAAACTAACAAACAAATCAGCATCACGCTCGTCAATGTGTTGCATTGCCATTTGACAAGAGAATTGTTTTTCTCTGTCATCATACTTATCATCAATAATGTCTGTTAAGATGTGTAAGAAACGGGTTAATCCCATTCCAAACTGTTTACCTTTACGTCTTGGAACAAAATCTTGCATTCCAAAATCTACCCAAGGATTGTATGCTATAGTAAGTATACGTTTAAATATAGGTTCTTTTTCATAGTTTTGCAGAAGATTTAGTTTCTCATCTTGCGTACTAAAGTTCTGCAACTTTGTTATTAGTTCTGATAATAGATGTACTTTACTCATACAGCTATTTATACAATTAAAACTGTAGTTATTTAATGAACAAGGGCGCCTACTTGCCGCCCTTTTTCTTTTCTATTGGTTTTTTAAAGTAAGTGTGATTTGGATCTAACATTAGTTAGTCTTGTACATATTATGTTTGAACTCAGAGATCTCATTGGCTTTGTCGTGCATGCCCATTTCTCTAAGTTGTTTAATACTCATACAGTAACTTCTGTATTCCATTAGTTTCATAAATCGTTTAAACATTAATAAGTCTTTCTATAGATTTTATCGCCACGTGCAACTGATTTAATGTCGCCTCTACATAATCCAATATCATTTAACTCAAAGTCGTTTAATTCTGACAAAGCCTTTTCTGTTGCTCTGCGGTTTTGCTTACTTACATAAGCACGTCTTACCCAACTTAGTTTATTTGTTATAGTGTTAAGCATTATTTACTCTCCAGCATTAAGTTCTTTGCTTCTTCTGTGTAACCTTGTCTATGTAATTCAGCGGCTGCTCTTGCACGACCTGCCGATTCACCAAATGACCAAATAACCATCATTACTTTTAATGATGCTTGTTTAATTTTTTCACAAACACTACATGTTTGTTTGTATATTAATGTTGTTGTCATTTTACTGTTACCTTGATATCTGCGAGCCCCATCTTTGGAGCTGATCCTTTGTGTTCTAGCATATAGTTGTAGGCATATTGCCAATCATTACCATATTCTGTTTTTGCATAAGTCATTAGGGTGTTATTGTAAGCCACACGACTTCTACGTGAGCCATTGAATAATCCCGACCATGCACTAAAAAAAGTGTTAGCCATTTTATATTCTCCGTTATATGTGTGGATGTTTTTGGGAAAGCATCCGTTATTTGCCAGTCTCTCCTGGCCGCTACCACGATACCTCATAATGTATCGCTTGTAAGGCATGGGTTATGCCCTGGTCTTTCCCAGAGTCAGTTAGCGTGGCACTAACTGCCGCTCTTTTTTTCTGAGCCGAGGTCGCTCTATACTACGTTGTATATGTAAATAACAACACGCCGTTGTATTGCTCTTTTTACACTTTTATTTATCACGTATTCATGCAATAAACCGTACTTATTTATGCAAAGACGCTATGCACTATACACATACCGTCTTAAAAGTTATATTTTGGTTGTTGTGCTTTCGTATGTTTTGTTAAACTGATTGTTAACACGAACAAATGTTGTACACTTGCTCAATTGTTTTAATTTCATTGCACCTGCATATGTACAAGTACTACGCAGCCCACCTAGGATTGCTTGTACGGTGTGTTGCACTTCACCTCTGTATGGAACTAATACTTCTCGTCCTTCGCTTGCACGATAGTCCTTTAGTCCACCAAAGTGTTTTGTGTTTGCTGCATCACTACTCATTCCATAAAATGCTATAAACTTTTTTTGCTCTATTTTACATTTTTGATTATCTAGATGCTCGCCTACTTCGTATTCTAATTCATTTGTTTTATAATGTTTAGTAATTACTTTGCCGCCACCTTGATCGTGTCCTGCAAGCATACCGCCTAGCATTACATAATCGGCGCCGCCAGCAAATGCTTTAGCCACATCGCCACTAGAGTTACAGCCCCCATCAGCAATAATATGTCCACCAAGTCCATGTGCCGCATCTGCACACTCAATGACTGCACTAAGTTGCGGATACCCGACTCCTGTTTGGATTCGTGTTGTACACACGCTTCCTGGTCCAATTCCGACTTTAACGATGTCTGCTCCATTTAAAATTAACTCCTCTGTCATCTCTC
>Ga0228664_1001873_pt1 | contig 10319 bp, 10 predicted proteins | sample 78DmetaG_FD_183029 | JGI IMG/M metagenome (GOLD analysis project Ga0228664, IMG submission 183029) | Seawater microbial communities from Monterey Bay, California, United States - 78D | ecosystem: Environmental > Aquatic > Marine > Coastal | place: USA: California | collected 2016-09-26 | reverse complement strand
AGCGCTTCGACTTCAAGTGCCCCATCGAAGTTATGGGTGAGGTGATGCAGAAGGCCATGACTATGCGGCATGATGCTCCAGCTTCAATTCAATGACCGTGTTGCACTCAGCTCCTGCAACCGCCCTCCAATGACGATACCCGCCATCAGAAATCCGGAAATGACAAAGAAAACGTCAACTCCGGAAAAACCGCCCGCAAAGCCAGGCACAGCAAAGTGGTAAAGCACCACTGCCACTACGGCCCAGGCCCGCAGGCCGTTGATATCAAGCCGAAAATCGTTCCTTGAATTAGCTTTGACCAACACGCTGACTCCCTAATGCGCTACCAAGGCCGATCGTTGCAAGCACTCACTTGCCTACGATCAGTACAGTGTCTTTTTTTCGATTGGCGAAGTGCTCCATCACACGCAGATCATTCCGAGCAAGCCACTCCATGAGCCAGGCATCATCCTCATCGGCCTCGATGACTAGATAATCGAACTGTTCAGGAGCCTCAAGCGCTGCTTCGAGAGGTGGGCTCAATGAATAACCACGCCCTGCGTAATACGCAATACGTCCGTCGTCGTAATAGATACGAGCCTGTACCGGTAGATGTTCTTCAATCCATTTCCCAGCCTCGACATAGTGTGTCTTTTTCGCCCCCAGGGAAACTACGTTGGCAACCATTACCAGCAGCGCAACAAACACGAAAGCACGTTTCAGACGGGGCCAGCGATCAGCACAAGCTGCAATCAGCAGCGCCACGATGGGAACAGTCAGAATATTGAGGAAGCTCAAGTAACGCGAATTGACAAACTGTAGCTGAATGAAAAAAAGCAGCAGAACTGAAAAATACAGCAGCGCCGCCCAGCCAAACAGGGAAAAACTGCGCACCACTTCGCTTAAGCGCGCCCAACTGGAGCGATCAAGAAACAATACGCAAAAGGGACCAAGCAACTGGACGAACTTTATCAGCAACGCAGCCAACAAGCCGAAAAAGATAATCTGCCCTGCTTCGTCGCGGGAGTACTTGTAGGTCATGCTATTGCCGAATTGCTCGGCCAGCAGATTGAACGATTCATACAACTGCTGCGGGCTAAGCAGACTTGCATAATAGGCTATACGGTGCGTCGGGAAATCAAACAACTGAACCGCCACCAAAAGTCCCGCCACGCCGAGTCCGGCCAACCCAGCCAGCAAAAAATATAATTGCAAAGCACCGGCGCGCTGTGCTGGCCGCAGCAGGGCAGGCAACTGCCAAAGTACCAGGGCAGGTAACAGCAGCACCGCCTCAAGCCGAAACAAGGCAGCCGCCATTACAGACAACACCATGCCCGCTGCCTTCGCCCAACTGGAAGAAGCCTGCCAGCGCAAGGCAAGCCAAAGGGTCAGCACGCTGAAGAACCAAAACCCGAACTCACGCAGAATTTCGGCACGAAACTGATTGAACGCTGGCATCGCCAGAACCACCAGCACAGCCCACCACACAGCCTGCGGCGCTCGCTGGCGGACCACATCAACCAGTAGAGCGCATGCTCCTGCCATGAATAAACCGCACCAAAGATAAGCCGCCCACTCCAAAGGCAACCCCAGGAACTGGTGGGTACCCGCAAGAAGCAGCACGAACCATGGCCAGTCAAAGCGCCCTAGTGCCGCCCCCACGCCCTGTTCACTAACCTGCCGCGCAATATCAAGGTAGAAGGCTGCATCTTTACCGACTGTCACGACTCCCAGTACAGCTAACAAAGACAGCAGCAAGCTGCCAAAAAAGGCAACCGCCACTGGCGAGCCCAATAGACTTATATATATATTTCTAAGCATGACAGGCACTACGATATGGATAAATCAGGGGTTTATTATGATCCTGGCCGTCTTTTCCGTTAAATACACACAACCAGAAGGAACATTTTTATTAACAAAACTCATAGCACCAATAACCACATCATCACCAATCACCACCCCATTACCAATAATGCAGCTATTAGCTCCAACATCAACATTATCTCCAATCACCATAGGAAGCTCACTTTTAAAATCCGAACCAATGGTAGTATTTTGTCGAATAGTAAAATTTCGCCCAATTCTAACCGCCTTAAAAATAACAACACCCTGCATATGACTGAGTCGCAACCCTTCAGCTATATTAGCCCCCAGCATAATCTCTATTCCGTGCCTCTGGATCAGCTTGTTATTAACACCCTTGGCAACGGACTTTAAAAAGCGATTATCGCAACGCACAAGATGGTCCGCCAACCTGAACCAGAACAGAAAATTTGCAGAACGGCTTCTTCTTACCCTTCGCCAAAGGCGCAGCCAGGAGAATTCTTTATCAGCACCACCCAGAATCTCTTCTTTCCAGTAGCACTTAAGAGGCTTACGCTGCATATGTACTTAACCATCCTTCTCAAAACTGAAAATCAGCTTTAAAGCCTTTCTGGTGTAGGAAAAGCGAAAAAAAGCGCGCCAGTCATTTTTCAAGGCAAAAAAATAAAACTCCAGCCCATCTTTGCGCTTGCCCGCAGCAGCACAGGTTCTGAACAATGATAAATATCGCTGAGCAAGGAATGCCTGTCTAAGAATACTCATGGACTCAGGCAGCCTGCCGGTATCGAAGACTTCCGCTACGAGCCGGTCACCTATCTGCATTCCGTAGGCTAGGTTATGACGCAGGCTGTCATCATGTTTGTAGATACGAGCCAAAGGGGCATTTAGAACAGCACATTTGTAACCCGCAAGGACTTGGGCAAAAACTGGTATATCTTCTGCGTTCCGAAAATGCTCTGGATACCCGCCCTGCGAAAACACATCCCTATCCATCGCACAGGCACCATTGGACAGGCGCAGTGTTTTATCCAGCAAATAGGAACGGACTCGCTCCAGAGGCGTTTCAGGCAAAGAGTCAGGCAACTTTCTGCTTTCTCTTCCATCCGGAAAAACTGAAACATGCCCACCGATAATGAACTGAGTATCTGGGTATCTTGAAATGTGCTGCCTCAAAAAAAACAAGGCGTTACTACACATCTCATCATCTGCATCGAGGAAGACCAAGTACCGCCCCTTGGCCTCTTCAATTCCTCTGTTGCGAACTGCCGCCAACCCCGCATTCGACTGACGTATGCCACGAAACTGAGCGGGAAAGCGCGCGGCCAGATCAGCGACCACTAGGGGCGTCTCATCAGTTGAGCCATCGTCAATAATGATCAACTCCGAACACTCATCCAACTGGGACAAGACAGACTCGGCAGCACGAGGAAGCGTTTTTGCGTAGTTGTAGGCCGGTATGACCACACTGATCAGAACCGTTTCAGACACCGTCATACCAATCCTTGTCATCCTTCACCACCAACACATCCTCCATGATCAGGTACTGCAGATCCGACCCATAAAACATGTTCAACGCATCGGTCGGCGAGCAGATCATCGGTTCGCCGCGGCGGTTGAGTGAGGTATTGAGCGAGACGCCGTTGCCGGTGAGTTTTTCCAGTTCCAGCATCAGGTCATACCAGCGCGGATTGAAGCGGCGCTCCAGCACCTGAGCGCGCGAGGTGCCGTCTTCATGTACCACTTCGCTAACGCGCTCCTTCCACTCCTCGTTCACCTCGAAGGTGAAGGTCATGAACGGGCTCGGGTGATCGACCTTGAGCATCTTCGGCGCCACGGTGTCTAGCATCGACGGACAGAAGGGTCTCCAGCGCTCGCGGAACTTGATCTGCTCGTTGATGCGATCCGCCACACCCGGAATGCTTGGGCAACCGATGATCGAGCGGCCACCGAGGGCACGCGGGCCAAACTCCATGCGGCCCTGGAACCAGGCCACCGGGTTGCCATCGACCATGATCTTGGCGATGCGCTCGGCCGTGTTGTCGATGCGTTTGAACACCGGCTGGTTCGGATGCTTGGCGCAGGCAGCGATGACTTCTTCGTTGCTGTACGAAGGGCCGAGGTAGACGTGCTCCATCTTCTCCACCGGCACGCCACGCTTGTGCGAGACGTAGGCGGCAGCGCCGACGGCAGTGCCGGCATCGCCAGAAGCCGGTTGCACGAACAGTTCTTTAACGTCATCGCGGGCGATGATCTTCTGGTTGAGCTTGACGTTCAGCGCGCAGCCGCCGGCGAAGGCGATCTTGCCGGTCTCGCGGATGATGTCATCCAGGTAGTGCTCCATCATCTCCAGCGCCAGCTTCTCGAACAGCGCCTGCATGCTGGCCGCATAGTGGATGTAGGGGTCGTCCGCGATATCGCCTTCACGCTTCGGGCCGAGCCAGTCGATCAGCTTGGGCGAGAAGTAATAGCCCTTGCCGTTTTCCTTGTAGCGACGGAAACCGATGACGTTGGCGTATTCGGTGTTGATGATCAGCTCGCCGTTCTCGAACTTGGCCAGGCGCGAGAAATCGTACTTGGCGGCGTCGCCATAGGGCGCCATGCCCATGACCTTGAACTCGCCATCGAGCATCTCGAAACCCAGGTACTCGGTGATCGCGCCATAGAGGCCGCCGAGTGAATCCGGATCGTAGAACTCCTTGATCTTGTGGATCTTGCCGTTCTCACCATAGCCGAAGAAGGTAGTGGCGTACTCGCCCTTGCCGTCGATGCCGAGGATCGCGGTCTTTTCCTTGAAGCCTGAGCAGTGGTAGGCGCTGGAGGCGTGCGCCAGGTGGTGTTCGACCGGCTCGATCTTGACCTTCTTCAGGTCGAAACCGAGCTGCACCAGGCACCACTCGATGCGCTTCTTGTAGCGTTTGTAACGACGATTACCGAACAGGATGGCGTCGAGGGCGCGATCCGGCGCGTAGGCGTAGCGCTTGGCGTACTGCCAGCGGGCCTTCTCGAAGATGCTGATGGGGGCGAAGGGAATGGCGACCACGTCGACATCCGAGGGCTTGATGCCAGCTTGCTCCAGGCAGAACTTGGCCGACTCGTAGGGCATGCGGTTCTTCGCGTGCTTGTCACGCACGAAGCGCTCTTCTTCGGCGGCAGCAACAAGCTTGCCGTCGATGTATAGCGCGGCGGATGGATCATGGCTCAGGGCGCCGGAAAGGCCGAGGATCGTCAATGCCAAGGATAAAGCCTCTTAAAAAAGCGGCTGCAGGCTTGAAGCGGCAAGCTTCAAGCAACAGCGTTCGTTATTCAGTCGCCCCGGTCGGGCACATTTACTGCCTTAACTGTTCGGTTTTGCCACCACCGATGGAAGGCGCTCGTCCAGAACCTGGTACAGCGTACTGTCCTGCGGCCAGTTACGCAGGAAACGCGCCCGATCCTTCGCATAGGCGGGTGCGAAGCTACCGGCTCGACGGTGCTGCTGCATGGCGTCCAGGTCGATCAACATCCAGCGCCCATCCTGCCACAGGATATTGCTGCCTTTGAGATCCCCATGACTGATGCGCTCGCGCAGCAGCGCCGCAAACAGGTCATCCAGTGCCCGCAGTTCCGCTTCGGCTGGTAACTCGCCAGGCGCGCAGGACGCGAAACGAGTAATTATATCCACACCCGATGCGTGTTCGGTAACAAGATAGGACCGGCGCCTGAGCCACAGGGTACGGCACTCGAGCACGGCAAGCGGTTTGGGCGTTGCGATGCCGAGAAAAACCAGGCGATTGCCCTCGCACCAGCTGTGCCAGGCGCGGCTCGGACGCCAGCAGCGTTTGAGCCAATGCAGCATGCCCTTGATGTTGTAGCGTTTGATGACCAATTGCCTGGCACCCTGATCGACTCGCGCGACGGTAGACGAACCACCCTGTTTGAGGGACTGCCCAGCCGCGATAGCGGCGTCAGGGTCAGCCAGTAATCGCGCCAGCAAGGCATCTTCCTCGCGCCGGACCACCTGCAAGCGCGAGGCACCGCGCCATGCGCAAAACGCCGAACAATCGCGACCGAGCTTGCCCATGAACTGGTGCAACCGCGAACCACGGGCCTTGGCTACCGCCTTGAGCAGAGCCTCGAGCGGCAGCGCGTGCTCGCCATTGACCAGCAGGTAATGCACCAGCAGCTCCTCGATGAATGGATCGAGAGCACTCGGGAATTGAGCGAAGAACACACCCAGATTGACCAGCACCCTGTCTCGCGACAGAGGTTGGCCCGGAGTCTCGGCACGCACGCCGCCACCGTCGATCAGATACAGGCTGCCGTTTTGACGCAGCAGGTTGTCCAGGTGCAGATCCTCTTGCCACAGACCTTGCCGGTGTAGCCCTGCAATGGCTGCCAGCGCCTCACCCAACACCTGCTGCCGAGCGTCGTCCAGCCACGCCAGATGAGCCACCGCCTGCCAGGCATCTCCGAGGCTTTCGGCATCGTCGAGGAACTCGAACAGCAGCCAACCGCCCCCTCCTGGCGTCGAACCGTGGACAAGCAACTCGGGCGTCTTCAGCCCCTGCTCAGCCAGTAGCTGAACGCCGCGCAGCTCGCGGACGAAATGCCGTTCGGCCTTATCGCCGACCAGCAGCTTGGCCAGCACCTCACGCCCCTGCCACTGCGCCCGACCGACATAGCGTTGACCTGGCAGCACCCGCAAAAGACTGAGCAACTGGATAGATCCCGCCCCCTCCAGCTCGATCAGCAGCGGTAGCACAGGGGTACGTCCGGCATCGACCAGGGAAGCAAGCCTCATGAGCGCCCCGCCTTGTCCTTGAATCGTGCCGTGAGACGTTGCAACCAGTACCCCAACTGACGAGCGTCACCGAGATAGGCGGTCAGGAAACTGGCCACATCGTCATCGCCCCAGGCACTGGCGCGACGCAGCAGGGGTTCCAGATCCTTGACCCGATCACGCTCGCCAAACAACAGCGGCCGGGTCTTTTCCAGGTCGATCAACTGCGCGACGAAACCATCGCCGCTGGGTTGGAGGAAAATATGTTTGGGATAGAAACAACCATGCACCTGGCCCTGGCCATGTACGCACCGGGCCAGCACCCCGCAGGCACTGGCGATGGCATGGCGTTGCACGGCGGCCAGTTGCGACCAGTTCGGCAGGTAGCTGTCCAGATCCCGCCAACCATCCAGGGCTCGGGTCAGCAGGACGGCGCGGCGCTCGCCGCCAATGCGTCGTTCGGCATAGAACGCCGAACGCATCGCCGGAATGCCCAGGCGCTGATAGCGGCAGGTATTGCGAAACTCCCGCGCCAGGGTCGGTTCACCCAGCGGACGATGCAAGCTACGGGTCAGGTAATTGCTCTGGCGCTTGAGGTAGTAGCCGGTGCCATCGAGGTCGAGCCGATACACCGTACTCCAACCACCGCGAGAAGCGGTGTTGGGCTCGTCCACGGCAAACAGTTGCAGTGCCCACAGCGCCTCGAAGCTGTCCAGGCCGTGACGCTCGAGCAGCGTTCTATCCTCGCCTTCGATGAAGTCCTTCATTCTCTTCCCTCGAAGTAGCGCAATATCTGCACGATCCGTCGTTTGTCACTGTCATTGAGACGATCGCGACACCGATACTGCAGATAGAAACGCAGGCGCTGGGTGCGCGACAGGTGGTACTTGGCGACCTTGTCCAGGCAAGCGAGATCCTTGACGATCCGGTAGCGCAGGAACGGCCCCCACCAGAAGGTCCCCGCAGGGCAGTCGATGAGGAACAGGCGGCGCTGCTCGTCCACCAGAAGGTTGCGCCACTTGAGATCATTGTGGACGAAGTGATGGTCATGCAGCGTGCGCGTGGCCTTGGCCAACTGGCGACTGACATCGTCGACCCAGGCCCGGTCACGCAGGCGTGCATCATCCGTGGCCGCCAGGCGTGACATGTCCAGGGTACCGACGATCTCCTGAGTGATCAGTGCGCCTCGGGCGAAGGCGCCGGCCTTGCGCTCCAGGCCGTAGGCGGCGATGGGCGCAGTGGGAATGCCCCAGGTGGCGAAGTGCTTGAGATTCTGCCATTCGGCCTTGACCCGCGGTCGGCCGATGAAACGCCGCACGCCCTTGCCCGCGCCGTGATAGCGCTTGACGTAATAGCCCAGCCCATCGAATTCGACGCGGATCACGTCCGACAGCGGATCATGGGTGATCGCCTCGCCCTGCAGGGAAAACACCGCATCCAGACTGGCGAAGGCTTTTGCCGCCTGCGGCGTGGCCAGGGAGGTGACGCGCCATTCACTCATGGTTTGCTCCCGGCGCGTACTTGCGGGCGTAACGAACCAGCAGGCGATCGGCTTTGCGTTGCAGCCAGAGCAGCAGCGCCAACTCCTCCCGCAGGATCTGCCGCAACGGTCGCTCGTTCCCTGCCGCCGCGAAATAACTTTTGAGAAAGCGCAACTTGTCGCGGCGGGTCAGGCCGATATCCAGCGCCGAAAAATACAGGGCAGCCAGGTCCTTGTCGCGCCAGCGCCGTGGCGTGGTGCTGCGCACCTGGGCGCGGTGCAGGTCGATGACCGACAAGTGCAGATCACTGGCCTGAATCGGCCGATCGGTGTGCAGCAGGAAATGGCAGATATAGCAGTCGCGGTGGTTGACCCCGGCGCGGTGCATGTTGCCGGTCATCTGCGCCACTTCGCGGATCAGCGCCCACTTGAGCACGGCCTTTGGCGGTTGCTGCGCCCAGTTGAGGCTGAGCTGCTCCAGGTCGACGGTCGGCGCCAGCTCTTCGGTGACGATGAACGAGTGCTGACGCGCCGGATTGGCGCCGCGCTCACCATAGGCCACGGCGGTCATGGTCGGCACACCGACCTCGGTCAGGCGGGCGATCGCCTGCCACTCCTGTGCGGCACCCAGCACCGGCGCCTTGGCCGTGAGCAGGTTCTTGGCGATTTCGCCCCAGCCGATGCCACGATGGATCTTGACGAAGTAGCCACGCCCTTCGACCTCGGTACGCAGGGTGCGGCGACCTTCCAGTTCACGGTAGACCTGCCCTTCGAGCGCCTCGACGGCTTCGAAAGCGTCCCGGCCGGCCCACAGGCGCTTGAACGGCTCGGCGAGAATCAGCTTCACGCGCACCTCGAAGCGAGGATCACGTCGGCCGCCTTCTGCGGCATCGAATACAGGTCGGCGCTGTCGGCATAGGCCAGGCCGTTGCGCCCCCAGAATGCACGGCGCTCGGGATCGGCCAGCATATCGGCCAGGGTGCGGTTGAGCTGCTCCTGTTCGAAGGGGCTGGGCACGACCCGGCCGCAATCAGCATCAGCGATGTAATGGGCGTAGCCGCAGACATCACTGACCAGTACCGGCAGGCCGGACACCAGCGCCTCCAGCAGCACGGTGCCGGTATTCTCGTTATAAGCCGGATGGATCAGCAGATCGGCACCGAGGAGGAAGCGCGGAATGTCGCTGCGCCCCTTGAGTATCTGCACCTGATCGGACAGACCCAGCGCCTTGATCTGCAGCAGGAAGGGCTTGGGATCGTCCTGGCCGATGGCGATCAGCCGGGTGCGCTTGCGCAGCTCGCGCGGCAGCGAGGCCAGCGCCTTGAGACTGCGATCCAGCCCCTTGGTCTTGAAGCCGGAGCCAATCTGTACCAGCAGCAGGTCGTCGTCACTCAGCTTGAACTCACGGCGGAATTCGGCGCGAATCTCGGCGGCATTGGCCGGCGCGCGGCGGTCAAAAGCAATGCCGGGCGGCAGCAGGTGGAAGCGCTGCAGCGGGGTCTTGTAGTGTTTGACGAATAGCGGCTGCTGCACCTCGGAGATCATCAGAATCTCGGTCTTCGACTCCGGCGCGAATACCGCGCGCTCGTAATCGGCGAAGTGCTTGTAGCGGCCCCAGCGGCGGTAGATCGGGTTGCGCAGGGTCTGCGCCTTGTCCTCGAAGCAGCCATCGGCAGCGTAATAAACATCCAGCCCCGGCATCTTGTTGAAACCGATCACCCGGTCGACCGGATCGCGCTTCAGGTCAGCCTGCAACCAGGCACTGAATTTTTCGTTGCGGCGATGGTTGAACAGCGCGCGTACCGGCGCCACGCGTACATCGAAACCGCCGGGGTTTTCCCCTTCCCAGATCGGCGTGTAGACGCGAATGGCATGGCCGCGCGCCTGGCACTCCAGGGCGATACGCATGAAATCGCGCTGCAGCCCGCCGAACGGGAAGTATTTGTAGAGAACGAAGGCCAGTTGCATAGCCGCTCCTTAAAGGGTGCCGGGAGGCGCGAGCAGCAGCGCCTCCAGTTCCAGACCGACGCGCTCGGCGCCGAGGCCATCGAAGCAGGGCTTGTCACGGTCACCGCTGCCGGCGTTCGGACCGCTGGCGCACAGGTGAATCTGGCTACGGCCGTAAGCGCCGACCTTGCCGGGCAGGGTTGGACCGTAGAGGGAGATATTGGGCACATCCAGCGCGGCGGCCAGATGACCAAGGCCGGTGTCGACAGAGACGCAGGCGCTGGCACCGGCGATCACCTTGGCCACACCGGCCAGATTCAGCTTCGGCAG
>Ga0228664_1001868_pt1 | contig 10332 bp, 8 predicted proteins | sample 78DmetaG_FD_183029 | JGI IMG/M metagenome (GOLD analysis project Ga0228664, IMG submission 183029) | Seawater microbial communities from Monterey Bay, California, United States - 78D | ecosystem: Environmental > Aquatic > Marine > Coastal | place: USA: California | collected 2016-09-26 | reverse complement strand
AGAGTCTTGTATTAGTTTAATGTACCAGCCAGGTGGTTTAACATCAGTTGGTCCTGAATAATCGTGTCTCCATCCAGCACCATTTAGCATAGAAGAGCTATGGTCTTTGTAAGCCCAATCAAAGTCCCAAACTGGGCCAGCATAAATAAGAGAATCTTTACTTGATTTATCTTTGTGGAAATTCCTGCTTTTTTTAAACCCATCTACATTTCTTGCAAATTCGTTTACAATAAAGTAGTCTATAAATGATCTTGTATTAATAAAAGGTCTGTACCCAAATACAGGATCGTCAAAATCTGAACCCCAAAGGGCATCTTCAAAATCACCTACTAATGTTTGTATGTAATTTTTCTGCTGTATAGAAATTTCATCGTAGTCTGGATAATTATAGACATATCTAACTTCATCATTTGGAAAATTTGGATTATTGTAATTAGATACCCAACTATTATTCCCATTCCAATAATCCACTCTAAAAATATAACCACCAGTTAAACTATCCCCTGCATTATCATCTAAATCCAGTTTAGATATATCTACTCTTCCGTTATCTCGTTTAATTTTCTCTGTAAAGACATAAATACCATTGTAAATATCATTTATTACTACTTCACATAGCTTTGTTCTTGGTGCATAGTGTCCCATTTTTTCGAACAAATCAAATGCTAAGACATTTCTTAGAAAAGTTTTGTCATTGTAATTTGCTATTAGTATCCAATCATTTTCTTGAGGCATCCCAAACAAAGGAACATTGTTGTTATTTCCTTGAATATCTCTTGTTTCTATCCCAAATGGCTTTTGAGGGAGGGTAGCAGAGTAGGAACCTCTTATTTCAATTCCAGCAATCCCTTGATAAACATTTCCTGAATCATTTGGATAGTTCAGTCCTTGTGGGTAATTGTCTATTATTTTAAAATCGACATTTATCTTAGGTTCGTCTACAATTATTTGATTGTTGGTATTGATAATTATTAGTGGAATATTGGATGAGTCTGGTGGATTAAGTCCAATGGATTCGTTTATATTAAGCTGATAGTTTCCATTTGAAGTTGCACTGTAACCATCAACTACAATAAAGTAGGTAGTATTAGCATTAAATAATTGAGCAGTTATTTTAGAATTATAAGGTGCAGAATAATTTGGAGATTGGCAACCATCTTCTTGACATCCAACAGGATTATTGGAGCAGTTGTTTTCAAATACATATAACTGGCAATCGTAATCTGTTATATCTTGACAAAGACTAATATCTACATAAATATCGTTAGCTCCATTAGTAAATTGGTAGACAATATCATTGGCTCCACCTTGGTTTCCATAATCTGGACAAGAAGCAAAATAATCATCGTTTGCATTGTTGGTATTGCCAGTTGCAACATATGGAAGAGAATTTACCACTATTGGGTTAGTACAATCCTCACCAAGTAGTTGACTTGAAAAGTGATTGAAAATAAATGAAAACAATACGAAAAATAGATAATGAATTTTCAAAATGAAAAGAATTTAATATAAATGTATAAATTTATTCTGTTATGAGTCAGAAAGTATTGGTTGTAGGGGCTAGTGAAAATCCATCAAGATATTCTAATAAAGCTATTATAAAACTCAATGAAAATGGTTACAAAGTTTTTGCTTTTGGCAATAGACCTGGGGAAGTTATGGGAACTGAAATTGTAACTGAATTTCCTAATACAGAAATGGATACTTTAACCCTTTATTTGGGTTCAAAAAACCAAAAACAGTATTACAGTAACATTTTAAACTCAAATCCAAAAAGAATTATTTTTAATCCTGGAGCAGAAAACGAAGAGTTATCTATTATGGCTAGACAAAAAGGCATTAGGGTGATGAATGCTTGTACTCTAGTAATGCTTTCAATTGGCAACTTTTAGTTATTAAACCAACTCTTTATCCTCTAAAACTTTACTTTCGTCAATAAGAATTAATTTTTTTAAAATATAAAGTTGTTATTAAATGCCTTTTGTTTTAAATTTCTAAAAAAATAATTTGAAACGTTTTATTCTGTTTATTTCATTGTTAGCTGTTAATTTTACTGTTTGTAATTCTCAACAATCTAGCACATTAAATACTGTAATTTCTTGTCAAGATTATCTATGGAATGGAAATTTGTATTCCAATAGTGGTTTTTATTTTGACACCCTTCAATCAATAAATGGAAGTGATAGCATAGTAACTCTTTCTCTTATAATTAAGGAAGCTACAGTAGACACTATTAATATCAATTCCTGTGATTTTTATTCTTGGAGAGGCAATATTTACAATCAATCAGGAATTTATAAAGATACCTTACAATCAATTTTTGGTTGTGATAGCATATTGCTATTAAATTTAACATTAACTAACTCAACTTTTACTAACGTTTCGGTAACTAGTTGCCAAGATTATCTATGGAATGGAAATAATTACAGTCTTTCTGGAATATATACTGATTCTTTGACTTCTATTGAGGGTTGTGATAGTGTAGTTACACTTAATTTAACAGTTATCAATAGTGTTCACGGGGATACTTTAAACGTTTCTGCATGTGATGAATTTCTTTGGCAAGGAAATCAATATAATCAAACAGGATTATTTAACTATACTTTGATTTCCAATAGTGGCTGTGATAGTATTGTTTATTTGAATCTTACAGTAAATGGTAGTTACCAAATAGACGAATATGTGAGCGCTTGTACAAGTTATAATTGGAATGGAAGTACTTACAACATAACCGGAGAATATATGGATACATTACAAACCTCCTCTGGTTGTGATAGTATTGTTAATCTTAATCTAACTATTACTAGTGTCCAAATATCTTCAGATACTATTGTTTCATGTGATTATTATTTATGGAATGGACTTTATCTTGATAGCTCTGGTCAATATGTAGATACCCTGCAAACATCTGTAGGCTGCGATAGTATTTTAACTTTAGAATTAACAGTTTATGAAAATGCTTTTGCAAACGATTCAGTTTCTACTTGTGAATTCTATGATTGGAATGGTGTTAGATACACTTCAAGTGGGGTATATGTTGATACTTTTCAATCATCCAATGGATGCGATAGTGTTGTTTCTCTTAACCTAAATCTATTTCCTGTTTATCAAGATACTATTTTTGCTTCTGCTTGTGATTCTTTTGTGTGGTACGGCAACACTTATACATCTTCTGGTGTTTATACTAACTCATTCTCAACAATTAATGGATGCGATAGTGTAGAGGTATTAAATTTCTCTACAAATAATGATAACAATACAAGCCCAATAGATTTTGAATTAGTATTAGACGATTATTGTTTGGAAACTCATTGGAATATTGTCAATTCAGATGGAATAATTGTCCATGAGGAGGGACCTTATGATTGTAATATAAATGGATCTGGCCCTCAATCTAACCAAACAATTAACAGAACACTTTCACTTGAACAACAAGACTGTTATACGTTTACTCTTTACGACGATTTTGGAGATGGACTTGGAGCTTCTCAGTGGGGAGGAACTGATGGAAGTTGGTTGTTGAACGATTTAAATGGGAACACTCTTTCTCAAGGACAAGGAGATTTTGGAGATAGCCTATTTGTTAGCTTCTATATTAATGAAGATTTTTCAACTTCTATTATTGAAAGTGAAAATAATCTTTCGGAGGTTATTGCCTATCCAAACCCATTTATTGGAGAAACAGAAATTCAAGTTGTAAATTTTGAAGGTAATTACAACGTTTCAATAAGAGATGTTCAAGGGAAAATAGTTTACAAATTAAACAATCTATCGAGTAATCAATTTACACTTAGTAGTAGTTATATTTCAAGAGGTGTTTATTGGGTTGTTCTAGACAACCATCCTGCAATAAAACCATTGAAGTTAATAGTTCAATAAAGCTTTTAATTAAGCTAATTATTGTCTATTTGTCTTTACAATTAAGTATGATTCTTACATATTCTTATATATTTGCCGCCTAAAAATATAAATTATGCTTTCAGCCAATAATATCACTTTACAGTACGGAAAAAGAGTACTTTTTGACGAAGTCAATATTAAATTTAATGGAGATAATTGTTATGGAGTAATTGGTGCCAACGGAGCTGGTAAATCTACTTTTTTAAAAATTCTTTCTGGAGAAATTGATGCCAACAAAGGAAATATAAGTATCGAGCCTGGAAAGAGAATGGCAGTTTTAACTCAAAATCATTCTGAATACGATGATTTTAGGGTAATAGATGCAGTAATGGTAGGACATAAAAAACTTTGGGAGGTAATGAAGGAAAAAGATGCCATATACGCAAAAGCTGATTTTTCTGATCAAGATGGAATTAAAGCGGCAGAACTAGAAGAAGAGTTTGCAGAAATGGATGGATGGAATGCTGAACCAGATGCAGCAGCTTTATTATCTGGTTTGGGAATTACTGTTCAAGACCATGAAAAACAAATGAAAGATATGAATGGCAATCAAAAAGTAAGAATACTTTTGGCACAAGCTATTTTTGGAAATCCAGATTTTTTAATTTTAGATGAACCTACCAATGATTTGGATATTCAAACGGTTACTTGGTTAGAAGACTTTTTACTCAATTTTAAAAATACAGTCATTGTGGTTTCTCACGATAGACATTTTTTAGATACAGTTTGTACCCATATTGTAGATATAGACTTTAAAAAAGTTAAGATGTATACTGGAAATTATACTTTTTGGTATGAAAGTAGTCAGTTGGCTTTGCGTCAAAGAAACAATGCCAACAAAAAATCTGAAGAAAAAAAGAAAGAGTTACAAGACTTTGTTAATCGTTTTAGTGCAAATGCTTCAAAATCAAAGCAAGCTACAAGTAGAAAAAAATTATTACAAAAAATAAACCTGGATGATATAGAGCCCTCAAGTAGAAAGTATCCAGCTATTATTCTTTCTTCCGAAAGAGAAGCAGGTGATCAGATTCTTCATGTTAATAATTTGAGTAAGTCTTTGGATGGAGAGGTACTTTTTAAAGACCTTAATTTAAATATTTCTAAAGGAGATAAAATAGCTTTAATTAGTAAAAACGACTTAGCAACAACAGCATTTTATAATATTTTAAACGGTCTTGATGAGCCAGACAGTGGTGATTTTAAATTTGGTCAAACTATTACCACTGGTTATCTTCCCAATGAGAACGATGAGTTTTTTAAAGAGAAAATTTCTTTAATTGATTGGTTAAGACAGTTCTCTACCAATAAAGACGAGGTTTATATCAGAGGGTTTTTAGGTAAAATGCTTTTTTCTGGAGAAGAAACTTTCAAAACAGCCAATGTTCTTTCTGGTGGTGAAAAAGTAAGATGTATGCTTTCTAGAATGATGCTAAGAGGTGGGAACTTTTTAATGTTGGATGAACCTACTAACCATTTAGACTTAGAATCAATTCAAGCATTTAACAATGCCTTAATTAGTTTTCCAGGAACAGTTATTTTCACTTGCCACGATCATCATTTTACACAAACTGTAGCCAATAGAATTGTTGAAATTACACCAAATGGATGTTTAGATAAATTGATGACTTTTGATGAATACATTACTAGTGCTAAAGTAAAGGAACAAAAGGCGTTGCTTCTAAATTAGTAAGGAATTAATCCATCCCATATTTAGCCAATTGCCTTTCCATAATTGGTTTGAATAGAAAAGGAAAGTAAGATAAAATTAGCATTGCTGGGTATCCAAAAGGCAGCATAGGACTTTCATCTTTAGATTTTAATATTTGATAGGGTTTAGCTCCAGAAAAGTGATGATCTGAATGTCTAGTTAACTCAAATAATATTACTCTTCCAATAATATGGTCTGAATTCCAAGAATGTTCCACTTTTACTCTTTCATAGGTGCCATCTTCTTTTAACTTTCTTTTGAGCCCATAATGAGAAAAATAATTTTGAGCTTCTAAAATAGAAATCCCAAAAACAGCAGCTAAAAAATAAAGTACAGTTACTTCAGTACCAAAGAAATAATAAATAACTCCTAAAAATGACCAAGGAATAATGGTATGAATAATCATGGGATTAAGCAACTGGTTTCCACCATTAGATTTTATTTTTTCTGCCTCTAATCTCCAAGATTTGAAATACCCACCAATTTGTGATTTCAATGCAAAAAAATAAAAAATATCTCCTTTTTTTGCGGTAGTTAAATCATTTGGTGTAGCAACATCTCTATGGTGTCCACCGTTATGGTAAGTTATGAAATGGTTCTGAAAAGAGGTAGTCAAAAGAATTCTAGCTAGAAACATTTTTAATCGATGATCTATTTTGTGACCTAGCTCATGGCCTCCATTAATTCCGTTAACTCCAAGTATTGTTCCCATTATTAAAACGTAACCAATTATATCTACCATTTCTAATAACGGATTGGAAATAGTTTCTAAAAAAACATAAATTACATACAGATGTAAAGGAACTAGTAAATACAAAATCCAATCATAAAACCAATCTTCTTTTGCCAAGTTGTTTTCTTCTTTAGAAAAGTTGTAACTATTTTTTGGAATCAAATTTTCTAAAATAGGGACTAATACATACAAAATAAAAATTCCAGAATAAGCTAAAAATCCAGTAAAGTTAAAGGATATTAATGCCAAGATTGGACTAATGTAAGTTCCTAAATATTTAAGTTTTGACATTTTATTATAAAATTATGCAAGACCAATTCGATTTAAAAAGTTACTAATTATAAATAATTTTCACAAATGTGTTTAAGAAGTTTAGAATTTTGTATGGTATTATAAATGCTATCTCCTATATTTTTTAAATCCAGATTTCTTTTGGTTTTTTTTCTTATTTCTATTGGCAAAAAATTCTTGTTTACGTTTTTGTTTTTGTTTTTCAAATTCTTTCTTTTCAGCATTGGTCATTGGCTTGTCAGTCTGAGGAAAAGGATTTGAAGAAATAACTTTTATTTTTTGTTTGATTAGCTTTTCTATATTTCTTATGTACGCATTTTCCTCTGGTTCGCATATGGAAATAGAAATTCCTTCTTCACCAGCTCTACCACAACGGCCAATTCTATGGACATAAGTTTCAGGTTCATTGGGAATATCGTAGTTAATAACATAACGCAATTTGCTGATATCTATTCCTCTTGCAGCGATATCTGTAGCAACAAGCATTCTAATTTTTCCGTCTTTAAAATCTTTAAGTGCTCTTTGTCTTTGGTTTTGGTTTCTATCTCCATGTATAGCAGCACAATTAATATTTTTCTTTTTTAGATTTCTAACAATTTTATCTGCACCATGTTTGGTTCTTGAAAAAAGAAGAACTTGGTCTAGTTTCGAATCTTTCAATATATGAAGAAGCAGTTCTTTCTTATTATTTTTATTGGTTGTGTATAGATACTGTTGTATAGTATCTGCAGCAGAAGAAACAGCATTAACAGCTACTTTTTCTGGGTTTACTAAAATTTGCCTAGATAGATCTAAAATATTTGGAGGCATAGTTGCTGAAAAGAATAGAGATTGTCTTTTTTTAGGGAGTTTAGCTATGATTTTTTTAATATCGTGAATGAATCCCATATCTAGCATTCTATCTGCTTCATCTAAAACAAAATATTTTACTGCGTTAATAGAAATAAATCCTTGGTTTATTAAATCTAAAAGACGACCAGGGGTAGCAACCAAAATATCTATCCCATTACTTAAAGCTCTTGTTTGACCATGTTGTGAAACTCCACCAAAAATTACAGTAGTTTTTAATTTAGTATACTTAGAATAAGCCTTGAAATTTTCTTCAATCTGAATGGCTAATTCTCTGGTGGGAGTAACTATAAGAGAAGATATTTTTCTATTTTTTTGATGGTTGTGTTCGCCTTTTACTAAATGCTGAATAATAGGGATAGCAAAAGCAGCTGTTTTACCAGTTCCAGTTTGGGCACTCCCCAAAACATCGTCGCCACTTAAAACTAAAGGAATTGATTTGGCTTGTATCTCTGTTGGCTCTATATAGTTTTGATCCTTTAATGCTTTTAAAATAGGCTCTATTAATTTTAAATCTTTAAAATTCATTATGTAATTGTGGTTAGATGCTTCCTATTGTAAAGGTAACTATAATATTAGCTCTAGAATATTTTTCAGATAAATGTGAAATTCAATAAAACTAGCCTCTATCTTAATTCTATTTTGTCAATAAGAAGTATGAAATCTTCATTTTTTTTATTGGCAATTAAGAAGGTTACTTCTTCGATAGATTTATAAAAGAAATTAGGTTTGTCCAATTTTCTTCCTCTAAAAGAAGGGTACATACTATTTATAGGTATTTCAATTTCTTGCCATTTTCCAGAGCTAGAAAAAGAGGTAATGTAGGAAGCATAATCTGTAGATTTGTGTTTGATTCTAAATTGATAGTTTTTACCATCGCCTTTAATTTTTAAAACTATTGATTTATACTTTTCTATGTTTATCTGCTTAAAACCATATCTTACAGAAGAGAATCCACCATAGTTATCCAAAGATACTTTTCCAGAAAAAACACCATTTCCATCCTTATTTAAATGGAAACTTCCATTTGATTTTCCTCCCATAACAACATCATCTACCACTACCCAGTTGCTAATTGAAGAATTTTTGTTAAAATCAAATATTATGTGACTGGACAAAGAAGAAACTAAAACCATACAACAAATTAAGTTTTTCATGAATATAAAAGATTATTTTTTGAGTACTTTTTCATATGCTCTTCTCGGGCTTTGTCTTATATAAACTATTCCACAAAATGAATATCCCAGTTTTTCAAAAATTTTCATCATCGGAATATTATCGTGATTGGTATCTGCTTTAAGACTGTATATGTTTTTCGAAAGTGCGTATTGTTCTATTAATTTCATCATCTTTTTAGCCATACCTTTTGCTAGAAATTCTTCTGAAATAGCTACTCTATGGTAAACTATAAAATCTTGATCGCTAAGCCATTTTCCTTCAATATTTATATAATCTGGTTCATCATTGATAATTACTGCACTATAACCAATAATAGTATCATTTTGAGTAAATACAAAACCTATTTTCTTTTCAATATCGCTTTTTACAACCTCCATATTCGGATAGCCATCCTGCCACTGGTTACTACCATCTTCTTTTCTCCGCTTAATAGCATCTTTTAAAATTTGCCATATTTGGGAAGCTTCAGAATAATTAGCTTGTCTAAATTGATACTCCATTCTTTAAATTTATTGATTTTTTGGATGTTTATTTCAGGAATTTTCAATCATCAGAAATAGTTTTATTTCCAACCTGGAGGACTAGAATCTTTAGAAACTGTGTTTTTAGTAAGATAAAACCATTGAAAGTTTTGAGTAGAATATACATAACTAAATTCTTTTTCTTTAACTATAAAAACACCCACACCTAGTTCTAGAGCATCTTTACTTAAGATGTTGGACTTATGCCCTGGTGAGTTCATCCACTGAGTAACAATCTTTTTTGATAAACTTAAGTAAGTGTCTTGTGGGTTTAAAGGCGTTTTAGCGATATTTTCAGCAATAAATGGGTTGGTTACTCCAGCAATTTTTGCCCGATCTTCTGGTTCTTTTCGTTTTTTTATTTTGGAGCTATGACTAAAAAAGTTCAGTTCTGCCATCATTTTACTATGGTTAAAGGCTGCTATTTCCAGGTTCTTATTCCAAGATATTATTTTCTTTTTTCTTTTGGCTCTTTCTTTATTAGTTAGAAAAAAAATAGTTGCATGAAGTAGGGGGTAGTCAATTTCGTCAAGATTTATAGTTTGGTTAATTTCCTCTTGCTCGGTAAAATTTACGTAGCTATATTTTTCATAAGATTCTTTTTTCCAACAACTGTTTTTACAAGGAGTTTGTCCAATAAATAATATTGGCCAAGTAAAAAATAGAATCAATACATTTTTCATGCTTTTTCTTTAAAAAAATAGGCTTTTCTGGATTAAAAAAATCACCTAACTATTTAGTCTAATAGAATAGGGGCACCGGCAACTTCCATTTTTTCACCAACAGCATTTACTTTTTCTAGGTAAGTATCTATTTTTGGTTGTAGTCTCTTAAAAAGCTCAGTTGCTACCTTAAAGCTTTTCATATGGAGTTCGGTTGGACCATAAGAATTAGGATACCATCCGCCTCTTGAACTATATAGGCTGCTAAATAGAGAAACATGGTCTTTCTCACCAATTTCTTCTTTTGATGGGCTTCCACCAATTTCTCTCTCTAAGCCATTCATAGTAGTAATAAGTTCGTAAACGTCTTTTGTTAAAGATGCTCTTTCGTTACTTATATAATTTAAGTTTTTTTGGTAAGCCTTAACACGGTTATTTGCCTTTTCAAACTTGTTCTGGTAGATATTTACTTTTTTCGTAAGTTCTGCA
>Ga0228664_1001862_pt1 | contig 10368 bp, 10 predicted proteins | sample 78DmetaG_FD_183029 | JGI IMG/M metagenome (GOLD analysis project Ga0228664, IMG submission 183029) | Seawater microbial communities from Monterey Bay, California, United States - 78D | ecosystem: Environmental > Aquatic > Marine > Coastal | place: USA: California | collected 2016-09-26 | reverse complement strand
CCGTGCTCGGTTTGGCTTGAATTATGTACATGGCCGTTGGAGCAATTTCATTGGCTGGACCTATCTTAGCCCTGAATTTGAAACGCAACAAACCGGCCAGTTGTTGGGATCTTTTTTCATTAAGGCGCGATTTTAGCTTGCCAACCCGTTTTACTGCGCCGATTGGATCCAAGCCCGTAAAAGCGCCTGCGCCGGCGCACTGGCCCAATCAGCCTCTCCTCGTAGCCGCGCAACCTCTTTGCCTTGGGGTGAAATGAGCAGCGTCATTGGTAACCCCAGCACGGCCATGTCTTTGGCAAGTTTCTGTTTCGGATCTCGATACAGAGGCAAGTTTTTGATCTCTAATGCGTCAAAAAACGCCTGCATGGCTTTTGGTGCGTTTCGGCCCGTTGCGATGGTAACCACTTTAAACCGCGCATCGCCCAGCTGCGCTTGCAAGGTTGACAGGCTTGGCATTTCTTTGCGGCAAGGAGCACACCATGTTGCCCAAAAATTCAGCAAAACATATTGCCCGGCAAAATCTGACAAACGCCCCTCATCTGCGCCTTGCGTTAAAAAAGCGCGCTCTGAAATTTCTTTTGGCGTTTTGTGCAACACCAATTTCTTCATATCGCCTTGCTTTAAAGCCTGTAGATGCTCGGTGCTATTTGCCGCGGCCAACGTGCTATTTGCACCCAGAATAAGAGCAGTATAAACAAAGAATGAACGAATAAATGCCATGTGTCCTCCGAAAGGTAAATTGATGTCTAACACGTCCTCAAATCAGATGTGGGGAGGCCGCTTTGCAAGCGGTCCTTATGCGATTATGGAAGCAATTAATGCATCAATCGGATTTGACCAGCGCCTTGCCACTCAAGATATAGCCGGATCGCGCGCGCATGCCGCGATGTTGGCAGCACAATCCATCATCAGTGATAGCGATTTTGAAGCGATTGAGGAAGGTCTGATCACCATTTTGTCAGAGATTGAGGCCGGGAAATTTGTGTTTTCAAGTAAGCTGGAAGATATTCACATGAATATCGAAGCGCGGTTGAAAGATCTGGTGGGCGAACCTGCCAGCCGGCTGCACACGGCGCGCTCGCGCAATGATCAGGTTGCAACTGATTTCAAACTTTGGGTGCGTGACCAATTAGACGCGTGTGAGGTTGCTTTAACGGGTTTGATTCATGCGCTCATCGCGCAAGCAGAACACGGCGCGGACTGGGTAATGCCGGGGTTTACGCATCTGCAAACCGCGCAGCCCGTGACCTGGGGGCATCACATGATGGCCTATGTCGAAATGTTTGGGCGCGATTTAAGCCGCCTGCGCGATGCCCGTAAGCGCATGTCTGAATGTCCATTAGGGGCTGCCGCCTTGGCCGGAACATCGTTTCCGATCGATCGCAATAGCACCGCCGCAGCGCTTGGCTTTGATCGCCCGGCCGCCAATTCGTTAGATGCGGTCAGTGATCGTGACTTTGCGTTGGAATTTCTGGGCTTTGCGAGTATCTGCGCGATGCATCTCAGCCGTTTTGCAGAAGAGCTTGTAATCTGGTCGTCCGCGCAATTTCGTTTTGTCAGCTTGTCGGATCGGTTCTCAACCGGATCTTCTATCATGCCGCAGAAGAAAAATCCCGATGCAGCTGAATTGATCCGCGCCAAGATCGGGCGTATTTTTGGCGCCAATGTCGCATTGATGCTGGTGATGAAGGGCCTGCCTTTGGCCTATTCAAAGGATATGCAAGAAGACAAAGAGCAAGTGTTTGACGCCGCCGATAACCTGCTGCTGGCTTTGGCCGCGATGCAGGGCATGGTGGCCGATCTGCAGGCCAATAAAGCTGCCCTTTGCGCCGCCGCCGGGGCCGGGTTTTCAACCGCCACCGATCTGGCAGATTGGCTGGTGCGCAGTTTAAACATGCCGTTTCGTGATGCGCATCATGTCACGGGCAGTTTGGTGGCGCTGGCCGAGGCGGAAAAATGCGAGCTACAAGATTTAAGCCTGACGCAGATGCACTCTGTGGATCCCGCGATCACCAAAGAGGTTTATGATGTCTTGGGCGTAGAGAATTCGGTTGCCTCGCGCATCTCTTACGGCGGCACTGCGCCTGCGCAGGTGCGCGCGCAGATCCTGCGGTGGAAACAGGAGCTGGAAGCATGAGATTGGTTTGGGTCGTGTTTTCAGTGATCTGTATGGTTGGATTGATCGGATGTGGCGCCGATGGTCCGCCCATGCCTCCAAAAACGGAAGACGTGAAATAAATGCGGCGAATCTCGTGGGTGTTTTTGGGCTTGGCGGTTTGGGGCGCTGTGCATCCGATGTATTATTTCACCTCTTGGATGGCCCAAAATGAGGGCGGTCTTGGCGATTTGATATCAGCTTTTTTCCTAACGGAGGCCAGCGCGGGCTTGGCGTGGGATTTAACCGTTGCCGCCGTCGCTTTGGTCGTTTGGATCGTGTTTGAGGCCTTTCAAAGGCGCAACTTTTCAGGGCTCGTCAGTATTCCTCTCATCTTATGTATCGGGTTGGGATGCGGATTGCCGTTTTATTTTTTTATGCGGCTACGCATGCGAAAGGACATCGAATGACACAATTGAAATTTGCCGATAGTATTTCTCGGCTTGGCACAGAATCAGCCTTTGTGGTTCTGGCGCGCGCTCAAAAACTGGCGGCCGAGGGACGGGATATTATCAACCTGGGAATTGGTCAGCCAGATTTTCGCACCCCGCAGCATATTGTCGATGCGGGTATAAAAGCCTTGCAGGACGGACATCACGGCTACACGCCGGCCAATGGCTTGCCGCAATTGCGGGCAGCGGTGGCAGAGGATTTAGAGCAGCGTCATGGGGCTGCGGTTCACCCGGATAACGTGATTATCGTACCCGGTGGAAAACCCACGATGTTTTTTGCGGTTTTGATGTTTGGTCAGGCAGGGGCTGAAATTATTTATCCAAACCCGGGCTTTCCCATCTATGAATCGGTTATTCGCTATAGCGGCGCCACGCCGGTTCCAATGGCTTTGTTGGAAGAAAATGGCTTTGCGTTTGATGCGGAAACGGTTTTGTCTCAAATCACCGATAAAACCCGCTTGATCATCATAAACAGCCCCGCCAACCCAACCGGTGGAGTCACCCCAAAGGCAGAGATTGATAAATTGGTTGCGGGGCTTGCCGCACATCCCCATGTCGCCATTCTCTCTGATGAGATATATAGCCAAATGCTCTATGACGGTCGCGAGCACGTGAGTTTATTGACTTATCCGGAAATCCGGGACCGTCTGATCGTTTTGGACGGATGGTCAAAAACCTATGCAATGACTGGCTGGCGCATGGGCTATGCGGTTTGGCCAGATGCGATGGTTGAGCCAGTGACGCGGTTGTGCATTAATGATCACTCTTGCGTGAATGCAGCCGCGCAATTTGCAGGGCTGGCCGCGCTGACAGGGCCCAAAGATCCCGTTTATGATATGGTTGCACAATTTGATGCGCGGCGAAAAATTATCGTTGAGGCGTTAAATGATTTGCCGGGGGTAAGCTGCGCGGATGCCGCCGGGGCGTTTTACGCTTTTCCCAATATCAGCGGCACGGGGTTAAATGCCAAGCAAACCCAAGATTTGTTTTTAGACAAAGCGGGCGTGGCCACGGTTGCCGGCACCAGCTTCGGCCAGTTTGGCGAAGGCTATGTACGGTTTTCCTATGCCAATAGCAGCGAGAATATTCTGCGCGCGATTGATCGCATTCGCCCACTATTGTCTTAAAGCGCGGCGGAAACCCCAAGCAGCACAACGGTCATCATTGCGGCTGCCATAGCATAATTTATTCGCTTTTGCGTTGTCTCGGCGAGGTCGAGCCTATGCAATGCGCTGCCCGCAAAAAGCCAGATCAAATGGATAGGAAACCAGACCGCATTGCCGATAAGCAGTTTCAGTAGGGTTTCCAGCAGCAGGTTGTCGGGCAGAAACGCAAAACCCGAATAGAGGGCCGAGTTCACTGCATAGGCTTTGGGGTTGATAATTTGTAAGAGTATTCCGTCTTTTACCCCGGGGCGTCGGCGCGCATCGATAAAAGCCAGTTTTGATCCAGCCAGCGCGATCCGACCCGCCAAATAGACCAAATAGGCCAGCGAGGCCGCCATCAGCACGCCCCGAACCACAGGAACGCTGAACACGATGGCCGCGAGACCGCTGATCACGGCCAAGCCCACCAAATTTGTGCCGATAAAAAGCCCCATCACATAGCGCAGTCCGGGTTGAAACCCATAGGCGGCCCCCACGCCCGCCGTGGACAGCACACCAGGTCCTGGGGTTATGATCAGTAAAAAAACGGCAAGTGCGAAGGTCAGCATTGATACGTCCTGTAACGGTGTCCACCTAGAAGACGTAGCCTAGAGCGTTTGTCAAACATAAGTTCCGGCCATTTTGCGAATTTATTTTTCTCAAGCAGACCCTGCCATAATCTAGAACAGGGCCAAGGCTTTTCATCCCGTGGTCGATAGGGTAATCGAGCTCATAAACATAGATAAAAGGCCTTTGGGTAACGATGGATCACTTTCAGTATAAGAACGGTATTCTTCATGGCGAAGGGGTTTCGCTGGCAGAGATAGCAGCGCAAGTTGGCACGCCATTTTACGCTTATTCAAGCGCCACCTTGACCCGCCATTTCCATGCGGTTGATGCGGCGCTTCAAGGTATGGATCACCTTGTCTGTTTTGCGATGAAAGCTGCATCGAACCAAGCCATTATTAAAACCCTGGCCGGGTTGGGCGCTGGGATGGATGTGGTGTCGGGGGGGGAATATCGTCGCGCTATTGCCGCCGGCGTTGCCCCGGAGCGGATTGTATTTTCAGGGGTTGGAAAAACCCGCGATGAGATGGCTTTCGCGCTGCGCGGTGGTTTGCGCCAATTCAATGTGGAAAGCGAAGCCGAGCTGGAAGCCCTCAATGAGGTGGCAGTGTCTTTAGGAACGGTTGCGCCAATCACCATGCGCGTGAATCCCGATGTGGATGCGAAAACCCACGCCAAAATTGCCACCGGCAAGGCAGAAAACAAATTTGGCATTCCAATTTCGCGCGCTTCTGAAGTTTACGCGCGCGCGGCCAGCTTACCCGGGCTCGAGGCGGTGGGTGTCGATGTGCATATTGGTAGCCAGCTGACGGAGTTGGCACCTTTCGAATTGGCGTATCGCAAACTGGCAAGCGTGACTCAGCAATTGCGGGCCGAGGGGCATGATATTCGTCGGCTTGATCTGGGCGGTGGCCTTGGTATTGCCTATCAGGCCGATTCTGGGCCTTTGCCCAGCTTGCAGGACTATGGCGCAATGGTTCAGCGCGAATTGGGCCATTTAGACTGTGAAATAGAAGTCGAGCCTGGGCGCTTGATTGCTGGCAATGCTGGGGTTTTGGTCAGTTCAGTGATTTATGTGAAATCCGGTGAAGACCGTGAATTTCTGATTTTAGACGCGGCGATGAACGATCTTATCCGCCCAGCGATGTATGAGGCACATCATGATGTGGTGCCTGTGCAAGCAGCCAGCGCGGATCAGCCAACAGCCACTTATGATATCGTGGGCCCCGTGTGCGAATCTGGAGATACATTTGCCAAAGGACGGGCTTTGCCGCGCCAAAGCGCGGGCGATCTTGTGGCTTTTCGCTCGGCCGGTGCTTATGGGGCCGTCATGGCCAGTGAATATAATACCCGCCAATTGGTACCCGAGATAATGGTGCACGGCGATCAATTCGCGGTGATCCGAGCCCGTCCCACATTTGACGAAATGATAAATCGAGATATGATTCCCTCTTGGTTGTAGAAAAAAACAGCCAAGAGTTGGAGGTTTGATCTGGTCTTTTCGCGTGTTCAAAACTGGTTTTCAGCTCCGCAGCCGGCTGTCTTTAAAACGCTTATTGGGTTGGTCTGTGAGCGCGGCTTAAAAGCGTTCTGGCCGTTTTGTTCGGTTGGTCTGATTGGGTTTAGCCTGCCGATGTGGCGCGGGCCGGTGATTGGCCAAATTGATCTTCTGGCGCTGGGGGTTGGGATTGCTGCCGCCGGGGCTCTTGCTGCGTTGCTTTGGGGTATCAAAAGGTTTCATATGCCGCGTTGGCAAGACGCCAAGCAACGCGTGGATCGCAGCTTGCCATCGCGCCCTTTGCAAGCGTTAAACGATGTTGCAAGCATCCGAGGTAAAGATCAGGTTACGCAGGCGCTCTGGCGGCGCCATCAACACCAAATGCAAGCGTTGGCCAACCAAGCCTTATCGGTTCCCCCTGATCTGACTCTGATGAAAGCCGACCCTTTTGGCTTACGCCTATGCGCATTATTGGTGTTTTTGGTCAGCCTAACCTTTGGATCATCGTCTAATTTTGCGGCGCGTTTTGCGCCGCCGCTGCCCTTAAACCTAAAAACGGTTGAGGTTCAAAGCTGGGAGGGGTGGGTGACACAGCCGCCCTATTCCGGTTTGCCCAGCCTTTATTTGCCGGATCTTTTCGAGCAAGCTGACTTAAGGCTTTTGAACACCAGTCGGGTTGATTTGCGGTTTTATGGCCCGGAAGGCAGCTATCAAATAAATCAAACCGTTTCGCCCACCCCTGCGGCCACCTCTGCCGCGGATGGCTTGCAACAAAGCTTCACGGTTCTACAAGAGGGTGTTTTGGAAATTTCGGGACCATCCAGCGCAGTTTGGTCTGTTACGCTGCTTCCTGATAAGCCGCCCAACCTGCAATGGAATGGAACCTTTGAACCCGATTTTTTTGGGGTCAGCCGGTTCAGTTACGCCGCGCAGGATGATTTTGGCATCACCGCAGTACGCGCGCTTATTGAAGTGGATTTAGAGGCATTAGATCGGCGTTATGGTTTGGCGCTTGACCCAGAGAGTGACGCGGCCCTGCGCGTTGATTTGCCGATGCCGCTTGATGGGCGGTATCGGGATTTCTCGATGGATGTAACCGAAGATTTTTCGAAACATATGCTCTCAAACCTACCCGTAACCGTTTCTTTGGAAGCCAAGGATGCTTTGGGACAAAGCGTCGTGACCCCGGCGCGCGCCATGACGCTGCCCGGCCGCAGATTTTTTGATCCCTTGGCTGCGGCCTTGATTGAACAGCGGCGCGATTTGATGTGGCATCGTGAAAATGCTGGGCGGGTCGAGCGTATGCTTAAGGCGATTTTGTTTGAACCAGGATCGCAAATCCGCAAGGAGGGTGATTATTTACAGCTGCGTTTCATCAGTGCTGAGCTGACAAAAGCGCTTGCGCAAGGCGCGCTGAAACAAGCGCGCGTTGAAATTGCGGACTTGCTATGGGCCTTGGCGATTGATCTTGAAGACGGCGATGTTGACGATGCGCTAGAGCGCATGCGGCAAGCTGAAGAGCGGTTGTCGCAAGCGATGAAAAACGGAGCATCTGAGGCGGAAATTGCCGAATTGATGCAAGAATTACGCGAGGCAAATGAAAACTACCTGCGCCAATTGATGCAACAGGCGGAACGGGAAAAAACCGCTCCTGAAAAGGGCCCGCGTTCAACCACCCCGCAAAATAGCGTGGATTTAACGCAAAATGATCTTCAGGCCATGATGGATCGTATCGAGAAATTGATGCGTGAGGGGCGTATGGCCGAGGCGCAACAAGCGCTTCAAGAGTTGCAGCAGATGATGCAAAATATGCAGATTGCGGAAGGCTCTTCGGGCGAAGGCGCGCCGCGCGAACAAGCGTTGCAAGGCTTAGAAGACACGCTGCGGGGTCAACAAAACCTATCTGACGAGGCGTTTCGTAATCTTCAACAAGCACCCAGCCAATCGCGTGGTGAAGGTTTGGGGCAACAAAGCCTAGGTGAAACAGGCCCCTCTGAGGATGCAACGCCGCCCTCTGCGCAAGATCTGGCGGATCGCCAGCGGCGCCTCAGAGAGGCTCTGGGCCGGCAACGCCAAAATCTGCCGCTTGATCCAAGCGGTGAAGGCAGCGACGGGCCTACAGCGCGAGCTTTGGATGAAGCAGAAGAGGCTATGCGCCGGGCTGAACGGGCTTTAGACGAGAATGATTTGCCAGAAGCTATGGATCAACAGGCGGATGCGTTGGATGCGCTGCGGGATGGTATTCAGCAATTAGATCAGGCATTTACCGAAGCCCAACGTTTAAATGAGGCTGATCAGGGCAGCGCAGCTCAAGGGCGCGGGCGCGGTGAGGCAACCGATCCGCTGGGGCGTCAGCAGGGCCGGCATGCGGGGGATGATGGGATATCAGAGGCGCAGGAAAGGCGGGCTATGGAGCGCCAGGCGCAACAGCTGCTTGAGGAGATCCGGCGCCGTATGGGTGAGCGTGATCGCTCAAAACCCGAGCGCGACTATTTAGAACGCTTGCTTGAAAAGTTTTAGGGTCAGGGGATTAAAAAACCTGCTTAACCTGCGCGAGAACCCATAGAACGCTTTGGTCAATCAATGGGTCTACACGCTGGCGCTGGGCATCCACCCACAGCGTGTAAAGATCGGCATAGGGTGTCAGGCTGGGGGCTGCGTTGCTGAGTGTCTCCGCGTAAAGGTAGAAGAGCAAAGCGGCCATCACGGCAGCAACCCCGGTTGTGAAGCCCAGCCTGCCCAAGCTATGGGATGGCGTATCCGCGTTTTGGGCGGTGATGGGTTTGGGCGCAGGCGCGGTTTTATCAGCTTGAAGTTGATCTGGCTCGCTGGCCGGCGCAGGCAATGGCGCTGATGGAAGGGCGTTTATTGGCGCCGCCGGATCGGCCGGAAAGCTGCTTTGTACAGTTTCAAGCGCCGGTGGAATATCGGCCTCAAGCGGGGCTTGATCTTCTACGAATACAGAGGCTGCGCGCACTTTTGCCTCTCGATCCGCCTCCTGCCGCAACACTTCTGCAACAGCCGGCGCGATGGGGGGGCGTTGAATCGCGGTTGGATTGTTGAAGATAGGGCTCTGTAGGTCGCGGTTGCTCGGTTCACTCGATTGGGACTCGCTGTTATGCTCGATCGCACCCTTTATATAGGCAAAGTCTTGCAGGCGCTGATCACCGCGGATATTTTCAATTGGAAAAGAGGCTTGCGGGTGCGGTTGGAACCAAGTTTCACCACAAGCTGAACATTGCACCTCGCATCCCGCCTCTGGAATAGCGTCTTCGGGCACTTCATATTGGGCTTGGCAAATTGGGCAGGCCAGAAGCATGGCGAGATAAACCTATCGTGTTTAGATCTTTAGCGTGTATTTCTAGCCCAATATGCGCTTAAAAACCCAGAGAGAAAATGGCTTTCTGCAAAAAATCATTTCGCGAAAGGCGAATGATAGATTGCAACGATGGCTGCACTGGGGCAAAACGGCTTTACGGGGCCTTAACAGATAGCAGCAGGATATGCTTTGATAGATTTGGAAAATGCAGCCTATTCCTATAGTGGAAACGAGCTTTTATCGGGTATGTCTGTCTCGATAACACCGGGCGCGTTTTATTTCCTGACGGGGCCTTCAGGGTCTGGAAAAACCACTTTTTTGAAACTGTGCTATGGCGCTTTAACCGCGACATCGGGGATCGTGTCTTTGTTTGGGAACAGTCGCGCGTCTATGTCTCGGGATGAAATTGCAATTGCACGCCGCAAAATCGGCGTCGTGCATCAAGATTGTCAGTTTTTGGATCATTTGAGCGTGATTGAAAATATAGCGCTGCCGTTAGAAGTGGCGGGGCAGGATCGTCTGTCGGATCAAATGAACCTTAAAGAGCTATTGGCGTGGGTCGGGCTGAACAAACGCGCCGAGGCCTATCCGCCCGAGCTGTCTGGCGGTGAACGGCAGCGGGCTGCTTTGGCCCGCGCGATCATTATGTCTCCGGATATTATTTTGGCGGATGAGCCCACCGGGAATATCGATTGGGAAATGTCTGAGCGGTTATTGAAGCTCTTGATCGAACTCAACCGCATGGGCAAAACGATTGTCGTTGCGAGCCATGATTTAAGCTTGATTCGCACCGCAAAAACGCAGGTTCCGGTGCGCGTTTTGCGGATTAACAATCGGCAAGTGCACCTTGCGGGGGCTGATTTATGATCGCCCCTATCTCAAATTTTCTGGCGATGATCTCAGGAGATGGGCGTCGGAATAAAGTTGTTCCGCCCACAGGTTTCACGGCAACTCTTAGCACGGCCACATCTGCAATCATGGCGTTTTTGGTTGTGTTCGCTCTGGTGTTGTCTTTGGCGGCTGATCGGCTTGCGGCGCGCTGGAGCACGGCCTTATCTGGTAGCGCCACATTGCGCGTATCAGCCTCGGCTGACCAGCTTGAGGCCCACGTTCGGCAGGCTTTGCAGGTCTTGCAAACCACCAGCGGGATCGCCTCGGCCCGTGTGATGAGCGCCGATGAACAGCGCGCTTTGCTGGAGCCTTGGTTTGGGCCCGATATGCCGCTTGAAGAT
>Ga0228664_1001858_pt1 | contig 10397 bp, 8 predicted proteins | sample 78DmetaG_FD_183029 | JGI IMG/M metagenome (GOLD analysis project Ga0228664, IMG submission 183029) | Seawater microbial communities from Monterey Bay, California, United States - 78D | ecosystem: Environmental > Aquatic > Marine > Coastal | place: USA: California | collected 2016-09-26 | reverse complement strand
CAGTGCAACACAAGAACAGCCGCGACCCCGGCGACAACGCCGCCATGGTCGAGGCCCGCCGGCGTTTTCTCGACGGCGGCCACTACGCACCGCTGGCCGCACGCCTGGCCGCACTGGCTGCCGAGTACAAGCCGGCGCGCTGGCTGGATATCGGTTGTGGCGAGGGTTACTACACCGAACAGATCGCCCGTGGCCTGCCCGCCGCCGACGGTTATGCCCTGGATATCTCCCGCGAGGCGGTGAAACGCGCATGCAAACGTGCTGCGCAGCTGAGCTGGCTGGTGGCGAGCATGGCCCGTGTGCCATTGGCCGATGCCAGTTGCGACCTACTGGCCAGCGTCTTCAGCCCGCTCGACTGGGCCGAAGCCAAACGCCTGCTCGCACCCGGCGGCGGCCTGCTGCGCATGGGCCCAACCCGCGTGCACCTGATGGAACTGCGCCAGAAGCTGTACGACGAAGTACGCGACTACGACGACGAAAAGCACCTGGCGCTGATCCCTGCGGGTATGCACCTGGCCCACAGTGAGACGCTGCTGTTCCCGCTGCACCTGGCCGACACCCAGGCCCGCGCCGACCTGCTGGCCATGACGCCACACGGCTGGCGCGCCAGTGCCGAACGCCGTGAAGCAGTGATCGCCGAGCCCTTCGAAGTTACCGTCGCCATCCGCTACGATTGGATCGTCAAAACTCAGGAATGAACCTAATGCGCCAACCGGACATCGAGATCTACCTCAAAGACGCCGAACGTGATGCCGTGGCGCAATGGCTGGGTGAAGCACTTGGCCCATGCAGCGACTGGCAGCAGAAAGGCCAGACCTTCAAGTGCAAGGCCGGTGACGTGCCGGTGACCTGGTTGCCGAAAGCCGTGGGCAAATGGCACAGCCTGTACCTGGAAAGCGACGCCACGCCCTGGGCCGACGACCTGGCTTGCGCCCGCGCCGCCCATGCCGCGCTCGGCGTACAGATTCGCTGCGCACCCGGCACCTGGGTCGAGGATGAAAGCGACGAGCAAGCCGACCGCTGGATCAAGGTCGACGCCGATGGTGAAACCGAAATCGTCTGGCGTACTGAATAAAAGCGGCCGCTTGGCGGCCATCTGATGACCCTCTCCCGCTTGCGGGAGAGGGTGCCCGAAGGGCGGGAGAGGGTCAGGGGTCTCACGCTACGAGATTTTTGAATCGACAGCGAATCAGGACGACAAAGCTTCGCCCCGGGGCGGGGCTCCTACGCAAAGCTGCGTGGGGTGATTAGCTTCGCCCGTAGCCCAATGAAATCCGGGGATCAGCGCATTTTCCGGATTTCATCCGTACAGTGTTCTTCACCTTCGCGGCCCAAACAGACCACAAAGAACAAGGCCGATCATCGACGGTAACGCTGTTCACTTAAGCGACGGTCGGACGCGTTCAGTGCCCTCTCCCCTCTGGGGAGAGGGTTAGGGCGGGCCGCGTTCGGAGAGGTTGGAGCCAGCAGGCAGTTTCGCGGTGTTCTCGGCCCTCTCCCCCAGCCCCTCTCCCATGAATGGGAGAGGGGAGCTACCCGCGAAACCCGCCCTACGAATACAGCGCCCACAAACAACAAGGCCCGTCATCGACGGGCCTTGTTGTATTTCGAGCTGGAGCTCAGACCGCGGAGACGTCTTCCGCCTGCAGGCCTTTCTGGCCCTGGGTCACACCGAACTCGACCTTCTGGCCTTCGACCAGGGTGCGGTGGCCGTCGCCACGAATGGCGCGGTAGTGAACGAATACGTCCGGGCCGCTTTCGCGCTGAATAAACCCGTAACCCTTGGAATCATTGAACCATTTGACGGTTCCCGTCTCACTATCTGCCATTACCAACTTCTCCAAACTCGCTATGTTTTTATTGTCCCGAAGGCGCTTTGACGGCTCGGTAAAAACGCTCTTCTCAGCGTTCGCCACCCCCGGCAATCGAGCATGGAGCAGGTCAAGCGATTCGCGTTCTTGCTGCAGTCGAAGGCCGAGTATAAAGCATGGATTGTGACTGAAAAGCACTTTCTCAAAACCGCCACGAACCCAGAAGATATGCGGGTTACAGCTCGTTTTATGGGCTTTTGACTAACAGATCGCGCAACTTCTTCGCCAGCCGCTGCACCTGATCAGGCTCCAGTCGATATGCCCAGTCACTGCGCGCACTCACCTCTGCGGCGTTGAAACCTTCACGCTCGCCAAGCACCAACCAATACTGCTCACCCTGCTTGTACAACGCTCCTTCGAGCTTTTCCTCGGCAAAACCACTGAGGCTGAACTGCAGCACCGGCGCCTGCTTGAAACCTATCTGCGAAAGCGGCGCAGCATCAGCGAACTGCAGGTTGGAGAAGACCAGTGCGACACCATTGGCCGCACCCTCGAAGCTGAGTTTCTGCTCCTTGCGCAGCTCTGCGACAGCGAAGTTGTACTGCTGGGCATCGGCACGCGTCAGGGTAAGTTTCTCGCCATCGGCGTAGCGCAGCTCAAGGCGCGCGATGCGCGTGAAGGGAATGTCGGTGACACGTCGATCCAGCCAGTCCAGCTCACGCGTCGGCACCTGCAACTGCTGATCGATCAGCCAGACCTGATTCTCGCCGGCACGACGCACCAGTTGCCCACTGCCTTGCTGAGACGGATTACCCAAGCGCAGCCCCAGGTCGGGATGGCCGTCGAAGTGCAGCTTCAGACGCAGCGCCTGCTCATCAGCCGCCCCCTCCTCGGCCAGTCCCAAACGAGCATGCCACTGCGGGTTGGCAGTCTTGGCCTCCTGCGTGCGCGCCTCACGCAATGCCCGCAGCAGTTCGGCCAGCGCTTGCGGCGCCGCCGGATAGTCGGCCTTCGCCGGCACCACCCAACCATCTTCACGCCGCTCGATGCGTACCGAGGGCTGCCCCGGCGCCTCGATCTCCAGCGCCTGCAGCGTATTCAGATAGCCCTGTTCGGCTGCCAGCCAGGGCGCCGACTCGACTTGCGCCGTGCTCTGCTGCTGGCCGCGCTGCACGGCCAGGTAACCCAGCACGCACAGCAGCACGATGATGATCAATGCGATCAGACCTTTACGTCCCATGATCTCCTCACAAGTGAATGACTATGCGCGTGGATATCGCGTTTTACATCCACCGCAGCGGTGGATCGGTAAAGCGTGATCCACCCTGCGCTTGGTTCGCGGCGACGGTCGCGGCTAAAGCCCCTCCTACAAGCGATAACCCTCACGCGCGACGACGGCGCCGCCACAGCCACAACGCCAACACGCCCAGGGTCAGCAGCGCCGGCACCAGGGCGATATTAATGATCTTCAGCGTGCGGCCCAGCGCCTCGATATCGGCATTGAGCTGGTAGCGCACCTCGCGCAGCTCCTTGCGAATCTCCAGCTTCTGCTGGATGAAGCGCTGCAACGCGCCCTGCTGCTCAGGCGTGAGCTCCGGGTTTGGATCGTCGCTTTGCTGTAGCGCCGCCAGTTGCTGCTCGGTTTCGGCCAGGCGTGCCTGCAGTGCCTGCTCCTTGTCACGGAAACGCTGTTCGGCGGCGCGCTGCAGCTCCTCGACCACCACGAACGGCCGACTGAAACGGCCACGCGAACGCACGCTGATCAGCGCCTCGGAGCCGGTCAGGTTGTCCAGCGCGTTGATGGTGAAGCTGCCGTTGTCCGCCCAGGGCTGCGGCATGCGCTGGCCGAAGAAGTCCTGCACCTGCACCCACATGCGGTCGCTGAGGATGTCGGTATCGGCCACGGCAATGACGTTGATGATGTCCGCCTGCTTGAGGCCGTCCTTGCGTCCTTCGATGCCATCGGGGAAGGCGCTCTGCGCCGGGCCATCGATGCGTGCGGCGATGGTGTAGCGCTCGCCGGTCGGTTCCAGTTCGCGGATCAGCTCCTCGGGGTTGCTGAGCATGGCGAAGCGCTGGGCGTCGAAGGGCATGGCGTATTCGGAGCTTTGCATCAGCGGGGTAAAGCGCGTTTTCGCCCCTTCCACCGGTTCGAGCATGCCGGCGGTGGCAACGGTGACGCTCTCCAGCCCGGCCGTGGCGATATCGGTCTGATCCAGCGCCTTGCGCGGCAAGCTCAGCCAGGCAGCGTGACGAACCGGACGCTGGCCTTGACCACGGTTGACCGACATGGCGTAGGAGCCATCGCCAAGCACCTTGTCCGGCACCATGCGCAAGCCCCAGGCCTTGAACAGCGGCTCGATGTTCGACGCCCGGTCCACCGCCACTTCACCCGGCATATCACCGGTGTCAGCCTCGGCATAGGGGTCAACGAACACCATCAGCTTGCCGCCGCGCAGCACGAACTGGTCGATGGCGTACAGGGTCTGCTCGGGCAGATTCTTCGGATGCACCAGCCACAGCACCGAGACGCTCTCGGGAATCTGGTCGACATCGCTCTGGAGCTGCTCGATCTGGAACAACTGGCGCACCTGCTCCAGCACCATCCACGGCGGCGTCGGCTGCCGCGCCATCATGTCGAAACCGCCCGTCATCGGCAGCCCGGAGAGCACGCCAACCACCGGCAGCTCCGGCTTGGCCAGGGTCTGCACCAGGCGGCTCAGCTCGTACTCCAGGTGCTCCTCCTGATCCAGGGCGAAGAACGGGATCACCTGGGTGTCGTCCAGGCCGTTGGTGCCAGCCAGGCCGAAGTAGATGGAGTCGCCGCCCTGCTGCAACGGGATGCCCTGCAGGCCGTACTGCGCGGCCTTGTCCTCGTCCTCGGAGAAGGGCTCGGGGTCGATGATGTGCAGGCGGATCTTGCCGCCGGCCTGGGCCTGGTAGGCCTTGAGCATCTCCTCCACGCGCTGGGCGTAGGTACGCAGCGCCGGCAGGTTCTTGGCCACCTTGTCCGAGTAGAAGAAGTACAGGTTGATCGGCTCGTCCAGCTCACCCAGGATCTGCTTGGTGCCGTCGGAGATGGTGTAGAGCTTCTGCTCGGTCAGGTCCAGGCGGGCTCCGCCCAGGCCCAGGCCGGCCAGCAGGTTGAAGGCGAGAAAGGCCACCACGATCAGCAGCAGCCCGGCGCCGGAATAGATCAGCTTTTTCATGGGCGCTCCTCAGTCGGCTTTCTTCAGGTCGATGACCACGGCGGTGGCAGTCAGCCAGGCGGCGATCAGCGAGAGGAAATACAAAAGGTCGCGCAAATCGATCACGCCCTTGCTGATGGCGTCGAAACGCACCAGAAAGCTCAGCGAGGCGATGGCGTCCACCAGCCACTGCGGCGCCCAGGCGAAGGCGTCGAGCACCATGGGGAAACCGCTGACGATGAACAGGAAGCAGGCGCTGACCGCGAGGATGAAGGCGATCACCTGATTCTTGCTCAGCGCCGACATGCACGAGCCGATGGCCAGATACGCGCCGGCCAGCAGCCAACTGCCGATGTAGCCGGTGACGATGGCACCGTTATCCGGCTCGCCCAGGTAGTTGACGGTGATGATCATCGGAAAGGTCAGCAGCAACGCGATGCCGGCGAACACCCAGGCCGCCAGGAACTTGCCGGTGACCGCCTCGAAGCGGGTGATCGGCAGGGTCATCAGCAGCTCGATGGAGCCGGACTTGCGCTCCTCCGCCCACAGGCGCATGGCGATGGCCGGCACCAGGAACAGATAGAGCCAGGGGTGGAAATTGAAGAAGGCCGAGAGATTGGCCTGTCCGCCCTCGAAGAAGCCGCCCAGGTAGAAGGTGAACACCCCGGACAGCACCAGGAAAATGACGATGAACACATAGGCCAGCGGCGTGGCGAAGTAGCTCGCCAGCTCGCGCTTGAAGATCACGGGCAACTGGGTCATGGCTGCTCTCCCCGGGTCAGTGTGCGGAACACTTCATCCAGGCGGCCGCGTTCCACGTTGAGTTCGCGCACCTTCCAGCCGCGCTCGGCAATCAGCGCATTGACCTGCGGGAAGATCACCTCGCCCGGCTGCGCCAGCACGCTCAGGCTGTGCTCGCGGGCATTCTCCTCGACACCGGCGACGCCTGGCAGCGCCGCAAGAGCTGCCTGATCCAGCGCCTCATCAGCCACCAGCGTCACCGCCTGGTGATAGCGCGAGCGGCTTTCCAGCTCCAGCGGCGTGCCATCGGCCAGCAGCCGGCCCTGGGCGATCACCACCGCACGGGTACACAGCGCCGTGACCTCTTCGAGGATATGGGTAGAAATGATCACGATCTTGTCGCGCGCCAGCCCCTGAATGAGCTGGCGCACCTGATGCTTCTGGTTGGGGTCGAGGCCGTCGGTGGGCTCGTCGAGGATCAGCACACGCGGATCATGCAAAATCGCCTGAGCCAGACCAACGCGGCGCTTGAAGCCCTTGGAGAGCGTCTCGATGCTCTGCTCCAGCACCTTTTCCAGCTCCACCTGCTCCACAGCGCGCTGCACGCGCAGCTTCTTCTCTGCACCGCGAAAACCGCGCACCTCGGCGATAAATTCAAGAAAGCCGCGCACCGTCATATCGCCGTAGCAAGGCGCGCCTTCCGGCAGATAACCGATCTGCCGCTGGGCCTTGAGAGTCTGCGTCTGGATATCGCAACCGAGGATGCTCGCCGTGCCGGAAGTCGGCGCGAGAAAGCCGGTGAGCATTTTCATGGTGGTGGATTTGCCGGCCCCGTTGGGGCCGAGAAAGCCCAGCACTTCCCCTGGCTGGACCTGGAACGACAAGTCATCGACTGCCGTGTGCTGCGCAAAACGCTTGGTCAGGTTTCTTATATCGATCATGGCCTCTCACCGTCGCGAATGGCCTGCGCTCAGCGAAACCATCGCGAGAGCGCAGGCCGCAAGAACGCCGGGCACGAACACAAGCACGCGCCCGGACGAGGGCAAGACCGTAGCAAAACTGAAAAGTTCAGTCAGCAGTCCGAAACAAGTGGTAAATGGAATATGGGCTCAGCGATCCAGAGGGCTCAACACCGCCAAGCCACCTCGGTTGAGCACATGGGTGTAGATCATGGTTGTCTTCACATCTGAGTGGCCGAGCAACTCCTGCACGGTGCGAATGTCCTGGCCTGCTTCCAGAAGATGCGTGGCAAAGGAATGACGTAACGAATGTGGCGTCGCATGCTTGATCAAGCCAGCACGCCGCGCCGCCTCACGCACCGCCCGCTGGATGGTTTTCTCATGCAGGTGATGGCGATAAATGCCGTGCCCGCGTGGATCCTGAGAGCGATTGCCCGACGGGAAGACGAACTGCCATCCCCACTCCTTCGCCGCATTCGGATACTTGCGCGCCAGCGCGAACGGCAAATTAGCCTCGCCAAAGCCTTCGGCCAGATCGCCCTGATGCACGCGCTGCACCTTGTTCAAATGTTGCCGTAACGGCTCGACGACACGCATTGGCAGCATGGTTACCCGATCTTTCTGGCCCTTACCATCACGCACGATGATTTCTCGCCGGGTAAAGTCGACATCCTTGACTCTTAGCCGCAGCGCCTCAAGCAATCGCAATCCAGCACCATAGAGCAGATTCGCAACGATCCAGCTATCGCCCTGCAGTTGAGCCAACAGGGCATCGACCTCACTACGGGTAAGCACCACCGGCAGATGCTTGGGTTTCTTCGCCCGTACGCCCCCCTGCAACCAAGGCAAATCCAGCTTGAGCACTTCCTTGTAGAGAAATAGCAGAGCGGCCAGAGCCTGGTTCTGGGTCGAGGCAGACACGTCGCGCTTAACCGCAAGATGAGTCAGAAAAGCCTCGATCTCCACCGCGCCCATCTCCGCCGGATGCCGGTAGTGGTGAAAGCGGATGTAGCGCTTTACCCATTCGGCATAGACAGCTTCGGTACGGATGGAATAGTTTCTGACTCGAATCTGCTGGCGCAGTTGATCCAGCAGCTTGGGCTTGCCGTCATCCATGTCGCGTTTCTCCCTGGGTGCTGTCGCGTTTGCCGCGACAACCTTCAAGCTAGACAAGGACTTGCAAGACGACAAGGAAGATTATGCGACAGCTGTCGCGTGGAAACGCGACATGAATGTCGTCTAATTAATAGTTAGCGGCTACTGCATGAAATAATATCAATATTAAAAATTCGCGAGCTCGTATATCCACCTCGCTTGTCTTAACACCACACATAGAACAAGGCCACCACCATGAAAGAGAACGAAAAAACTGGGAAACTTTTAATAATCATCTCAATTGCATTAATTCCAATAAGTCTTTTACTCTCAAGCGGCTATTATCCACAAGCCGGATTTCTGTACGGCATTCAAAACTCAATATACTTGATCGACTTATCTATAATGGATGGCGCGATAAGCGAGTATGAATGCATGCCCAATCATGACGACTGCATAAGAATTACAATTCTTACAAAATATATAATTACAATTCTTTTGGCACTTATCACCTACGGAGTATTGGTATTTAAAGGGCTACTAAAAAGCCCAACCTCATATTTCTCTAATACACAGAACAGCTCTGAGTAACCGCTAACAAGTGGTTCAAACCGTTCGCTGCGCTCACTGGGACGGGCTAAAGCCCGCCCCTTAACCAAACGTTGAGGCTGTAGAAAAACCTGCTGCCGCCCAATCCGCAGGCTGATAATCTCAAGTTCGTTCAATCGCAGGGAGGCGCGGGGCGATGCCGCGGTTCAAGGACGTGCACAAGGGGCTCAAGCTCCTGCCTATCGACTTCGACAAGCAACTGCTGCCCGGTACTTTCGAGCATGCGCTTTGCTATCTGGTCGATCACGAACTCGACCTCTCCGACTTCCACGCCCGCTACCGCAACAGTGTCGAAGGCGCTCCCGCATACGATCCGGCGGTGCTGCTGAAGATCGTTCTGCTGGCCTACAGTCGCGGCATTATCAGCAGCCGTCAGATGGAAGCGGCGTGCCGCGATCATGTGTTGTTCATGGCCATCTCCGGTGACAGCCAACCGCACTTCACCACCCTGGCCCATTTCGTTTCCAGCATGGGTGATCTGGCCGCCAAGCTGTTTGCTCAGGTGCTCGCTGTCTGTGACAGGCAGGAGCTGATCGGGCGAGAGATGTTTGCCATCGATGGGGTCAAGCTGCCGAGCAATGCCAGCAAGTCCCGCAGCGGCACCCGCGCCGACTTTATCCGCCAGGCCGAGAAAATGGAGAAGGCGGCGCAGGCGATGATCGAGCGCCAACGTCAGTGCGACAAGCAGCCCGAGGACGAGGCGCAGCGCGCCGCCCGCAGGCTTGAGCGCCTGCAGGCCGATGCTCGTCAGTTGCGCGCCTGGCTCAACGACAACCCCGAAGATCGCAAGGGCGCCAAAGGGCGGGTCAACCTCTCCAACCGCACCGACAACGAGTCGGCCAAGATGGCCACCAGCAAGGGTGTGATCCAGGGCTATACCGGGGTCGCTGCGGTGGACGAGAAGGCGCAGATCATCGTCGATGCCCAGGCCCACGGCACCGGTTCGGAACAGGCGCTACTCGAGCCTGTCATCGAAGCCACGTGCTCGCTGCGCGGCGCTGATACCCATTACACCGCCGATGCCGGCTATCACAGTCGCAAGGCACTCGAGAGCTTGGAAAAGGCGGGCATCTCTGCCTTTATCCCCGACAATGGTTACCGTAAACGGGATGAGCGCTACGCTGGGCAGCAGCACCATACAGCCAAACCTGACCCGCTCTGGGACAAGGGGCCGAAACGCATCAGCAGCCACTGCTACACACCGGCCGACTTCCACTTCGATCCACAGCAGAAGACTTGCATCTGTCCGGCGGGCAAGCAGCTATATGGCAACGGCAGTCACTGTCTGATCAAAGGCCAGCCGGCGATCAAGTTCAAGGGGGCCCTGCGCGATTGCCTGAGTTGCCTGCAACGCAAGCAGTGTCTGCGCACGCCGGAGAAAACGGCGGCGCGCCAAGTCACGTTCTTCCTGCCGAAAGCGGAACAGGAGAACGTCCTGACGCGCATGCGCCAACGCATCGACAGCGACATCGGCCGGGAGATGATCACCCGTCGCTTTGCCACCGTGGAGCCAGTGTTCGGTAACCTGCGCCACAACAAACGCCTGAACCGTTTTAGTCTGCACGGACGCGAACGGGTCGATGGCCAGTGGAAACTCTACTGCATGACTCACAACATCGAAAAACTGGCCAATCGCGGAGCCTGGACATGAACCAGCGCACTTGCAGGCCAGCCGCAGGGCGATACAGTGGTTCGATAGCGGCCACGAGCCGGAACAAACAACCTAAACAGCCCCGGCGCACACCTCTTTCGATACTCGACTTGCCCGTTCAAAAAGGCACTGTGGGGCTTGAAGTGGCAGGTGTTTCTTGGGTTTTTCTACAGCTTCGTTAGGTATCACAATGGATCGCTTGAGATATCTCGCCTTACATATTAACCTGGCAAATAAATAGGGCATATTAGATAATCTGTCTCCATGAAAATAGATGCCCGTAAACTCAGCCCCCAAGAACAACGTGAAAAGCGCTCCACGGCCCTACGCATGCGTGAGCAGG
>Ga0228664_1001852_pt1 | contig 10431 bp, 13 predicted proteins | sample 78DmetaG_FD_183029 | JGI IMG/M metagenome (GOLD analysis project Ga0228664, IMG submission 183029) | Seawater microbial communities from Monterey Bay, California, United States - 78D | ecosystem: Environmental > Aquatic > Marine > Coastal | place: USA: California | collected 2016-09-26 | reverse complement strand
GTAATTCTATTGCATACAACGGAAATGATTGGGTATCAATATATGATAGCAACACAGTTGGAATAGAAGAGTTAATATTAGATCAATTAAATGATAATAAGATATACGACCTGTTAGGCAGAGAGTTACTAGAAGTTCCAGTTGGGCAAATGTATATCCAGAATAGAAAGAAGTATATAAAAACAATATAATGAAAAATCTAAAAGACTTGTCGTTAGAAGAATTAAATCAAAAATATAGAGACTTGATTAGACCAACTAATTTTATTCATGTATTCGATACAGAAGATGAATTTAAGGAATGGGCTAGATTAGGAACTGTTGAAGATTTAGAGTGGACAATTAAAGAGTTTGAAAAAGATGAACTGTTTAATTATTGTAAAATCTTAAAAGAAATACAAAATGAGAAAAAGTAAAAATATTAAAAGAAGGACTGCAGCACAATATAAGAATTTGAAATGTCAGAACTCTGATCCAGATACTTCTAAATACGCTAAATTTGCACCACTTGATGGACCATGTACAGAAGTTGTAAATGTGCCAGATGAAGTAACTAGGGTGTTGTGTTTTAAATGTACTAGTAGATCTGCTACAGGGAAATAATTAAGACCAGTATCTTCTTACAGATTCGTCTAATAAATTCATTTCTTTAGAGTCGTACATTTCAGCAAGGGGTTTATTCTCATCTCCCTTTCTTCTTTCAGAAGCATAATTACATGCTGACCAATACTTTTCTAAACCAGGTATCTTTTCAACATCTTCTCTGTATCTGTCATATAACTTAAGAGTTTGTAAACAAGGAGGAGTATGGTCGAATTCAACTTTACCAGAACCTTTAGTTCTATAATAAGGAAAACCTAAATTAGCTCTAGCAGCCAATGGGAATTTCTCTTCAATATCAATATCGTCTATTCTATCAAATTGCTCAATAGTTAAATCAATAATTCTACCTGAAGTTTTGTGTTGACAGAACCAATGAGTAGTTTGTCCACGTTTACCTTTAAAGTTAAATTTTAATTCTGATGACTTGATTAGTTTTAAATCATAATCACCTTTATATCCGCCCTCTGTATAAAATACAAATTGTGAAATAGGATAACAATAACCATAAGGAAATGAAGTATCTAGACCAGCCTTCTTAAGAGCTGCAGTTTTGTCTCCGTGTTTAACACCAGAGTCTGGAGATACAGTTCCAGTATTATGTGGTTCTAAAAGATCAGTATTCTTTCTAAACCAATTAAGCATACGAACATATCCAGTATTATCTACCTTTAGAGTTACTTCTTTATCTTCGTTTAAATGCTTCTTCATACTTCTTTCGAAGTCGTGTCTAATCCAGCTCATTGAGTTTATTATTGTTTGAATATATATCATGGAAACTTTATCCCATTCTAAGATATAATAATTAATGAACAATTTAGATAAGCAATACCAAGATCTATTAAATGACATTCTACACAATGGAGTGTTGAAGGATGATAGGACTGGAACTGGAACTCTTTCAGTATTCGGTAAACAATTTAGACATAACATGGCTGATGGATTCCCACTATTAACCACAAAGAAAATGGCATGGAAAGTTATGGTAACAGAGTTACTATGGTTTTTACGTGGAGATACAAATATTAAGTGGCTTGTAGAAAACAAGTGTAATATCTGGAATGGCGATGCATATAAAGCATATAGAATAAAAGTACAAGACCATTACGAAAAAGGTGGTGATGTTGCTGACATGTCTCAGTTCTTAGAACTTGTTAAAGAAGGTGGCATGTCAGAATTTGGAGACCTAGGTCCTATCTACGGAAAGCAGTGGAGGCATTGGTTTCAATATAATAAGCATGTTGAACCAGTTCATGTGGATCAAATTGCAGTTCTAATAGATCAGTTAAAAACAAATCCAGATTCTAGAAGACACATGGTTAATGCGTGGAATGTAGGAGATCTAGATCAGATGGTTTTACCACCTTGTCATTATGGATTTCAATGTTACGTTAGAGAGGGTAAGTATCTTTCATTAATGTGGAACCAAAGATCAGTAGATACATTCTTAGGTCTTCCATTTAATATTGCATCTTATGGTCTATTATTAGAGATATTAGCAAAAGAGGTTGGTATGATACCAGATGAATTAATCGGTAATTTAGGAGATGTTCATTTATACTCAAATCATATAGATCAAGCAAAAGAACAAATTAACCGAGACTCTTATGAACTATCAGAGTTAATTATTAATGATGAGTTCTGGAATCCAGACACTTCATTCTTATCTCAAATAGATCATATACAACCAGACGACTTTTATATAAAAAATTATCAATCACATGCAAGAATTAAAGCTCCACTTTCAAACTGATCCTGAAGACGAATACGATGATGTAGAAAATAGCGAATACGATGCTATATCAACTCCAAAAATAACAACGTATAACGACGACGATTACGATTATTAATCTTTAAATATAGCGTAATGCAATTTAAAAAACTTACAGGAAGGCAATCATTTGAATTAGCTACTTATGTAAAAGAATATTTAGACAATCATAAATACCATGATGTGAAAATGTATATGGGCTGTGATAGTCAAACTAGAAATGGCAAGACCACGTATGCTACGACTCTCGTATTTCACGTATCTTCTACCGGATGCCATGTTATATACCAGAAAGAAGTAATGCCTCAGATTAAAGATATGTGGACTAGGCTTTGGAAAGAGTGTGAAAAATCAGTTAATGTTGCATTGTATCTCCGCGAGCACGGCATCGAGATAGATACTATAGATTTAGATTACAATATAGATCCAACTAAAAAGTCTAATAGATTAGTAAAAGCTGCAGTAGGTTATGTAAGTGGATTTGGATTTAGAGCTAGATATAAACCTGATTTACTTCCAGGTGTTTACGCTGCAGACAATATTGCAAACTAATAAAGTATAAACAAAGAGACAAAACAACGTATAATAGTTGTATTAATAAAACATTAAGAATATGCCCATAGCAGACGGATACGATAGCGAAAAAGGAAAGAACTTTGGAAAGAAAAGAAAAGCAACTCCGTTCCTAGATGAATTTGGAGAAGACTTAACTAAAGCTGCTAGCGAAGGTAAGTTAGATCCTATCATTGGAAGAGATCGTGAAATTTATAGAATTTGCCAGATTCTTGCAAGACGCAAGAAGAACAATCCTATCATTCTCGGAGATCCCGGTGTAGGTAAAACTGCAATCGTTGAAGCCATTGCTCAGAGAATTGTAAATAAAAAAGTTGCTAGAGTTCTACTTAACAAAAGACTTATATCTTTAAACATGACAACCATCGTTGCTGGTACAAAGTATCGTGGTGAATTTGAAGAGAGAATGAAGAATATTGTTGAGGAGCTTAAAATGGCTACTGATGTAATTGTCTTTATTGATGAGATTCATACGATCGTTGGAGCAGGTGGAGTTAGCGGAGCATTAGATGCTTCAAATATTCTTAAGCCAGCTTTAGCTAGAGGCTCAGTACAATGTATTGGTGCGACTACTCTAGATGAATATAGAGAAAGTATTGAAGAAGATGGAGCTCTAACCAGACGATTCCAAGAGGTATTTGTGGATGCGCCAAGTGTTGAAGAGTCTATAGAAATTCTAACTAGAATAAAAGACAAGTACGAAGAGCACCACTCGGTTGAATATTCAGCAGAGGCTTTAGAAGCCTGTGTAAGAATGTCAGAAAGATACATCAAATCAAGAGAATTGCCGGACAAGGCTATTGACTTACTAGATGAAGCAGGGGCGAGAACGCATTTACTAGAAGTTAAAGTTCCGGCAGCAATTAAGAAATTAGAATTATTAGCTGAGAACGCAAAAGAAGAAAAGAAGGCTGCAGTAGAAAAACAAGATTATGAAATTGCTGCAACTAAGCGTGATGAGCAAATTAACCTAGAAGCTAAGGTTCAACAAGAGATTCAAAAATGGGAATCTACACTTAAGACTAAAAAGAGACAAGTTACTATTGACGATATTGCAGAGACTGTATCTATGCAAACTGGAATACCTGTAACTCGCTTGGGAGCTGATGATATGAAGATGATTAAGAATATGGCAACTTATATTAAGGAGTCTATTATCGGTCAAGACAGCGCGGTTGAAGCGTTATCAAAAGTAATTAAAAGATCTAGAACTGGAGTTGCAACTTCAAAGCAACCTACAGGTTCATTCATGTTTTTAGGTCCAACTGGAGTTGGTAAAACAGAAACTGTAAAGGCTTTAGCAGAATATATGTTTGGCGATACTGATGCAATGATTAGAATTGACATGTCAGAATACCAAGAAAAGTTTAACGTATCTAGATTGATTGGATCTCCTCCAGGATATGTAGGCCACGAAGACGGTGGTCAATTAACTGAAGCAGTAAGACGTAAACCTTATTCGGTAGTTTTATTTGATGAGGTTGAAAAGGCACACCCAGATATTTTCAATACTTTACTTCAAGTTCTTGACGAAGGCAGATTAACAGATTCAAGTGGTAGGGTGGTAGACTTCACTAATACCATTATAGTATTAACATCTAATGTTGGTGCAAGAAAATTAGCAGACTTCGGAACAGGGATTGGATTCTCTACCTCATCTTCAATGTTAGAAGAACAGGCTAAAATGGATGGGATTATTAAGAAAGAGTTAAAGAATAAATTTAGCCCTGAGTTTTTAAATAGATTAGATGATATTATTGTATTCGATCAGTTAGCATCTGAAGACGTAATTAAAATTGTCGATATTGAACTTAATAAATTCATCGAACGAATGGAACGCCAAGGCTACACATTTAAATTTAACAAGACTACAAAAGAGTTTTTAGCAAAAGAGGGTTACGATCCAGCTTATGGTGCTAGGCCAATTAAAAGAGCTATTCAAAAATATGTTGAAGATGCAGTAGCAGATGCAATATTAGATGGTCTTTTAAAAGAAGGTAAATCGTACACAGTTTCAAAAGCAAAAGAGGAGAACAAGCTGATTATTAAGTAAACCTTTTTGCGATTAATCATATAACTATTATAGTTATTAAAAATCAACACATGAGTTTTTCAAATACATTTAAGAACATTATTCAACACATCGATACAGATGGTGATGTCTCTCAACCAAGAGACTTAAAAGTTAAAGAGGCAATCTTATCTAACTTCGTAATTAATCCAAAGCAACCTATTGCTGATTTCCCACAAAGAAATTTTAATTGGAAATATCTTGCAGGTGAAATGGCATGGTATTTAAAACAAGATCGTGACGTAGATTATATTGGTAACTTCTCTAATTTCTGGTCTAGAATTACTAACCCAGATACTAATGAAATTAATTCTAACTACGGTTCTTTAGTTTTTAATAAAGAACAATTCGGTTGGGTGATCGACTCATTAGAACAAGATAAGAATAGCCGACAAGCTATTATGTTTTTTAATTCACCTAAATTTCAGTTTGAAGGTAACAAAGATTTTGTATGTACAATGTATGCTAACTTCTTTATTAGACATAACATTTTACACATGAAAGTTCAGATGAGATCTAACGATATATTCTATGGTCTTACGTTCGATGCACCATTCTTTGCATTCTTACAACAATCGGTTTATTTAAAACTAAAAGAAACTTATCCTGAATTAGAATTAGGTATGTACTATCATTTTGCTGATAACCTACACTTCTATGAAAGACACTTTGAATTAGCAGAGCAAATTAAAGGTGAAGATATTGATATTACTAAAGAGTCTACATTCATGTTAAAGCAACCATTCTTAGAATACGATGGTAAAAATGTAACTCTTTCAAACCTAGCTCAAACATTCGTAAATGAAATTGATGCAAGTGTAGATGATGACTCCATAACCACAAAACAAGATTACAAAGATATTCTTGATAAATACTTTGTAACTAATGGAGAATAAGATTCCAAAGATACACATCGATCCAAAAACATTAGAATCTGATTTCGATATGTTATTGATGTCAAAATACGATATTTTCTTTAGGCGTATTGTGGAATACGTTTTAGATATAGTAGAAGGCAATGAAAAGTCGGGGTTGTTAGCGATCTTAGTAGATGACGATGGAGAAGAATATGAAATGACCCTTCCAAAGGAAGGTTACAAAAAAAGTTTAACTAAGGCAAACCAATATTTTGAAAAAATTGAAGAGTTCGAAACATGCGACCTCATCAAACAACTTAAAAAACAAATATGAATTACTACCCAAAAGATAAAGAATTTCAAAGATACGCAAAGTCTGAACATAATATAAGTTCAAATACTTTAGATCTTTATACAAAGGAGAGCTCTCTTACTCCATATATTTTAGAAGAGAGAGAAATGAGAATGACCCAAATGGATATATTCTCAAGATTAATGGTCGATAGATTATTATGGGTTGCAGGTCCGGTTAATGACAATATGTCTACAATAGTTCAGGCACAATTAATGTTCTTATCGTCTACGAGCAATGAAGACATTACAATGCATATTGATTCACCTGGAGGTTCTGTTAAATCTGGGTTATCTATGGTCGATGTAATGGAATACATTCCAAACGATATTAAAACTATCAATACAGGAATGGCAGCATCTATGGGATCAGTCCTTTTAGGAGCTGGAACAAAGGGTAAGAGATCGTCATTACGACACTCTACTACTATGCTCCACCAATCGTCAGGTGGATTCAGTGGAAATATACAAGATGCGGAAGTTGATTGGGCTGAATGGCAAAAAATTAACGATGAGCTATTTGTACTTCTAGGTTCATACTGTGGTAAAACTGCAGATAAAGTAAAGAAGGACGCAACAAGAGATTTCTGGCTAAACGCTGAAGAGGCAAAGAAATATGGAATAATAGACGAAATTATTAAACCTAAAAAATAATGAGCAACAAGAGAACAACAACCAAAGAAGTTTTTGTAGAACTAGTAAATCTACAGTTAGTACCACATGGTAAAACTTATGATGATGTAGTAGGTGATCCAGAATGGTATATGAGATATAAGACTACTAGAGATGATGAGATTAATTTCCAAAAGGCTGGTATAGAAATACTACGCAAGAAACTAAAAATGAGTAAGAAATTAGCTGAGCAAGAAATGAGCTGGTTTATTTTACAATGGGGATTGACAACATCACAGTCACACGCTGCACTAAAAACCGAAGCTAATAGAGTTATTAAATCCGGTTCAAGTGACTAAATCTGAAAAAGAAGCTCTCAACCCAAAATACACAAAGAAGATAGTAATTCTTCAAAAATGCGATTATCGCGGTCGCCAAAGATTCTTCATTCTACATAAGAAGGATCGATGGACTAGGATGTCATCTTTAGATATTCCTAAATATAACAGGGTTAGATCTAGCCTTGATGCTGCAGAAGAAGTGGCATTTAAATTAATTCAAGATTACGAAAAAATATTTATGTCGTAATTCTAGAAACCACCTTACGAAATATTAATAAATAATGTATGAGTAAGTTAACTACACCCAAATGGATAGAGGACGGTCCTCTAGACCTAGAGTATAAAACATATAAGTTTTTACAACGTGTTTCGGAATTAGATAAACTGATTGATATAAATCTTATGTCTGCCTTATGGGAGATTGATGATACATTAGATTATCTGTACCGCTATGATGCCATTAAACAAACTGATTTAGTGCCTAGTATAGAATTCATGGGATTTCCAATGGATAACTTAGAACTAGTCTTTACAACTGAAGAGGAGTTAGAAACTAATGATATAGTAGATTCTATCTATGAGGAGGGTATTGATAAGTTCGAAGCATTACATAGTAAATGTAGAAATGAGTGGAGATCTATAGAAAGTGGATTAGAATGTTCTTACTTAGGGGATAGAAAACATTTTCTTTCAGGTGGATTTGTTTTTATTTCTACACCTGATAATAAACTGCATGTATATTTCTTTAATAAACCTTCTAAGAATTTTAAACAATCTTGGAAAGATTTTAAAATGGAACATATCACTACAAAAGAATACAATAAAGAAGAATATTTTAAAACTTTAGAAGAGTTATCTGAAGCTAAATCTGACCGTATTTTAATTAAAGTTAATTTAAAAACACATACCAATGTGCCTGGCCACGCTATTACTGTGGTGAATAGTGTAATATTTAATATGTTACATAGAGACTATGCGTTTTAACGTTGATATATAATACAAGCAATAAAAATTATACCATAATTATGCCAAGTGTAAACAAACAACAATTAATCGCGGTTATACCTCAGTACAGCAATGTAATTAGAGGTCAACAAAGTGCCGCAACCATTACTTTACATAAAAATTATGTGGGTAACTCTATTAATATTGGAGCTATTACTGACGTAAAAGTAGAGTATTTAAACAACGACTTAACAGTATTTAAAACTGAATCTAAGTCTGATTCTAAATTAACCTTTGGATCTCGCGAGACTAGAAATGCAATAAGCGTTTCATTGACTGGTGATCAAACTTTAGCGTTAACATTAGATGATAATAATATCAACGGTGAAGTTTGGATTAGAGTAACTATTACTGAGGGAATTAGCCCGGTGGTTTTACCACTTTTAAAGTACGGTAATGTTTACAATCCAGGTCAAGAAATCGGAGATACTGTTGCATCTAGATATGCTATGCCAAGTACGGTATACAGAATAAAAGATTTAGGAGTAGATTATTCTACTGGCAATCCAGCTGGAGGTCAAATATTCTTTAATTCTGAAATCCCTTCTCAGGTTAGTAAAATTAAACTAGCTGTTAAAGATGATAAAGGTTTTAGAAACGAATATTTAGAAAACTTACTAGAAAAAAGAATTACAGTTGACGGAAACAGAACTAATATATTCTTTACTAATACTAAAAACAACAGTGAATACGCTGTATATACAATATCTTCTTGGAACTGGGTAAATGTTACAGACTTAGATTCTGCTAATCCTAACTCAGAAGAAGATGATGATGCAATAGAATTACACGTATCATTTGATTCAAACTCAAACATACCTGGCGAAGTATACAAATTCCAAGCTGATGATGATTTTGGTTTATTCTATGAGACATATAATATATCTGCACCTTCTAATGTTATTGTAAATGTTAATGGTACAGAGTATAACGATATTAGAAGAATAACCATGACAGGTGGTGTTGTCGCTAGTTACAATAAAGACGGCGCGCCGAATCAAATTGATTTAGCTTATGCCGAAGATCATACTTCATCTGGAACTTCTGGTTCTTCTGGTTCTTCAGGAGACAAAGGAGATAGAGGAGACGTTGGTGAAAAAGGAGCTGTAGGTCATGATGGTGCACAAGGTGTCCAAGGTGTTACAGGTGCTCAAGGTGATAAAGGTGATAAAGGTGAAGATGGAGACTCTGCATATAGAGTATACGCAAATGGAGAAAGTAATCCTCTTAGTAAAACAGAGTGGCTAGCCACTTTAGTAGGTGAAAGAGGTGTTCCTGGTCACGATGGTCAAGATGGTGCTGATGGTACTGATGGTGCTGATGGTGCTAATGGTATTGATGGTGCTGACGGAGGTCAAGGTGCTCAAGGTGAAAGAGGTGCTGATGGTATCGATGGAGCTCAAGGTCAAAAAGGAGATCAGGGTATTCAAGGAGAAGAAGGTAATCAAGGTAACCAAGGTTTTAAAGGTGAACCTGGTCAAAAAGGTAACCAAGGTGAAAGAGGTGCTGATGGAATTGTTGGACATGATGGAGCACCTGGTGCAGATTCTACTGTTCCCGGTCCTGCTGGAGCTGACGGTGCACAGGGTATTGCTGGTGTAGCTGGTGAAAAAGGTGATGCTGGTGAAAAAGGAGATGCTGGTGCAGATTCTACTGTACAAGGTCCACAAGGTGTTGCTGGTGAAAAAGGTAGTGATGGAGCACAAGGTATTCCTGGTGTTGCAGGAGACGCTGGAGATCAAGGTCCAATTGGACCGGTCGGTCCACAAGGAACTCAAGGTTTACAGGGTGTTGCTGGTCAAGATGGTGCTGATGGAGCTCAAGGTACACCTGGTGTAGCTGGTATAAAAGGAGAGCCTGGTCAAAAAGGTAACCAAGGTGATCAAGGTGCTCAAGGTATTGCTGGAGCTGACGGAGCTGCCGGTGCTGATGGAGGCCAAGGTATTCAAGGTGTTCAAGGTACCACTGGTGCACAAGGTGAAAAAGGTGATACTGGTGCAGATTCTACTGTACAAGGTCCTGCTGGAGCTGACGGAGCTGATGGAGCTAAAGGAGATCAAGGAGATGCTGGGGCACAGGGTAATCCAGGTGCTAAAGGTGACACCGGTGCAGATTCTACGGTTGTAGGTCCTGCAGGAGCAAAAGGAGATCAAGGTGATACAGGAGCTGCCGGTGCTGATGGAGCTACTGGAGCTCAAGGTATACCTGGTGAAAAAGGTGCAACTGGAGATCAAGGTGCTGCAGGTGCTGA
>Ga0228664_1001850_pt1 | contig 10439 bp, 10 predicted proteins | sample 78DmetaG_FD_183029 | JGI IMG/M metagenome (GOLD analysis project Ga0228664, IMG submission 183029) | Seawater microbial communities from Monterey Bay, California, United States - 78D | ecosystem: Environmental > Aquatic > Marine > Coastal | place: USA: California | collected 2016-09-26 | reverse complement strand
TTATGATGTTGAGGAAAGCCCAAAAGGGTTGAATGCAATTAATGTCAGAGTAGATTAAAACCTTACTTTAAAATAATTTCATTGATTGAGCCTGTCGTATTTGATGGGCTTTTTTTTTGCTTATTTCAAAGAAAATTTAATTGGTTATTGTTGAACATTTCTGATTTTAATCAAAGAATTACATTAAATTGTTAAAAAGAATTCAAATGAAATATATAAAGTTTCTAGTCCCTTTAACGATGGTTTTTTATTTACCATTAACTTTCAAATCACAAGATAGTACAAGTATTCACGATATATTTTACAAAAAACAACAGCAATCTCTGTCTCTTCTTTCAGGATGGTCTGTAGGCAATCTTATTTACAGTCCTTTAGCTACAAATAATCTTTTTAGTCCTGAATCTACTAATGAATATTTTCATCAAATGAATTTCAGTTGGAATTTATTGAACGCAGGTATAGCTGGTTTGGGTCATATCATAGTAAATAAGGACAGTAAGAAACCTTGGGATATGAAAACATTGTATGAGAAAAAGAAAAAATCAGAAAAGAGTATTATCATAAATATGGGTCTGGATTTAGCATACATGGTTACAGGTCTTTTACTTAAAAATAATGCTAAAAAAAACAATTCTGAATATTCAATGAATAAAGGATATGGCAATTCTCTTATTTTGCAAGGCGGATATCTGCTTTTCTACGATGCAATTTTTTTAATGAAACTAAAAAAAATATCAATTAAGAAAAAATCTAATAAAGTAGAATTAAATAAGTAGATTTTAGAATTAATTAATGGGGTTTTCTCTTGAATAATATAATATGGGTTTAACAAATAATGACATTTTAAAAAAACTTCGTGTTGCTTTAAAGATGCGAGATGATGATATTGTAAAGGTATTATCTTTGGTTGATTTTAAAATTTCCAAAAGCGAATTGGGGGCTTTTTTTAGAAGTGAAGATCATCCGAAATATATGGATTGTCAAGACCAGATTTTAAGAAATTTTTTAAATGGGTTAATTATTTACAAGCGTGGTCCAAGAGAAAACCCAGATAAATCCAAAGCTAAAAAAACATAATAATTCTATAATTTAATACCAAAAAAACACTCATTTTATAATTGTTTAAAATGTCTACTAAGAAAAGTATGAAGTCTATTTTATTATGAGTAGTTTTATGCATGTTTAACAATATATTTCCATTACAATGAAAAACATTTATTTATCTATATTTTTTTTAATTCCTATTTGCATACTTTCTCAGAATACTTCAAAGTTAGACCATCAAAAGAGAGTTCATGTCAAAAATGACAATACATATATACAGAAATCTCTGCCTATTTATTTAAATTTTTCAACAGAACCCAATGGTAAAAACTACACCTTAAATAGCAAAGTTTCTAAAGACTATACAAACCCTATGTATTTAGATACCGAGGGTATAAATTATATTAGGAGTAAATGGGCAGTAGATAAAAACACTAAAAAAACTGTATCTCCTCAACAAGAAATCTTATACGAGATTTATGCTGATGGTTTAGCCCCTAAAACAAACTCGGTTTTCAAAAATGCACCAAAATATATATCAGATAAAAATTATTATGGAAAAGGGCTTGTTGTTGATTTAAACGCAAAAGATTATGGATCTGGATTAGAAAATATTCATTTTAGATTAAATTCTGATGGCTTTAAAGTTTATAATTCAAGTTTAGAAATGAATAAAGAAGGAACTGTTGAATTATATTATTATTCATCTGATAATGTTGGAAATTCGGAAAGAATAAAAAGTAAAAACTTTGTAGTAGACTTAACCTCACCTACTTCATCTCATACCATAAAGGGAATAGTGTACCAAGAAACTATTTTATCTCCTAAAAGTTCTTTTAAGCTATCATCCGTAGATAATTTATCAGGAGTTAAAAATACTTTTTATTTATTTGATGGAGCTGATAAATCCTACTACAGTACTAATATAAAATTGTATAATTTGAAAGATGGTGACCACGTTTTAAAATATTGGTCAAACGATAATGTGAAAAATAGTGAAAAAGAAAATGCAAAAACATTCTCATTTTATCTTGACAAAATTTCTCCTGTATCAAAAATGGATGTAGTTGGAGACTTTTATAAGGGAAAATATAATTATGTAAGTGAAAGAACAGAGTTTAAAATTACTTCTACTGATAACAAGGCAGGTGTGAAAAATATATTCTACCGAATAAACGGAAAAGAAAAATCAACATATTCTGGAAATTTTAAATTACCAAACAAACAAGGGGTCTATACAATCAAATATAATGCGGTAGATAATGTAGAAAATATTTCAAAAAATTATTTCAAAACTTTATTTTTAGATAATACTGCACCCGAAACTTGGATTAAGTATGGTTCTCCTCAGTTTTTTAAAGACGGAGAATTATTTATTACAAGTAAAACAAAAGTTATTTTAAATTCCAAAGATGGTGAGTCTGGAGTTCAAAATACTTTATATTCTATTGATAATCAAGCAATGAAAAATTACAGTTCTTTTACAGTTGAAGGAGAGGGTAAGCATTCCATAAATTTTTATTCTACTGACAATGTTAATAATGCACATGAAAAAAGAGAAAGTAAATGTCATGTAGACAATACTCCACCTGAAATATTTCACAACTTTAGTATCGAACCATCTGGCACTAAGAAAAACGGAGGAGAAACTTTGAATGTTTATCCTAACTACACTAGATTATACTTAGGAGCAACAGATCAAAAGGTAGGTACAGATAAGATTTTATATTCTATTGGGAAAGGTAAGCTAGTTCCTTACTCAAGTGGATCTTCTTTAGATATTTCAGAGCTAAATACTTTTTTGAAGAACAAACTTTATGAAGTTAATGTTCAGGCTATAGATAAGTTGGGTAATAAAAGTGAAAAAACAATTAGATTTTTTGTTGGAAAAGGTAACTAATTGGTTTTTAGTGAAATCGTCATTTCTACTTCGTCGCCCACTAACATATCTTTTTTAGAGCCTTTATAAGTTACTCCATATTTTTGTCTATCAAATTTTAAAGTTCCAGTAGCAGATTTTGTTTCTCCATCAAAAATTACATTTTCTACTACTTCACTGTCTGTTATACCTTTTACTGTGAGATTTCCGTAAACTTTATTAGTCCCTAAATCTGAACTTGTAATTTCAAAAGTAGCAGTAGGGAAGTTGGCAACATCGAAAAAATCAGGGGATTCTAAATGTGCTACTAGTTTGTTTTCTTCTGTTTTATATAAACTATCAGATTGAGTCATGGTTTCCATGTCAATAGTTATGCTGCCACCAGTAATTGAATTTCCTTGATAAACTAAATTGCCTTCTTTTATAGAAACAAAACCATTATGAGAATATATACCAACCATAACACCTTTCCATTCCACGCTGCTAGTTGAAGTATTAATATTTAAAGATTGGAGAACTGAATCTAGTTCTTGAACTTCTAAAGTAGTTTCTATTTTTTTTGTTTCAGTATTTCCACAAGAGGAAACAAGAAGTGTAATTAAGAAGGTAAATGTTATTACAGCAGTATTTTTCATTTCTGTTTTATTTTAGTTGAAAGTAAATATAGAAAATATGTTTATTGAAATTGAATATGTAAGATCTCTTTAATTTAAAATTAAGTTTATTATAAACTAATTAATAATCTCAAACTAACCATTTGTTCTGCTCTCTTTAGTTTATGTCCATTGATGAAGTTAGTTTTAGTATTTAAATTCAGACTCTATATTTTCTCTTCATTTTAAAATAGACCTTTGAAATGATAAAATGGCTGGGGAAATAATAAGAAGAAAGGAAAGTTTTAAGGAATAAAAATTTTCTTACTTTAGAGATATAAAGATATGAATATTACAATTGTTTCAGGAAGTCATCGTAAAGTTTCACAAAGTATAAAAATTGCTAAAGCAATTAAGAGTGCTCTTAAGCCATTTAAAGAATGCGATGAAGCAAATATATTTGATTTAGCTAATAATCCATTGCCTCTATGGAATGAGGACCTGAGAAAGGTTGGTAATCCTTCGAATTCTTTACTTGAGTCTGTCTCTAAAAAATTGGCCTACAGTGATGCTTTTATTATTATTTCACCAGAATGGCATGGAATGGTACCGGCTGGACTAAAAAACTTTTTCTTAATGTGGGGAAAGGGCGAGCTTGCTCATAAACCAGCGTTAATTGTGACTGTTTCATCTGGAGATGGCGGCTCTTACCCTGTTGCTGAATTGCGCATGAGTAGTTATAAAAACAATAGAATTTGTTTTTTGCCAGAGCATTTAATAATACGTAATGTAGAATCTGTCTTCAATGACAACGAAATTGATAATAATTCTTCATCACAAGAGTATTTTGAAAATCGATTAGATTACTGTTTAAAACAGTTGCTAACTTATGGTAAGGCATTTCAACAAATCAGAAAAAGTGATGCTGTGAGCATTAAGAAATATGGCAGTGGAATGTGATTTTTTAATTGACTTTTTCAACGTAGTTTCCAATCCATCCAGAGTTAATTCCCTTTCTAACTAAAATAAATACAAAAGTTAGTATTGAATAACATATAAAAAATAGAATAATGTACTCGGCCCATCCGATACACAACATAAAGCTAATAATTAATAATTGAAACCCTAAACCAAAAGCAGAAATAGCTGTCATAAACCACTTGGGGAAATGTTCAGCATACTTTGCATTTTTGTCCATTTGATAAATAGTCTTATCAAAAATACTGTAACATATTTTATACATCCAAAACCATTGATTTACTCTACTCTGTTTTTCGCCTGGCATAGCGGAAGGTGCCTTGTCTTCAAATATGCGACTTGTTTTATCACCATTGAATCTATTGCGAAAAATTACATAATAGTAGTTGTATAAAGTGCCTTGCAATTGCATTGCAAGAAAAGCGAAAAATGCCAATCCCCATGAACCATTGGTTATATAGCATATTGTAGCTAAAAAGAAAAAGTTTAGAACAATATCTGAAACAGAATCATAATAACGACCTATATAAGATGGTTTTTGTTTTAAACGAGCTAATTCACCGTCAGCAGCGTCAAGAATAGATTTAATAATTAGTAAAATAGCTGCAGCATAAAGTTGTTTAGTTAGCATCATTAAAATGGCAAAGATGCCAGCTATAATAAACATTGTGGTGAGGTGAATAGCAGTTACTCTAGTTTCTTTAAATTTATTTGCTATCCATCTTGCTGGAGAACGGCCATAATCTGAAAGATCTAAAAATTTATGTTCTGATGGTAGTTTGGACATTAAAATTTAAATTACACTAAAAACTGGTTAATATTACTCATTATATTTAGCAATTCTTTGTGAAGCTCTTTAATATTTGAAAGAAACAATATTTGAATGTCTATACATATATTGTTTATTGATTTTTTTAAATTCAATATAAAAACTTACATGGAATGGTTTAATGGCTTAAGTACTTTTAAAAAAGTAGTTGTCGTATTTTTATTGATAACAGGTCTAATTCTACTAATTAAGCTAGCTTTATTATCAAGGATAAATCTTAATACTATTGAATTTATTAATTAAAGAAAGATTGATAAACCTTAATTTACTTTCTGTAATTTAGATCATAAATAATATTGAACTATTCATAATTTTTGATATCGATTCTTTAATAATTGATTTCATTAAAATAAATCATCACAATGAAAAAACTAATACTTCTCTTACTGACATTTCCTTTTTTCTGTAGCGGGCAAGATAATATCTATTCCGTAACCTCACCAAATGGATTAAATATGAGAGATAAGCCAGGGACAGACGGAAATAAAATAGCCACTCTCTTGCTTGGAGATTTTGTAAACATAAAAGAGAAGACAGAAAAATCTTTGACCATTAATGATTTCAATAAAACAACTGGTAAGACGGAAGAAATATCAGGACATTGGGTTAAAATCAAAACTTTATCTCCTCCAAAACTCAAGGGAAATAAAATATTATGGGAAGACAACTATGAAAATGTTGAAGGCTATGTTTTTGATGGTTTTTTGAAAAAAATCGAGTTTAATGATACCATTAGTTCAAAAGATCTTGTAAAGGAAAATAATATTTTTTATTACAATAAAAAGAGATACACTGGAAGAACACTTTCGGGAAAAAATCCAAAAGAAGATTTTGTTACTATTGAAACTTATCTAAATGGAATAAGATATAGAATAAATAAGTTTTACAATTATTGGACAAACCCCTGTATAATTATGGATAATATTTATTATAAAAATGGAAACATAATGGCTGAAGGTCAAGATAAAGATTGTTCCATTTGGGATTACACCTATTTTTATGAGAACGGTGTAAAGAAATCTGAAAATACAGATGGATGTGTGTATTGTGGACGGCACGAACATACACAATGGTATGACAATGGCAAGCTTAAATTTGGATTTGGAAAGAGTAACGAAAAAATTTCAATATTAAGAGGCGGAATGGTAGGAGATTTAAAAATAAAAACATTTGATTTTAACGAAGAAAACATTAAAAAATATGGTTTAAATCTAATAACTTTAAATATTCCAAAAAAAACTTGGTATTATAGAAATGGAAAAGAAGCAAAAACCGTAAAGTTCATTGACTACATTAGTTTGGAGGACTATGGAGAAATGGGTAGTGAATTTTTTATTGAAATAAACGGAACAGCAAACAAGATTAGTCCTGATGAATTTGGAAATATCAATCCTTTCCTTAATCCTTATATTATTAATGCTGAATGCTGGGATGAAAATGGCATAAAAATTAATTGTTCTAAATAGATCAAAAAATAAAAACTAAGGCATTAGCGCTATTAATGATATCAACAATAAGATAAGAAATATGTATGGAAGAATTTTTTTCATCATTTTAAGTAACAAATAACTATAAATAGTTGATTTTCCACAATACCAAAAAAAAGGTAATTATTAATTTTTGTAGTTCATAGAAACAGCATCAAAGTCAACTTTTTATTACTTTTATTTTATTTTTTTGAGTAGCCCATATAAAGACATATATAAAACTTGGCTTTTTAAATGGATAGTTTATAATAAAAATTTATCCTATTCTAAAAAAGAGTTCATTGAGCACAAGTTGTGGAAACAACATTTAATGGTTATTTTTTCTTCAGGAAGTATAATTAGTTTTTTAATATTTGTTATTTATAAATTATTCTTTTAAGATTCTAACCTCCTTTTGATTTCTTATTTTAGTTTACTATAAAAAAAGAGGTGTTTGCACTATGCAAACACCTCTTATCTGTTAGGTAGTACCCAAGGAGGGAGTCGAACCCTCACGCACAAAGTGCACTACGACCTCAACGTAGCCCGTCTACCAATTCCAGCACTTGGGTAGATATACTACAAATGTAAATAACTTAATCAATTTTATTACCTAATCAATTATCTATTAATTTTAATTGATGTTAAATAAACTAATTATTTTATTTATGATTTTATCCAACGCCCAACACGAAATTGCCCAATCGATGAATGTATTTGGAGAAAAACTTGAATTATGCTGTAATAACCCCAAAACTGGTTTCTACAGAGACGGATTTTGTAATACTGGAAGTTCTGATTACGGAACCCATGTAGTGTGCTCTGTAATGACCAAAGAGTTTCTTGAGTTTTCAAAATCTAAAGGAAACGATTTAACTACCCCAAATGAAGCTTATAGTTTTCCTGGACTTGTTCCTGGCGACAAGTGGTGTCTATGCGTTCTGAGATGGAAAGAAGCCTACGATGCAGGAAAAGCTCCCAAAGTATATTTAGAAGGAACACATGATAAAGCTTTAAATTATGTGACAATAGAACAATTAATTGAACATGCTCTAAAATAAAAAAGCCCTCGGTTAGGAGGGCTTTAGTGATTCGTCTGGGGTTCGAACCCAGGACCCCATCCTTAAAAGGGATGTGCTCTACCAGCTGAGCTAACGAATCAAATTTTCGAGTGCAAATATAATGCTCCTATTGAAATCTCCAATTAGTTTTGTAAAAAAAGTTGTTTGTTTATCTTTTGTTGCAAATATTTGTGCTTTTAATACCCATCTTTATGTATTTTTAGGTTGAATGTCTAAAAAACCATACAATAAAATAACTCAAAATATATTAAAAGAAATTTTGCTCTTGGTTGGAAAAGAGAATGTTCTAATGGATAAAGAAAGTTTAATTAACTATGGGCATGATGAAACTGAAAACTTAAGTTATCCACCAGAAGTATTAGTAAAACCAAATAATGCCGATCAAGTTTCAAAAATAATGAAATTGGCATTTGAAAATACTATTCCAGTTACTCCAATTGGTGCAAGAACTGGATTAAGTGGAGGTTCTCTCTCTATTCACGGTGGAATTGGTATTTCCATGGAAAGGTTTAATAAAATATTAGAAATAGATCAGGACAATTTACAAGTTCATGTTCAACCCGGAGTTATTACACAAGTATTGCAAGATGAAGTAGCTAAAAAAGGATTGTATTATGCACCCGATCCAGCTAGTAGAGGCAGTTGTTTTATTGGTGGAAATATTGCAGAAAATAGTGGTGGTCCTAGAGCTGTAAAATATGGAGTCACCAAAGATTTTGTTTTGAATCTAGAGGTTGTACTACCAAATGGAGATATTATTAAAACCGGTGCAGACACCTTAAAAAATTCTACTGGATATAACCTTACCCAATTAATGATTGGTAGTGAAGGAACTTTAGGAATCGTAACAAAGGCCACCCTTAAACTAATTCCATTACCTAAATACAATAAACTAATTTTAGTTCCTTTTTCTTCTGCAGTTGATGCCTGCAGTGCAGTTGCTTCTATTTTTAAAGCTGGTATAGTTCCCTCTGCTATGGAATTTATGGAAAGAAATGCAGTGGATTATACTATCAAATATATTGAAGAAGCAGAGCTAGAAATGTCCGAAAATGTAAAAGCTTTACTATTAATTGAAGTAGATGGAAATCAACCAGAACTATTAATGGATGAAATACAAAAAGTTATTGAAGTTGTTGAAGCCCATAATTCAGATGAAAATATTTTATTTGCTGAAGATGAAGCTCAGAAAGAAAAGTTATGGTTTATACGAAGAAGAATAGGAGAGGCAGTTAAAGTAAATAGTATATATAAAGAGGAAGATACAGTAGTGCCAAGATATAAACTACCAGAACTATTATCTGGAGTAAAAGAAATTGGGAAAAAATATGGGTTTGAATCGATTTGCTATGGTCATGCTGGTGATGGTAACCTCCATGTCAATATTATAAAAGGAGATTTAACCAAACAACAATGGGACAATGAACTTCCACAAGCAATAAGAGAAATATTTCAACTCACTGTTTCTTTGGGAGGAACTATCTCGGGAGAACATGGAATAGGATGGGTACAAAAAGATTACATGGATATTGCATATCAGGATATTGAACTCAATTTAATGAGAGAAATTAAAAAAGTTTTTGATCCTAAAAATATAATGAATCCCAGTAAAATTTTTTAGATTACTCTACTCCGTGCATCAATTTCTGAATAGGCTTATTCAAAACAAAAATCAAAGCAGCTATAGCTAAAAGTACATAGCCTATAGTTGCAAATGTGTCCAAATATTGAAGTAATCCATCTTCAGCAGAAGTTACTTCTCCTCCGCCATGACCTCCAGTTAGAGCAGCTATTTTTCCTCCAACATAATTGGCAATAGCAAAGCTCAAGAACCAAGCGCCCATTGCTGTTCCAGCCATACTTTTTGGTGAAAGTTTGGTAACCATAGAAAGTCCAATAGGAGATAGGAACAATTCTCCAGTAGTATGAAGCATATATAAAAATACCAAGGTTAAAATTGGAACTTGGTATGCTTCATTTACAAATTGAAAGCCTACCTGTGTCAATAGAAATCCTAAAGCCAACTGAACTATTCCAAAACAAAACTTTAATGGAATGCTTGGGTTTTTACCTATTTTAGAAAGTTTCACCCACATTACTGAAAATATAGAACCAAATAATATAATAAAGAATGGGTTAAAGAACTGGGTCATACTTGCAGGCATTTCCCAACCAAAAATAAACCTATCCACATTTCTATCTGCAAAAAGAGTTAAAGATGTTCCTGCCTGCTCAAAACAAGCCCAAAATGAAATATTGATTACCATAAATATAATTAGGGCAATCATTCTGTCTTTCCATATTGAAACATTCTGTAATTTATCTTCTTTACTACCAGATCTTATTAATGTTATAGAAATTCCGGTAAATAGTGCCAATAGAATATAGTCCAGCCATTGATTTTGCATTATTAATACATAACAAAGAGGTATTAAAAATAGAGAACCTAGCGTTATTACTTGAACCATATTTAGGGGCCCTAATACTTTTTTCTTCCCTTCTTCATGAATGTCAAGTCCAGGTGCAGAAGCATAGTTTTTTCTTCCCGCCCAGAAAATAAACAGTCCC
>Ga0228664_1001845_pt1 | contig 10451 bp, 10 predicted proteins | sample 78DmetaG_FD_183029 | JGI IMG/M metagenome (GOLD analysis project Ga0228664, IMG submission 183029) | Seawater microbial communities from Monterey Bay, California, United States - 78D | ecosystem: Environmental > Aquatic > Marine > Coastal | place: USA: California | collected 2016-09-26 | reverse complement strand
CGTACGTTGCCGGCCAAGCTACTTGGTTTTTCGTAAGCTTGAGCCGTATGCGGTGAATGCCGCACGTACGGTTCTTAGGGGGGGACGGGCCAGTAATGGCCTGTCCCTACCCGACTTCCGTTAGTAATTCGTGGAGCTGGTGATGGCCGAACGTACGGCATTCGTCGAGCGCAACACCCTGGAGACCCAGGTCAAGGTCTCGATCAACCTGGATGGTACCGGCAAGGCGCGCTTCGATATCGGTGTGCCCTTTCTCGAGCACATGCTCGACCAGATCGCTCGTCATGGTCTGATCGACCTCGATATCGAGTGCAAGGGCGATCTGCATATCGACGACCACCACACCGTCGAGGATGTCGGTATTACCCTCGGCCAGGCCTTTACCAAGGCCATCGGCGACAAGAAGGGCATGACTCGTTACGGCCATTCCTACGTGCCGCTGGACGAAGCGCTGTCGCGCGTGGTGATCGACTTCTCTGGTCGTCCGGGCCTGCAGATGCACGTGCCGTTCACTCGCGCCGTGGTCGGTGGTTTCGACGTCGATCTGTTCCAGGAATTCTTCCAGGGCTTCGTCAATCACGCCCAGGTCAGCCTGCACATCGACAACCTGCGTGGGCACAACACCCACCACCAGATCGAGACCGTGTTCAAGGCCTTCGGCCGCGCGCTGCGCATGGCCGTGGAACTGGACCCGCGTATGGCCGGGCAGATGCCGTCGACCAAGGGCTGCCTGTAAATGCAGACGGTAGCCGTAATCGACTATGGCATGGGCAACCTGCACTCGGTGGCCAAGGCGCTGGAGCACGTTGGCGCCGGCCGCGTGCTGGTGACCTCGGACGCCAAGGTGATTCGCGAGGCCGATCGTGTGGTGTTCCCCGGTGTTGGCGCGATCCGCGACTGCATGGCCGAGATCAAGCGCCTGGGTTTCGACGAGCTGGTGCGTGAAGTCAGCGCCGACCGTCCCTTCCTCGGTATCTGCGTCGGTATGCAGGCGCTGCTCGAGCGCAGCGAAGAGAACGACGGCGTCGACTGCATCGGCTTGTTCCCCGGTCAGGTGCGCTTCTTCGGCAAGGATCTGGCCGAGGATGGCGAGCGCCTGAAGGTGCCGCACATGGGCTGGAACGAAGTGGCGCAGGCGGTCAAACACCCGCTGTGGCACGACATCCCGGACAGCGCACGCTTCTACTTCGTGCACAGCTATTACATCGAGGCCGGCAAGCCGCAGCAGGTGGTCGGTCGCGGTCACTACGGCAAGGACTTCGCCGCGGCGCTGGCCGAGGGCTCGCGCTTCGCCGTGCAGTTCCACCCGGAGAAGAGCCATACCCACGGCCTGCAGTTGCTGCAGAACTTCGCCGCCTGGGATGGGCGCTGGTAATGGCCCGCAGCAAGGTCCCCAGTCTCGCGCTCGAGCCTGCCCAGGAGCAGGCCGCGCTGCTGATGCTGCAACGCTTTCTCGATGAGCGTTTCGAGCTGCAGCTGGGCACCTTCGAAGTGCAGGAAGTCCTCGACCAGATCACCCGCGAGCTGGCGCCGCACTATTACAACAAGGCGATTCTCGATGTGCAGGCGCACCTGAAAGACAGGTTCGAAAGCATCGAGAGCGACCTCTGGGCGCTCGAAAAGAGCTGAGCGCCTTACTGAATTCAAACTTGAGCAGGTTCAACCGATGCTGATTATCCCCGCTATCGATCTGAAGGACGGCGCTTGCGTGCGTCTGCGCCAGGGCCGCATGGAAGATTCCACGGTGTTCTCCGATGACCCGGTAAGCATGGCTGCCAAATGGGTCGAGGGTGGCTGCCGTCGTCTGCATCTGGTCGACCTGAACGGCGCCTTCGAAGGCCAGCCGGTCAATGGTGAAGTGGTCACCGCCATCGCCAAGCGCTACCCGACCCTGCCGATCCAGATCGGCGGCGGCATCCGTACCCTGGAGACCATCGAGCACTACGTGCGCGCTGGTGTCAGCTACGTGATCATCGGCACCAAGGCGGTTAAAGAGCCCGAGTTCGTCACCGAGGCGTGCAAGGCCTTCCCCGGCAAGGTCATCGTTGGCCTGGACGCCAAGGACGGTTTCGTCGCCACCGACGGCTGGGCTGAAGTGTCCAGCGTGCAGGCCACCGACCTGGCCAAGCGCTTCGAGGCCGATGGCGTCTCGGCAATCGTTTATACCGACATCGCCAAAGACGGCATGATGCAGGGCTGCAACGTCGAAGCCACCACCGCGCTGGCTGCCGCCAGCAAGATTCCGGTGATCGCCTCCGGCGGCATCCACAACCTCGGCGACATCGAGAAGCTGCTGCTGGCGCGTTCGCCCGGCATCATCGGCGCCATCACCGGCCGTGCCATCTACGAAGGCACCCTGGATGTGGCCGAGGCGCAGAGCTTCTGCGACAGCTTCAAGGGTTAACAGGCTGTTGAAAAACTACCTGCGTTGCCATTGCTGCGTTAAAAACAGCCTCAAAATGCTCATTTACAACACGTAAACTGCGCTTTTTCGGCTGTTTTTGTGGGGCCGCCATCGGTATTGCACTGGCTGCCTCGCCTACGTTTTTCAACGGCCTGTTTAGCCGTAGGGCGGGTGAAACCCGCCGCAATTGACGCAATCTTTATCGGTGGGTTGCACCCACCCTACGGGAGCTCCGTATGGCACTGGCTAAACGCATTATCCCCTGCCTCGACGTGGACAACGGCCGCGTGGTCAAGGGCGTCAAGTTCGAGAACATCCGCGACGCCGGTGATCCGGTGGAGATCGCTCGCCGCTACGATGAGCAGGGCGCCGACGAGATCACCTTCCTCGACATTACCGCCAGCGTCGATGGCCGCGATACCACCCTGCACACCGTCGAGCGCATGGCCAGCCAGGTGTTCATCCCGCTCACCGTCGGTGGCGGCGTGCGTACCGTGCAGGACATTCGCAACCTGCTCAATGCCGGTGCCGACAAGGTGTCGATCAACACCGCCGCAGTGTTCAACCCCGATTTCGTCGGCGAAGCCGCTGCGCGTTTCGGCTCGCAGTGCATCGTCGTCGCCATCGACGCCAAGCGTGTTTCCGCGCCGGGCGAGCCGGGTCGCTGGGAAATCTTCACCCATGGCGGGCGCAAGCCGACCGGTCTGGATGCCGTGGAGTGGGCGCGCAAGATGGAAGACCTGGGCGCCGGTGAGATCCTGCTGACCAGCATGGATCAGGACGGCGTCAAGAGCGGTTACGACCTCGGTGTGACCCGCGCCATCAGCGAGGCCGTGCGCGTGCCGGTGATCGCCTCCGGCGGCGTCGGCAACCTGCAGCACCTGGCCGACGGCATCCTCGAAGGCAAGGCTGATGCCGTGCTGGCCGCGAGTATCTTCCACTTCGGCGAGTACACCGTGCCGGAAGCCAAGGCCTACCTGGCCAGTCGCGGTATCGTGGTGCGCTAAGGCTCCGGCCTGTTCGGGTCACGCTCGTGGCCCGTTGATCGCTCGACAGAGCAGGTAATGAAAGCTGCGGGCGAGTCGACGGCAAAGTGCCAGCGATGCGGCTAAAATCTCGCACCATTCCTGAATCCTATGCCTCTGCTTCTGGCGGATGGCATTCCCTTGCCGAACTTTCCGACACGGAGTCCCCATGTTCCTTCTTCGATTCGTGACCATACTGGCCCTGGCGTGTGGCCTCAGCCTCGCACGCGCCGAACCGCTGGTGCTGCTCACGGAGAATCTGCCCCCCTTCAACATGTCGGTCGCCGGCACCAACTATGCCCGTGACGATGGCGTGACGGGCATCAGCTCGGACATCCTGCGCGCGGTGTGCGAGCGTGCTCAGGTCCAGTGCCAGCAGATCTTGCGCTTCCCCTGGCAGCGTGTTTACCAGCAGACGCTGGACGATGCGGGCTACGGGCTGTTCTCCACCGCGCGTACCGCAGAGCGTGAAGGGCTGTTCAAGTGGGTGGGGCCGATCGCCAGCAACGAATGGGTGCTGTTCAGCAAGGGTGACAGTTCGATCCAGTTGAATAGTCTCGACGACGCACGGCGTTACCGTATCGGCGGCTATAAAGGTGACGCCAAGACCCAGTTCCTGCTCGATCGTGGTCTGGAGGTACAGACGGCATTGCGTGACAGCGAGAACGTCAAGAAGCTGGAAAGGGGGCAGATCGACTTGTGGGTTACCTCCAATCAGGCGGGGCGTTTCGTCGCGCGCCAGGAGGGCCTGGAGAACCTCAAGGTGGTGCAGAATCTGCACACCGCTGATCTCTACCTGGCGCTCAACCTGCAGACTCCTGACGAGCTGGTGCAGAAGTTGCAAAGTGCACTGGACTCGCTGCGGGCCGAGGGTGCGTTGAGGAGTATCGAGGCGCGCTACTGAGGCACACTGCCAGTAATCGTTGGGCCGGGGAGGGCGTGGCGGTTATCCTGAGGTGGTCTGCCTTTTCATAGAAAGAGAAATGTCATGTTCAAACGTCTGCTAATCGCGTTCGCTGGCACCCTTATGGTGCTCGCTGGCGCGGTGCGCGCCGAAGTGGACCCGAACTACAGCGTGGTCCTGCTGACCGAGAATTTCCCGCCTTACAACATGGCGATCAACGGCAAGAACTTCGCTCAGGAAGACAATATCGATGGCATCGCCGTGGATGTGGTCAGAGAGATGTTCAAGCGTGCCGGGGTCAAGTACAGCCTGACCCTGCGTTTCCCCTGGGATCGTATCTACAAGCTGGCGCTGGAAAAACCGAACTACGGTGTTTTTGTCACCGCGCGCCTGCCGGAGCGTGAGCAACTGTTCAAGTGGGTTGGCCCGATCGGTCCTGATGACTGGGTACTGCTGGCCAAGGGCGACAGTTCGATCAACCTGGCCAGCCTGGATGAGGCCAAGCAGTATCGCATTGGTGCCTACAAGGGCGACGCCATCTCCGAGTATCTGGTCGACAAGGGTGTGGAGCACAGCACCTCGTTGCGTGACCAGGAAAATGCCCGCAAGCTGATGGCCGGGCAGATCGATCTGTGGGCCACCGGTGACCCTGCCGGCCGCTACCTGGCCAAGCAGGAGGGTATTTCCGGTCTGCGCACCGTATTGCGCTTCGACAGTGCCGAGCTTTACCTGGCGCTGAACAAGGAAATGCCTGACGAGATCGTCGCCAAGCTACAGGCAGCGCTGGATCAGATGCGCGCCGAAGGCTTTGTCGACGAGACGCTGAACAACTACCTGTAAGCACCGAACACGCGACCGGCCACGAGCCGGTCGCTTGCCATGGATGGCAAAGCCACTGAGTGCCAATGACCGGGCTCAGGCCCATGCAAGGATGTCGCTAGCCATAACCAAAATCATGCGAGCGGTACGTCTTATGCTGAATACTCTGAAGAAAAGCCTGTTTGTCACCTTGTTCATGCTCTGCGGTTCCGCGTACGCGGAGTTGCCGCAGGATTACAAGGTGGTGCTGCTGACCGAGAATTTCCCGCCCTTCAACATGGCGGTGGACGACAAGAACTTCGCCCGTGACGACGGTATCGATGGCATCAGTGCCGACATCGTGCGCGAGATGTTTAAGCGTGCCGGCATCGACTACACCCTGACCCTGCGTTTCCCCTGGGACCGCCTCTATCGCCTGACGCTGGACAAACCCAACTACGGGCTGTTCTCCACCACCTATACCGAGGAGCGCAAGCCGCTGTTCAAATGGGTCGGCCCGATCGCCAAGACCGGCTGGGTGTTGCTCGCCGCGCCGGGTAACGACATCAAGGTGTCGACTCTGCAGGATGCTGCCAAATATCGCATCGGTGCCTACAAGAACGATGCGGTCAGCCAGAACCTGGAGAGCCAGGGCCTGGAGCCAATCAACGCCCTGCGCGACCAGGAGAATGTGAAGAAGCTGGTGCGTGGGCAAATCGACCTGTGGGCCACCACCGACCCTGTGGGCCGTTATCTGGCCAAGCAGGAAGACGTCACCGGCCTCAATACCGTGCTGCGTTTCAGGGATGCCGAGCTGTATCTGGCCCTGAACAAAGACACCCCGGATGAGGTAGTCGAGCGCCTGCAGAAGGCGCTGGACGAGCTGCGCAGCGAAGGCTTCATCGACGACATTACCGAGAATTACCTGTAACTCCGTGCGATAGCGCGAACTAGGCGGCTTTGCGGTGCTCTGCGGAAACGGTGATGCCTGTCAGTGAGGCATAGGAAGATGAGCCTGTAGGAGCCAGCTTGCTGGCGATCCGACGTATCGATAACCATCCGGCGTTGGTGGCGAAAAGCATCGCCGGCAAGCCGGCTCCTACGATTCTGTAGCGATGCCGGCTCCCGGGGCACCTATGGTAGGTGCCTCGGGAGCCTTATCTGGTCGGCTTGGCTCAGTTGCCGCGTGTGACGCTCAGGCCCTTGAGCAGGTTGAGGGCCTGGCTCAACTGGTAGTCGTCGTCCTGCGGGCGCTCAGTGCGTGCTGCCTGTGCGGCCTTGCTCGGGCGATCAGCGCCGCCGTTGCCATTGCCCAGGTGGCCCTGCAGGTCGGCTTCCTTGATGCCTTCACTGTCCTGCTCGCGGGTGAGCTTGGCGCGCGCCACTTCGATGTCGGGGACGATGCCCTGAGCCTGGATCGAGCGGCCGTTGGGCGTGAAATACAGGGCGGTGGTCAGTTTCAGTGCGCGGTCGTTGTTCAGCGGCAGCACGGTCTGTACCGAGCCCTTGCCGAAGCTGTCGGTGCCCATCAGTACCGCGCGTTTGTGATCCTGCAGCGCTCCGGCGACGATCTCCGAAGCAGAGGCGCTGCCGCCGTTGATCAGCACCACCAGCGGTACGCCTTCGCTGGCGTCGGCCGGGTCGGCGTTGAAGCGCAGCTCGGAGTTGGCCAGGCGACCCTCGGTGTAGACGATCAAGCCCTTCTTGAGGAAATGGTCGGTGACCTCCACCGCCGCCTGCAGCACGCCGCCGGGGTTGTTGCGCAGGTCCATGACCAGGCCGCGCAGCTTCTTGTTGCCGTTGTCCTTGCGCAGCTTGGTCAGCGCCTTGCCGACCTCTTCGCCGGTGTTGACCTGGAACTGCGAGATGCGCAGGTAGCCGTAGCCGTCCTCAAGCATCTGGCTCTTGACGCTGCGCACCTTGATCACCGCACGGGTCAGGGTCAGGTCGAACGGGCGACCGCCATCACGCACCAGCGTCAGCTCGATCGTGCTACCGGCCTTGCCGCGCATCTTGTCCACGGCTTCCATCATCGACAGGCCCTTGGTCGGCTGGCCGTCGATCTTGACGATCAGGTCGCCGGGCTGGATGCCCGCCTTCGATGCCGGCGTGTCGTCGATGGGCGAGACCACCTTGACGAAGCCATCCTCCATACCGACCTCGATGCCCAGGCCGCCGAACTCGCCGCTGGTGCTTTCCTGCAGTTCGGCGAAGGCTTCCGGCTCGAGGTAGGCCGAGTGCGGGTCGAGGTTGCTGAGCATGCCCTTGATGGCATTCTCCAGCAGGGTCTTATCGCTCACCGGCTCGACATAGGCTGCCTTGATGCGGTCCATCACCTCGGCGAAGGTGCGCAGATCATCCAGCGGCAGTGGAGCCTTGCCGCTCGCCGCCGGTGCCGGCGCGGGGGCAGGCTCGGCGGCGTGCAGGGCTGGAACGCCGAGCAGCAGCCCGAGGGCCATAGCCAGGCAGGTGGGGCGAAAGCGATGGGGCATGAACACAACTCCTAAATGAATGAGGCGCTACCAGGCCGATGAAAAACTACCTGCGTTGGCAATACTGCGTTAAGAACGGCCTCAGAATGCTCATTTACAGCTCGTAAACTCGAATGCGAGCCCAGTCCGTTCTTCGGCCGTTTTTGCGGGGCCGCCATCGGTATTGTCTTGCCTGCCTCGCTTACGTTTTTCAAAGACTTGGTTATCCCTGCGCGCGGCACCACTGTGCCGGATCACTCGGGCGACCGTTCTGGCGAATGGCGAAGTACAGTGCTGATGTTTCCTGGCCACCGCTGCTACCTACGGTGGCGATGGGATCGCCGGCCTTTACCACGTCTCCGGCACTCTTGAGCAGGTTCTGGTTGTGGCCATACAGGCTCAGATAACCGTTGCCATGGTCGAGAATGACCAACAGACCGGCGCCGCGCAACCAGTCGGCGAATACCACGCGACCACCATGCACGGCGCGTACCTGACTGCCAGCGGGCGCACCGATCAGCACGCCATCCCACTTAGTACGAGCGTCGCCGCCGCGAGGGGTTCCGTAGCGTGCTACCAATCGGCCATCGACCGGCCACGGCAACTTGCCGCGTGCGCTGGCGAAAGGCCCGCCGTAGACAGCACCAGATGTCACCAACGGGCCGCTTGGCTGGCTGGGCTGCTGGCCTGGCCGAGCCTGCTCTGCCTGCTGCGCGGCCAGGGCGCGCTTGCGCGCCTCTGCGGCCTCGCGCGCCTGGCGGGCCAGGGTTTCTTCGATGGTCTTCAGTACGCGACCGAGTTCGGCCTGTTCCTGCTGGCGCGCCTTGAGTCGCTGATCACGGGTGGCGAAGTCGCGGTTGAGCTTGGCCAGGGCCTGCTGGCGTTCCTTGCGCGCTTCGGCGAGCTTGGCGTGGCGCTCATCCAGGCCCGCTTTCTGCGCCTGCAGCTGGGCCTGGTGGTTGTTGATTTCCTGCTCGACGTTGGCCAATTGGCGCAGGGTCTCGTTGAACGCGGCGAGCTGTTCGAGACGCGCCTGGCTGAGGTAGTCGTAGTAGGTGAGGGTGCGTGAGAATTTTTCCGGGTTCTGCTGGTTGAGCAGCAGCTTGACGTATTCCTGGCGGCCACTCTGATAGGCCGCGCGGGCCTGGATAGCGATCAGCCGTTGCTGTTCAGTGCGCGCGCCCTGAAGTTTTTTTTTCTCCTGATCCAGGCGCTGGATTTCCTGCTCGCTGCCCTTGAGCTCGCGCTGCAGTTCCTTGACCTGGTTTTCCAGGTCGCCCATCTCGGTCTCGGTCTTCTTCAGCTGTTGCTGCACGCCGGATTTCTCCTGCTGCAGTTTCTCCAGCAGCTTCTTCAGCTCGGCAACGTCCTGGCGCGCCGCTTCCAGCTGGCGCTGGGTATCGGCGCGCTGATCGGCGATGGCCGGAGCGATCAGGCTGCTGAGCAGAATCAGGGCAAGGATGCGAAGCATGGGCGGGGCGATACCTGGCGGAGTAGCGAATGGCGCTTAGTATGCCTAAAAAACCGGCGGCAAGCTGCAAGCCACAAGCAGCTAGAAGAGCGAACGTGACGCGTAGCCTGGATGCAATCCGGGGGGAGATTCCCCGGATTGCATTGGGCTACGATGCTTGCGTCTTATTGCAGCTCGACGATGGTCTTGCCCGTCATCTCGGCCGGCTGTGGCAGGCCCATCAGCTTGAGCAGGGTCGGCGCCACATCGGCCAGCACGCCACCTTCACGGATACGCGCCGGGCGTTTGCCGACGTAGATGAACGGTACCGGCTCGCAGGTGTGGGCGGTGTGCGCCTGGCCGGTGCACTCGTCTTCCATCTGCTCGACGTTGCCGTGGTCGGCGGTGATCAGCGCTTCGCCGCCGACCTTCTCCAGTGCAGCGGTGATGCGGCCGACACAGCTGTCGAGGGTTTCCACTGCCTTGACTGCTGCCTCGAACACGCCGGTATGGCCGACCATGTCGCCGTTGGCGTAATTGACGATGATCACGTCATAACGCTGGTTGTCGATGGCATCGACGATCCTGTCGGTGACTTCCGGCGCGCTCATCTCTGGCTTGAGGTCGTAGGTGGCGACGTTCGGCGAGGGGATGAGGATGCGTTCTTCGCCCTCGAACGGCTCTTCGCGGCCGCCGGAGAAGAAGAAGGTGACGTGAGCGTATTTCTCGGTTTCGGCGATGCGCAGCTGGGTCTTGCCGTTCTTCGCCAGGTATTCGCCGAGCACATTGGTCAGAGCTTCCGGAGCGAAGGCGCTGGGGGCCGGGATGCTCGCCGCGTACTGGGTGAGCATGACGAAGCCGACCTGCGGTGCACGCTTGCGCTCGAATTCCTTGAAACCAGGCTCGACGAAGGCGCGGGTCAGTTCGCGGGCGCGGTCGGCGCGGAAGTTCATGAACACCACGGCGTCGCCGTCCTCGACCTGCACCGGTGTACCGATGGTGGTGGCCTTGACGAATTCGTCGCTCTCGCCGCGTTCGTAGGCGGCCTGCAGGCCTGCCAGTGCGGTGGCGGCGTTGAACTGGCCGGCGCCGTCGACGATCAGGTGGTAGGCCTGCTCGACGCGGTCCCAGCGGTTGTCGCGGTCCATGGCGAAATAACGGCCGGTGAGGCTGGCGATGCGGCCCTTGCCGAGGCGGGCGAAGGCGGCGTCGAGCAGCTCGATCGACGGCTGCGCGCTTTTCGGCGGTGTGTCGCGGCCGTCGAGGAAAGCGTGCAGGTAGATCTTCTCGGCGCCGCGCTTGGCGGCCAGTTCGGCCATGGCGACGATGTGATCCTGGTGGCTGTGTACGCCGCCATCGGAGAGCAGGCCGAGGATGTGCACGGCCTTGCCGGCGGCCA
>Ga0228664_1001835_pt1 | contig 10472 bp, 7 predicted proteins | sample 78DmetaG_FD_183029 | JGI IMG/M metagenome (GOLD analysis project Ga0228664, IMG submission 183029) | Seawater microbial communities from Monterey Bay, California, United States - 78D | ecosystem: Environmental > Aquatic > Marine > Coastal | place: USA: California | collected 2016-09-26 | reverse complement strand
CTCCATAAAATGACCACCACATATTAATTCAGCACACCAATAGCATGCTGGTTCAATTCGTCCTTTCTTTAGGTTCTCAATAAGTTGTTTTCTAACTTCAGTTTTTTTATATTTTGAAAATGATACACCTTTGAATTGAGCTGGAGTGCGTATATCATTAATTTCACTATTATCATTTACTTTTGGAGTATTAGAATCGTCCATTTAGTTTGTATTTTATTCTCTATATGTAAATTAAATTAGAAAAATAAACTTATTGTTAATAATCTATTAGTCAATTATTTAAAGAAATGTATCAATATGATGACGATGATGATGATGATGATGATGATGAAATAAAATATTATTTATATGAATGTAATTTGAACCGTGATATAGAAAATAATATAGGAGAAGTGAAAGCACCCGAATTTACCATGAAAGATATTATATTTATTGATGAAAAATATAAACGATGTTATGAAAAAATAATAAAGAATGCAAACAAATATCAAGATACTGTAGATGAGTTGACAAATATACTGGATATAAATGAGTTGTATATGGAACATAGAAGTAATGTTGAACGATTAATAACTATGATGAATGAATATAATGCTATCTATACATCAGTAACATTAAATCAAGACTTAACATTGTATGAAAAAATGAATGAATATATGGTTGTGCGTTCAAAACAAATCCAAATATATTTTCATGAAATAGAACCTGTATTGCAGGGGGTTAAAGATAATTTGTTTGAGTTATTGGAAGTAACCCGGTAACACATGTAATTATATATTGTTGATAAAATATATAATAAAAAGAAAACATAATAAAGTATATATGTTCAAAATATTAGAATTTTTTAATCAAAGTGATGTTATTGATTCTGGTGGGGCAGAAGTACACAATTATAAATTAGAAGTTTATAGAAAAACATATGATATGTATAAAGAAAAGGAATATGATGAAAGAAGTCCATTTACTGTCAATAATACAAATCATTATAATAGTGAGAAGAAATGTCTAACCGTATTGGAAGAATATGATATTTCGCCGAAAATAATTGATAGTAATGAGAACTCATTATTATTAAGTAATTGTGGTGAAATGATAAATAATGATAATTTACCACATGATTGGAAAGAACAAATTATTAATATTCATGAAATATTAGAGTATGAAAATATTTACCACAATGATATAAAACCTGATAATTTTGCATTGAAGGATGAAAAAATCTATTTAATTGATTATGGGTGGGCAAGTGAAAATATACCTGGATACCCTTATTTCAATTTAAATTTAAAATTGATAAATGATTCAAACACGTTTAATGAGTTATTTCATAATATTTATAATAAATCATCATCATTATTATTACAATGTGGAGTGTCATTAAATTATGATATAAATAAATATTATCGAATTACTCGGTAATGATACGAGGAACGATATTGATAGTTTGTAATTCTTGTGACATAAGTTTGTATGCATAGGGAATATCAACCTTCGCGAAGTCGGTACGATTATCACATGTTTTACACAAATGAATAGAGAAGTTACCGCTGGTGTGAAGTTTACTTTTCTTGCCATCATTATAGGACGCAATCATTCCACATTTTTTACATACATGCACATTGTACTTGTCGGAAACGTCATACATACGTTCTTTACAGAATCTGGTCATACCGTGTGCAATCATAACATCTCTTTCCATTTCTCCAATACGGAAACCACCATCACGACTTCTACCCTCAGCAGGTTGTCTTGTAAGATTAACCATTGGACCAATAGAACGGCTATGTTGTTTATCTGATACCATGTGTTTGAGTCGCTGATAAAATACAGGACCAAGGAATATATTGGTTTCAATTTGTTCGCCAGTAAGACCATTATACATGAGTTCATTGCCATAACTTTCATAACCAAGATTTAATAGTTCTGCGGCAATAGTCTTGACATCTAAGTTTCCAAAACTGGTACCGTCTCCAAACATTCCCAATTCAAGAAGAACCTTTCCAAGTAAAGTTTCTTTCAGTTGTCCAATGGTCATTCTGGATGGAATAGCATGTGGATTAATAATAATATCAGGACGTAGTCCAGACTTTGTAAATGGCATATCACACTCAGGAATAATGTTACCAGCAGTACCCTTTTGTCCATGACGACTTGAAAACTTATCACCAAATGTAGGTTTACGCAAGACTCTGGTGCGAACCTTGGCAAAATTATAACCATCACCATTACGTCCTGTGAAATTTTTGTCAATATAAGTATCTTCTGTAGTACGAAATGTTTTACTTTGGTCTTCATATTTAATAACCTTTGTAGGGTCATTACGATTTTCTTTGATAGGTACAATTTTTGCAATAATAACATCTCTGTTTTCTACACGTTCATTCACAGGAATAAAACCATCTGCATTGAGTTTGTCATAATTTCCAAATTTAATACCCTTTGTTTTAGAAGGGTCTGGTTTACAACGTATAATTTCATCACGAATAATATTTTTATCTTCATCTTTTTCTGTATGATAAATAGTAGCTAAGAATAATCCACGGTCAATAGAAGCTTTATTAATCAATACACTATCTTCTTGATTATATCCAGTATGTGTCATAATAGCAACATGAATTTGTGTACCAGATGGAATCTTGTTAAGGTGTAGAAAGTTCATAATTCGCGTGTCCACCAATGGACGAGTTGGATAATTGAGTACATAGGCAGTTTTATCCATCCGCTTGTCATAATTGGTAGCATATACACCCATAGCTTGCTTACCCATTGCACAATTACTACTCGCAAATTGTGACGCAATAAACGAATGGTTTTCACTATCTACCTCAATATCAGAAATTAGTCCATCTGGTTCCCTTGTAATAGACATTATTGGTACAAATAGAAAGTTAGAGTGCTCAATAACATTAGTTTGCCATTCATCAAACTCTATGTATTTATTTGTATGTATTCTTTTTGATTTAAGGTATTCAATAATTTGAAATGATTGATTATTTTTGGTTAAAGCATATGCATATCCAATCGTGTCAAAATAATGAATTAAATTATCATGATTACTTGATATGGAATAAGATATACAAACACGAGTATCTGAAATTTGCTTTTCGTTAATATTATTGGTAGTTTTAATACCATTTTGATGTAAAATTTGCTGACATTGTTCCATAAACTTAATAAGCTGCTCTTTATATTCGGGATGAACTTGTTGGCTGGTTTTGGCAGTACGAATAATGTATGTAATAGGGTCTTGTTTTCTGGAATCAACCGTTTTAAACCAAGATATTTTACAACCGTCCCCTCCTTGAAATCCCTTCATAAAATGTTTACCATATTCGGGTGTCTTCATAATCCATTCAGGAATACTATTACGAAGTGTTGTTGTTTTTTTTCCATAAGAAGTACCTAATGATATTAAGAATGCAGGAAAACACCCATTATATGTACACGAAAATGTACTATGAGTTTGTGAACGGTCGCTATCTGTAGGAGTAAATGTACGTGTACCATAAATAATTTTTGAAGGGTTAAACCCGCATGTAATTACATCATTATTAAACTGAACCGCATCGTTCATTTGTCCAAAATCAAAAGAGCATTGAAATTCTTTATATTTATATTTATTATTTTTATTTTTTTCATATATATTGATAGAACCGTCGGCATATAGGAATCCAATAATTCTTGACAATACACATAATTTATCATTATTGTCATAAAGGGGCAATAAATTATTATTTTTCAAGTGAATCATATAATTTTGTATTTTATTGACCTTTCGGTTAGCGGTTTCGTCGATATTTAAATCCCGCATTTTATCAATAAATGTATCTTCAGTAATGATTACTTGCTTATCCTTCATATTTACAACATTATTCGTATAATTAGTCATACAAATACCTATTTTCAACTGATTATTATAAATCATATCCATGACCGTTTTCCAACCTTGGTCTGTCATAAATTTATGGTCTTCGGTTGCAATTATGGTACGACCACTAATAGTGGTTAATTTATAAATAGGATATTCATTTTTACGGATAAAATGATTACAAACAGTCGTAGTAGTAATATCCATATTTGTAGGATTAAATGATAACACCTTTTCACCAATTGTTATTTCTCCAATCGGTTTTTTAATTCCAGATGCCATCCAAACCTCTTCTTTAGGGTCTAAACATTGGTAGGTGTTTCTGGGTGCTTGATTATGGTCGGGAAAGGGTACACATGAAGCCAATACTCCAAAAATAGTACTTGGATGAATTTCACAATGAGTATAATTGAAATGTGACGACTTTTGTAGATATGAATTCTTGGCTTTCATTGCAATCATAGCATAATTTTGTTCTTCTGGGTCAATATATTCAATAACAGATTCATCAATATTACAATTAGTTAACAAATCATTCCATGTTAAATTCTTATCAACTAATTTTTTAATTATATCAGCAGTAATAATAGCCTTGTTATTTTTAACACGTAAAACTGGGCGGGTTAATCTACCGCCATCATTACAAATACGGATTTCCATCTCTTTATAATCAAAGACAATAGATGTATAAATATTAATAATTCCAGTATATTTTTTCATTTTCAAATCATTATATAGTTCAGTGGGTGTATTGGTAATGCCTTGCCATGCACCATTAATGAATACCTTAACAGATTTATACAATTCCGTCGTATCTTGGATAGTATCCAATGTAATAATGTATGGTTGAATATAGTCATACAATGCAGAACTATTTGTAGAAATGGTCAAGTGTGCCATATAACTAATGTTTTTCACAATTCCAATAGATTGACCTTCTGGTGTTTCCGCTGGACATAAAAAGCCCCAAATGGTATTATGTAATTTACGAGGAGCGATAAGCTCGCCGCTTTTCTCAAGTGGAGTATTTATACGGCGTAAATGACTCAGACTGGATGCATATGTAAGACGACTAAGTACTTGTGCAACACCAACTTTACTACTGTTTGACTGTTTAATACTGAAATCACCTGTTGATAATGCCCGATTAATTCCATTCTCAATTGTTGTTGATTTCATAATTTTGTAAATATTTGTCTGATTAACAATATTGCCATAATCTTCACTTGAACGCCATGAACCTGTATTAATTTCACGAACAATTTGTTTTTGCATTTCTTTCACTAATTTATTGAAATAATTACGGAACAAGTTATTTAATAATGTACCAGTTAGTTCAATTCGCTTGTTTAAATAAGAATCTCTATCATCTGCATCTCTCCATCCTAAGCTTGCACTAAGTAGTTTGGCGGTCATATAACCAATTAAGAATATTTTTTGTGACTTTGTTTTACAGTGTGGAAATATATCATTTTCAATAATATCTAATGTAAACTCGCGTTTTTTTTGGATACCAGTTTCTCTGTCCATGTTAATTGGAGTATATATAGCATAATTAGTAATATATTGTATAGCATCTTCCTGTGTTAAATATTCGTTTGCATCAATTATAGACGCTTGGAGATGTTGTAACATAACTTTCGTTTCATCATTGTTAATGTCTAATATAATATGTTTACAAATATCCTTATCCGTAGTAATACCAAACGCCCTGAATAAGATAAATAATTCAATCGGTTGTTTAACACGAGGAATATTAACAAATATACCGTGACCAAAACCATTGTTTTTGGCAGAAATCATCATTTGTACCTGTTTTGGTGATATGCATTTGAAATCTGGTACCGATTTTATTTCAGCTGACCATAACCATTTTGTTGAATTCTTTTTAACATCAAAACAATATATACGGTTTTCTGCAGCACGTTCCTGACCAATTACAGTTTTTTCTGATCCCTTAATAATAAAATATCCACCAGAATCCATAATACATTCTCCCGTTAATTGAGAATTGGTGAAATTATTATTCTGGTTCAATACACAAATGGATGATTTTAACATAATTGGCATCTTTCCAATATTAATCTTAGGAATTGTTTTCTTGATTACACGAGGTGTGTTCATACATTCGGTATTACGAACCGTATACTCAATATCAATATCAATTGTCATTGTAGATGCATATGTAAAATTTCGTAATTTAGCTTCTTGAGGTAACATAATTTTTGTTGCTCCATTATTTTCATGAATTTGAGGAGGGTATAATTTAAAATTATTGAATTGAATGGAACACTCTAACATATACATTTGCTTTTCCTCTATATAATCATTCTCTGAGTGTATTTTTACTGGATTAAACATATCAATTGTACGTTGGATTTGATAATTTACAAAGTTGTTGTATGATTCAATTTGGTGACGAACTAAACGGTCCAAATGCTTCCCTTCAAAATAGGATTCAATGATTTGATACGGTTCTTCCGTATATTCACCAAGATGTTCCAAAATATCTTTCTCAGTACTATCCATTTTATCTTGAATCTCCTTTGTTTGCGTTTCTATCTTCGCTTCAGTATCAATAATGGACTTAATAATACCAGTTTCGTGATTTTCACGCGGTTTACGTATTTTTAATTTACGGGGTACCGTTGCTGGTACTACATCAGGATTTGTATCTTGAGATACTGCTTTCATTTCTAATGACATGATTAGTTGCAATTTGAACAAAGAATTTGACAATAGTTTATTTCAATTTTTTGAAAAGTTATTATTATGAATGTAATTAAAAAGATGCTTTTATATTTTATAATTATTATGTATAAATCAACAAAATTTCTTACGTATTTGGATAATTATTCCAATAAAATTGATGTATCCTCGTCTCATTATAAAAAATTAATCGGTAATATTAATCAATACTATTTGAATAGTAATACAATTGGTTTACATGCAGAAGATATATATAATTATATCGATACGACAGATACTGATACCGTGGTTAATAATATGAAACCAGATATTCCAATTCAAAAAACAAAAAAGCTTAACATAAAAACTGATGTTAATTGTATAAACGATTTGTTACAAATTATTGACGAAAATCAGTATGACCCTACTATAGAATATAATATTGATTTGAAGTCTTTGCATAATATTAAAACCGAATTAAATATTTTAAATAATATGATTGGTATGGAATCTATAAAGACTTCTGTATTAAACCAAATGCTGTATTTTATACAAAATTTGGATGGTGATATTGATGGAGGGGGGGATTTTAAACATACTGTATTATATGGTCAACCTGGTACAGGTAAAACTGAAATAGCGAAGTTAATTGGAAAAATATATTCAAAAGTAGGTATCTTAAAAAATAACGTATTTAAAAAGGTTACTCGTGGGGATTTAATTGCTGGGTATCTTGGTCAAACCGCAATAAAAACAACCAAAGTTGTCAATGAATGTGTTGGTGGAGTTTTATTCATAGATGAAGCATATTCACTTGCACCACCTGATGGAAATGATAGTTTTTCAAAGGAATGCTTGGATACATTATGTGAATTATTGAGTGACCATAAAAATGATTTAATGGTTATTATTGCTGGGTATGAAGATGATTTGCAAAACACTTTTTTTAAATCTAATAAAGGATTAGAATCAAGATTTATTTGGAAATTTGCAATGCAGCCATATACTGCACCTGAACTTCTACTTATTTTTAAAAAGAAAGTCAATGAAATCAGTTGGAAACTATCAGTAGAACAAGATATATTAAGTAAATGGTTTTCTGGAAATTATAAACAGTTTGTTCACTATGGAAGAGATATGGAACATTTGTTAACATGTGTGAAAATATGTCATGGACGACGTATCTACGGTAAAGATATAGAATTACGTAAGTTAATTACACTGGATGACCTTAAAACAGGATATGATGAATTTGTGTCAAGTAATAAATCAAAATCGGTGCCTACTTATTTGCAAAGTATTTATATCTAAAATCTATATATATGATATATGAAACAAAATAGGACTAAAAAAAGATTTAAGAAAAAAGGAGGAACTAAGGAGAAACAAACACCAAATAAAACAATAAAACATAGGAAAGGGAGGCTTGAAACCCAGAAAAATAAAGAAAGTGTAATTGATTTAATTAAAGATCATAATATTAAAGCTTCATCCGGTAGTATATTTCGCGCATTATCACAAAATAATAAAGCAGAATTTAATGATGTTAGAGAACTTACAAGAGACCAGATTATAAAAATATATTATAAGTGGCTAGAAGTTGAACGTAATCGCCTTAGCGCAAACCGTCTCAAAAAGAAGGAGGGACCTGATATAGATAATAAGATTACTAAACGTAGAAAAACAACTATAAAAAAAACAAACCAAAATTCTAATGATATTATTTTAAATAATTTAGAAGTAGCAGAAGCAGCAGAAACAGCAGCAGCAGAACAAGAAAAATTTGATATTATGGGTACATATGGTACTCAGGATTATCCAGTGCCAAGTTCACCTACACAAACTATGATTATTGATGATTATCCGGTTGGTATGTCTCCCTATGGTACAAAACGGCAACGAAAAAATTCACTTAGTATGATACATCCACAAGATTTATTTGTAAACAAAGAAATCATCAGTGAAGAACCATATGGGGATGATCTTTTAATTGATAGTATTGATATGCCATCTCCATTAATAAAAACTCCAGATATTTAATTTGAAGTATAAATAATATCATATTATATTGGCCTTCGTTGGTTACGAGTAACTCCAATTGAGGGAGTGAAACGGAGGTTCGATTCCTTTGGTTGGCATTCCTACTTTAATTTAGGAAAATAATAAGTATTTCTTATCATTTTCTTTTCGTAAGATGTAGATATATTATAAATACAAAGTTGATTTAATGAGTGATAAAAAAATACTTGCTATTGACCCAAATATGTTTTCATTTTCAAATAATAAAACACGCAAGAAAAAACTAAGTAAACCAGATGAACCTAAGATTAAAATGAAACCTCGTACAAAACCTGTACAAAATGCATCAATAAAAAAACGCTCTGTTATAAATATGATGAGGCAACATCAAGCCGAAAAATATAAAAAAACTTTTGATACAACAAACCCTGAGCTTCCTAAGAAAATGGATGTGACCAGTTTTAATAATGATTTCAGTGTTGCAACAGATTATTTTAATAATTTAAAAGAAACTGTTAAAAATAAAACGAATCATTTGCAGCATACTATCAAGCAAACACCAACACATATAAATTCAATTACTACTAATACTGTTCCAGCAATATTGAATACAAATAACTTAACAAATATTTCTGATAGTATTCGTTCTAAAGTAACAGACCCAGTAGTAAATATAAATCCAAATATACAGCCTGCACCAAAGTATGGGTGTTTGAAAAATGGGTTATTGCCAACATATCGTACATTAATGAATCAAACACGAAAAGATCTGCCAGATATGTCTGGGGGTAATAATAATGTACCCACAACTACTTCCAATGTTCTCAATACTTCAAATGAGTTAGTAAATAAAGCTATGCAAAAACAACTAATTGATACTAAGTTAGCGAATATGCAAAAAAATAAATTAAAATACAGAAAAAAAAAACAAAAGAAAACAATACGCCGAACTTATAAAACTGGACGTTCCAGTATAATGCCAAAAGTTTCTGTACTTGTTTCCAATAAGACCATACGAAATAATATATCAACAAAAACTTTACTTATGAAACAAACCCCTATATATGAAGTTAGAAAGTATTTAATTAAACACGGGTTTATTAAGGTAGGTGCAGTAACACCAAATGATGTATTACGAAAAATGTATGAGACAGCCATGTTAATATGTGGAGAAATACAAAATCATAACCCAGATAATTTGTTATACAATTTCTTACATGACACTGAAACCAATTAAATTATACCATTATTCACCAAATAAGTAGTAATTGTTACAGTACCAATAATAATAATACTGTAAATAATAGTATCCATGTAGGTATCTTTATGGGCATTATCTTTATTGTATTTTGTATCATTCTCATCACCTGAATGGGGGGTTTCATTTTCATGAATTGTATAGTTTGGGTTATTAAATGAATAATTCCTAATTCTATTTTTATTTATATATTTATTTAAATTACCATTTTCTACAATATCCAATCCTGGATCACAGAAATATCCATATTCATTTGGATTCGTTGTAAGCTCTATATTAAATTCTCTTACCGTATATGTCATTTTATATGGCTGCATTTTGGTTATATTATGATGATACATTATTTTTATAACAAATATTATCAATTTTATACATTATTTATACATAATAATATAAATAATTTAACTTAATAATAGTATCATGTCCAAAGATAAATCTATATACAATTTATATTTTGATTATACTGACGAATATATAACCAAGTATGGAGAACAAACCGTTGTATTGATGCAAGTTGGTGCATTTTTTGAAATATATGGGGTAAAAACACCTAACGATACTATTGAACGAAGCCAAATTCAAGAAATAGCTACTATTTGCGGATTAAGTATTTCAGCCAAAACCCAGAGTTTTGAG
>Ga0228664_1001816_pt1 | contig 10532 bp, 11 predicted proteins | sample 78DmetaG_FD_183029 | JGI IMG/M metagenome (GOLD analysis project Ga0228664, IMG submission 183029) | Seawater microbial communities from Monterey Bay, California, United States - 78D | ecosystem: Environmental > Aquatic > Marine > Coastal | place: USA: California | collected 2016-09-26 | reverse complement strand
CCTTTTAAATCTCCTTTCCACATCACATCTCTCATTTCACCAACAACCTTAATAGAAGAAGTGTTTGTTGATTTGGTACATGAGGCTAACAAAAGCAGGGAAAAGATGTAAATAATATTTTTTAACATGCTGTAAAAATAAAAAAACGGTTACACTTTATAATAGTATAACCGTTTTATTGTTTTAGTAGATAACTCATTCGAAATATCGAACATCAGTATTACACCAAGAGATTTAATTGATACTCATCATATAATGACTCTTATTATGAACTAATGACGTTGCAGAACAACTGAAGCGATTGTTTACTTAAGTACCTAAAAAAAAGTTCTAAGAATATCAGGTGAAAACTTTAGAAATATGCTAATAAGCATTAAAACTATTGTTCAAATATGGTTTAAGTCATTCTTTTTATTCCCTGTCTAATTAATGAAAATTAAAGATTATTTTAATAGATGTGATAGGACTGGATAATTTAGTGTTATTTAATTTTTTTACTTTCAGTAGTAGATTAATTCTTTTATTTTGAGATATTCGCCTAGTTATATTGACGAAATAACAAACCTAAATTTTGATTAATTTAAAAGATTTAGACCTATTTTTATTTTTTACAATTAAGAAATAAACCCCTTTTTTTAGTGAGCTCATATTAATTTTATGATTTTCGCTGACTTCTGAGGATTGATCGGAGTATATTTTTTTTCCGTAAATATCATGCAACATAACTAGACTTTTAGGCATGATATTGATTATGTTAATGTAATCTGTAAATGGATTTGGATACGCAGTTATTTTAATAGGAGCTATCGAAGGTTCTGAAACAGATAGAACTGATGGTGCCGTGTATTCGCCAAACCTGGGAAATTCATATACTATTCTTAACTGAATGTCGCCACTAATTTGTTCAATAGAATCCATCCAACCATTCACGAAATTAAAGCCAGTGAAAAGGTCTCCTAAGTCTTCAAACTCATCTATTTTCTGATTGATATGGGTTGCCATCGCTTTCATCGCTGCACTCATATTTACATTAGTAAGAACTGTGTCTATTTCTACTCTAACCCATGAAGAGGCAGTATAAGATTCATATATTGTATATGGGGCTGAAATAATACCAGTGCTGTCGATTACCTGTTGGATTATACTCATATCAACTACATCCGAATGTGGGTGTGTATAGTCTGGCATCGGTGGATTAAACTCATAATAGTTGCCATCGTTACCGTTTTGGCCTTGTAGATTAAACGTATTTGCAAAATCTACAGCGATGCTATCAACATGAGTTGTAAATTGGGCATCATATGAGCTTATAGACGAAATAGAATCCAAATAGGTTCTAAAGTCATCGGTTCGGTTTTCTCTAACTGATTTTATTAACTCTAATAAGTCTTGATGGTGATGCTTATGCAAAAAAGACCAGGCTGCATTCGCATACGCATAAGTTCTATTGCCGTTTGAGACAGGATTATGTGTTGCCTGATATAGATTCATCACCGATGAACTATTATTAATCACTCCATCCCACACTACTTCAGCTGCATATTTAGTCATGTAAAAATCATCTGACCTGGGAGTTGAAGCAATGAACTCAGCTAGTCCTTCATTCCAGAAAGAATATCTACCAGTTTGCCAATCATAGAACTCACTTCCAAATGTGCCGTGAATATTGTGTCTTGCATCTATATAGTGTACATATTCGTGCTTTACTAGGTGTTCTATTGGTAGAGTAGTATCATCTCTGTCAAAGGTATATAGAGCGCCCTGTTCTTCAATATAGACTCCACCGCCAACGGCTCCAAAGCCACCTATCAGTTCCGATAAATATTGATAGTGTTCATAGCTTCTGTATAAATAGATACTAATGGTATCGTTCGGATCTGTTGGAATTGGATTTGTATCACCCATCAACTTAAAGAAATTAGCCTTTGCCTCTTTAACTGCCAGGTATAAGCCGTTTCTGCGTTCCTCTGACATATTTGTGTTGAATATTATTTCTCCATCATCATATTCTTTAATGTCAGGAAACTCCCAATCAAAATATATTTGACGCCATTCAGACCAGTCACTCTCTAACAGGTCAGTAGCCTTATATAGCTGTGTAATTAATTGCATATGTGTATGTGTGCCGAATGTAGTAGTGCTTTCATATACGACCAATTCAGCTTCAAAGGCTGGAATATCCAGTGTTAAATCATTAACATTATAAGACTCTGAGATCAGTTGATAAATCAATCCGATATAATTTAGGGCAATATATTCATAATTGTCTATTAAATAGGAGTTATTGATAACTGCCATGAAATCATTTAAGAAAGAGGTGTCAGCTGTCATCGCCTGATGTAATGTTGAATCTCCATTTGCTAGACCACGCCAAATTATAAAGGTAACTGCATTCATGCCATCTGCCTGCCCGTTACCTTGTGATAAAAAGCTCGTGCTATTTGTATTCATATGTAATTTTACATAGTCATACATTTCACCTCTATGTCCATCAATATCCATCAGCATAGCTGCAAACCATCTAAAGTACGCAACTTGATCGTCTGAAGACCAATATTCGGGTTTATTATAGAGAGCGGGCAGAGCTGCAAATAGGGCATCAATATAATCTTCACTCAGAGTAACTGAAGGCTGATACCATGCATGATATTCATATGACCTAAAATAATACACGAACTTGAAGGGTATTGTGTTACTCAGAGTACTATCTAGCATATCAATCACATTATTCTCGAAATAGTCAACTGCAGCTAATACGGTCTCATCCGAATATGCATCAGTAGAGCCTACCTGATTAAAATCATACAGATATGCCTGTGCTTCATCGACGGTTATACTGGAAGTTAAATAGTCAATAATGTCTGTGTTGGTTTTAGAATTACTGGCGTCACTACTTGCAGCGTGAGAAATGTTGTTGTCTTTTAATTTAGAATCAACATTGGCTAGATGAACAATGTGACCGTGAATGTCACCTGGAACAGAATTATTCTGAATTATTGGAGGGGTTTGGGCCAGTGATGTTGCTGTAGAAAAAAATATTATAAATATTATAACTTTCATAGAACAAAATTTTTTATTCTGTAGAATTAATTGGTAAAAAAGTGTAAAACTGCATCATAATATATTTTATAAGAAAATCTATAGGCTTATTGGTTTTTAACTCAGGTACACATGCTTTGGCTCAGATCCACAGAAAGCACCTATTATCATTTTTATAGTTATATTGCTCAATAAAAATTAGGCTTATTATTGTAAAACACCTCTACTTTTCTGGTAGAGGTGATGTAAAATTTTATTTTTCTGCATTTTGCAATAAAAACTTTTTCACAACTCAAATTCCCATACAAATTTATTTATTATAATTTTTAATTATTGTTCATTTTGTGTTCATTTTAAGAATTTAATTACATCTAAAATAAATAATTATAAAGTATACATATTTAACCAAATTACAGCTAAAAAAACAGTCTAAAAAATACTTATTTTTCAAAATAATGCTCCAGATACTCCTCATTAAAAAGAAAAAATCGAGAATTTTGCGCCAACTTTAAGTAGTCTTTTTTGAAGCTTTGTTTTTCTCGAGCATCATTTGCTAAATGAAATCCCAATAAGTTATAAAAGATAAGATAATAATCACAATAAGACCCATAAATAATCTTACTAGTATCCAGGTTAGCGAATATGAGATTAGCTCTTTTAGCATTACCCAATTGATAACTAATGATCACATCAATAAGACCAAAAATAAAGACGTCAAAATAATGATGCAAGTGAAAATTATCCATAATATCTTCATAGAAGTTTTCCAAAATATTATCTAGTTTTTGAAACTGTTTCGTTAAAAATAGATGGTTGATGAATTCATTTAGATATTGACGAATATCAGTTTTGGAATTAATTCCATTTAAAAATAACTTCCAGTTTTTTTCAACGTCTATTTGGTTACCCTCTAATGTGTTGTGTAAAATTTGATAGCCATAATACCTACCAATTAATACATAGGGAAGTTTCTTTAGCTCCTGTTCATCAAAAGCTACTGGCTTAAGGCTGTTTCCATTTAGGTAATTCCACAGATTGCTAAGGAGTGTTAGAAACAGCATTTCTTCCTTGTCTTTATTTACAGTGGCAATGATTTTATTTATGATAGTGCCATAACGATGGTTTAAATGAATAATATCCACATAGAGGTAAACACAATAATACCGAAACCCATCGATTTGTATTAATTTGTCAATGACAGCATTAAAATATGCTATGGGTATCGAGTTAAGATATATGGTTAATAAGTAAGCCTGTTTTGCTGCATATTCAGTAACATCGGTATTATCCTGCAGTAAGCTAATATTATCTGGGTTGAGCAAGTCTTGTATATAGTTCCATTTTTCAAAGTTTACAGCATGCTCAAAAAGGGAGACGCTGGCAAAGGTTGTAGATTCTGTTCTGTAAAGCCTTTCTATAAATTTAAAGTCTGATTTCGTGAGTTTATCCTTGGACTTTAAGCGTTGCAGTTCGGAAATATTAAACCACTCTTCAAATCGGTTTTTGGATTTAACATACTCCAGATACGTTTTATAACCTAAAAATTCAGCTAGCGTGTTTAGTGTTTTTTCATTGGGTTTACGATGGGGAATTAATCCCCAAAAGCGTCTTATGGTACTGAGACTTAAATCATGAATATCCTGCTCCAGAAGAAGATTTTGCAAAGCCCTAGCTTCTGTTGCAGATGAAATTTTAAATCCTATCTTCTTTTCAACGTCAATTTTAAGTTTTTTATGAAATGCTTCCATAGGGTTGGGTTAAAAGTAAAACATAAGGAGCCCGATTATGATCAGCGTAAAACCTACCATAGGTTTCCATTGTAGATTTTCTAGACCTAAAAGCGCAGCTATAATTACCGTAATCATAGGGGTCAACAGGCCTATCAAAGCAGAATGGAATGGGTGGGTAGATTTTAGACCTTCCAATCCCAATAACACGGCCAAACTTATGGGTAGGGCGAATAAGGCATACTGCCACCATACTATTCTTTTTTGTTCTTTAAGTTTTAAAGGCATAAACATCCAAATACAACTAGCCAAAACAAAAACTAAAAGTTCTTGAAAAAAAGCGATAGCGGTATTAGATACGCTATCCAGTAAATGCCATTGTAAGAACAAGAGTCCGCCAAAGCAGATGTGTGCTAAAATAAAATAGATATGCCCTAAAAATGATGGTTTTCTTTTTTCCTTACTGAATTGTCCCCAAACAAACGCTAGGTAACCTAATGAAACTATTAAAAGCTCTGGTAATTTTTGGACTACGGATACTGTATTTGTTTGTTCACCTACAAACCCTAAAACAAAGCTTAATAGAAGACTGTACACAGAGAACTGTAGCACGGTTCCTTTTTTAAATCCCAATACCAAAAACAACAAACCAACAAAGCCAACAGTGCTAACGGCTAGAAGTTCCAATAGGTGGTTTTGAAACCTTAGTTCTTGGTTTAACCCCACATAGATTAAAATGACTCCCATAAACATAGTTGTAAAAAAAGCCCTTTTTCCAATCAATTTAAAAGGATACACCTTAGGTGCGTAATGCGACCAGAGCACGTTGTTTAGGGAAAAGAATAAAACACTACCTATAAGATAAAACATGGGTAAAAATAATAAATAAATGAACACAGTATGAACATAAAAGATAAATTAAAAACAATAAATTCGAAAAATTACGATTTTAAAATTTTTAATTGAAAATAAAATAGCAAGAGATTATCCCAAGTTAACATAGGTTTTACAACCGAAAATGTAAATGGAATAACAAATTAATATTTAGTGTATTAATTCAAAAGCACAAATTAAAATTTAAATAATGAATAATTTAAATAATGAATAAAAAAATCCAAAACATGATTGATATAGCTTATTTATACCATGACGTTCACCTTTTTTATTTACTTCAAATTCTTCTTGGACATTTCCATTATCATAGTATGTCTTTTTTAAAGTAGTTTTATTTTGTTTTCCAAAAAGCTTGTTAAATATTTCCATAGATTTATCGTTTATTTATTTTCTCCTATACATATTTAACCCTGGAATATGCTCACCATTTCTATGATTAGACACACGGTTATTTATAGAAACAACCCAATTATAATTATTTGTTTCGTTCTCTAAAAAAGCATTAACTCCAGCTCTCGTAGTGTCTTGATTTAACACATATCTTCTTTCACCGATTTGTAATTTTATAAGCGGATTTACGCCTATACCTTTACTAGGGTCTCCAATGGTGTCTGCTGTTGAAAGTTGCCTCCAGCCAGTCAACAACTTTCGCAGTTCCTCCTTTGATCTAAGGCAATTATCCCAATTCATCTGAATAATATATTGCCCTGTTAAATATCTCTCTAATATCTCTCTCATTTTGTTATACATTAAATTTATTTATTCCAAATACCATTGAGGATTTTCCTCAATTCTTTCTTCTATAATAGTTTTGTCCCAACTATCAATAAAATTATTATTGTTCTGATGAATGATATTTACCATCTATATCGTGTCCTATTGTTTCAAACTGACTATGCACTTGTTCTAAAGTAAATTCTTCGTCTTTTAAATAATCTGAAAGCATATCGGTTGTTTTTTTTTGTGCGTATTCTATCATATCTTTTAGGTCTTCATCCATGTTACCATCTATGTTACCAAAAGCACGATTCTCTTCTAAAACGTACATCTCTTCTAAATCGTACATAAAGTATTCTATGATTTGGAATGCTTGTCTTAAATTCTTTGAAGCCAGTACTTCGTCGTATGCGATTAAATGTAATTCGTAAAGTTCTTTTTGTTTTGCTTTAAAGTGTTTAAAAGCTGGTATTAATTCGTAATCATCCGAATGTGAAGCGCCATCTATATCGTGTCCTATGGTTTCAAAGTCTTCTTGTGCTTGTTCTAAAGTAAGTTCCTTCTTTTTTAAATTATACATAAGCGTATCCAGCTGACTTAAAGTTTTGTCTTTGATATTCTGTAAGTCTTTATACTCAAAGTCTTGAAAATTCATTTCTACCTCGCCTATGTAGTAGTCTACAAATCCCTTTACTTCTTCTAAGTTCTCACAGTTCATTAAACCGTCGTAAGCTTCTAAATGAAAATGATACATTTGTAATTGCTTTTCTTTAAAGTTCTTAAAAGCTGGTGTTAATTCTTGTTTGTCTAAATCTTCGTGCACACTTTCTTGAACAAAATCAAAATGTTCCTTGTTAATCTTATTAAGCATTTCTTCACTCATCGGTTTGCCATCTTGATCCCATTCTTTGTGAATATTTGGCTTGTCATTTTTATATGTGCCCTGTATTTTTTTTTGTCCATTTTTATACCACTCGGAAAAAGCACCATTAAAACTACCTTTTAGTCTCTTTACTTGTCTTGCTTTAACACCGTTATCATGATAAAAAATAATTTCACCATCATCCTGTATGCCATTCGTCCAATTTACCTCTACCTGCAGCTGTCCATTTTTATGATATAGCTTATTTATACCATGACGTTCACCTTTTTTATTTACTTCATATTCTTCTTGGACATTTCCATTATCATAGTGTTATTTTTTAAGAGTACTACTATTTTGTTTCCCAAAATCAGACCCTTCATTTGCATGTAAATTTGTCTCCCATTTACTTATATCTTGATTAAATGAATCAGCTTTCTTAAACATATCATCCATATTAGTTACATTACTTACATTCCAATTATCTAAAGGTTGATTGAAAGATTTTGTTCTATAAAACATACCAGACATATTAGTGACATTACTCACATCCCAGTTATCTAAAGGTTGATTGAAAGATTTTGTTCTATAAAACATACCAGACATATTAGTGACATTACTCACATCCCAGTTATCTAAAGGTTGATTGAAAGATGCCAAACAAAACATATGGGACATATTAGTAACATTACTCACATCCCAGTTATCTATAGCTTGATTGAAAGATTTTGTTCCATAAAACATACCAGACATATTAGTGACATTACTCACATCCCAGTTATCTAAAGGCTGATTAAAACTTAATGCTTCCTTAAACATATCATCCATATTAGTTACATTACTTACATTCCAATTATCTAAAGGTTGATTGAAAGATTTTGTTCTAGAAAACATACCAGACATATTAGTGACATTACTCACATCCCAGTTATCTAAAGGTTGATTGAAAGATTTTGTTCTAGAAAACATATGGGACATATCAGTTACATTACTTACATTCCAATTATCTAAAGGTTGATTGAAAGATGCCATACAAAACATATGGGACATATTAGTAACATTACTCACATCCCAGTTACCTATAGCTTGATTGAAAGATGCAAAATAAAACATATGGTACATATTAGTAACATTACTCACATCCCAGTTATCTATAGCTTGATTGAAAGATGCCAAATAAAACATATAGGACATATTAGTAACATTACTCACATCCCAGTTATCTATAGGTTGATTGAAAGATGCACTATAAAACATTTCACTCATATCTTTGACATTGCTCACATCCCAGTTATTCAATGGTTGATTAAAGTCTGAGGAATCCCAAGAGGAAAACATTTGAGCCATATCTTTGACATTACTCACATCCCAGTTATTTATATTTTGATTAAAACTTAATGCTTCTGAAAACATGGCGCGCATTGTTGTAACATTGCTAACATCCCAACTTCCTATAGGGGAATTAAAATAAGCGAGTTCTGCAAATAGATTATCCATGTCTGTCACTTCAGAAGTGTCCCAATCGTTTATGTGTCCGTATTTTTTTAAAGCACTTCTTTCGTCCTTACACCATTCTTTTACTGCTTCTCTTATTGTTTCATTATTAAATTTCATAATTTTTTTATTATAAACGAATTAATCGTTGTTAAATTATTTTTTTTAACAAAAAGTTAAATTTTTAACTCACTATATATATTATCACTTTAACATTGTATTAAGTTTGTAAGCTTTAAAATTAAAAAATAAATTGTTTAAATATTTATTAGAAAAATATTTTAATAGTTGATAAAAAACATGAATCTTTTAAGTAAACATTGGATTAAACTAAATTATCGTATTAACTCATTAATCTTTTGTGGATTATATTTTGATCTAAGATTGAAAAATAATATAAATATTAGAATTCGTATTTGGTAACACTAATAGCATATGACACACAAAGAATATTTCACAAACAGAATTAACGTGTTTGATGTACCTAAACTTAATAAGGAGCAGTTTCTGTATGTAATAAAATTATTAGTTTAGAAGGTGAAATAAGTGCCTTAGACCAAATAGAAGACAAGGTTTTAGTTTCTGGATTAAAGCAACAAAAAGTTAAAGAGTTTAATAGATTAACCAAAAGAAAGAAACCAGAAGAGATATATAAGAAGTTGGTTTTTAAGTAGTCTTCTCTAAAATAACTATTAGATATTTATAGTAGTTAGGCTATATATACATTTCACAGCCAACCCTTAAAAAGAAAACGACTTTTAAATTGATATGGGGGTGTTGTTTTTTTTAGGTTTTATTTCGATTTTTTAGCGTTTTTTTTTACAGAAACTAATGTTTTACTGCCAGTTTTACTGCCAGTTTTTGCCAATTATCAGCACATTTTCGATATATTTGTGATTATTAACCCATGTCAGTGAATTAAAAAAGTTGAGTAAAACACAAAGAAGTGAATGCCTTAAACCCTTTGTATACTTGAGTTTAAAGCAAAAAAAAAGCAACCATTTCGATTGCTTCTTTGTAGATAACTCATTGGAAATATCGAACGTTTATACTTTACGGAGGGATTTCGTTAGCACTATTAATGCAATTCAATTGTTTTCAAAAAACATCTTCTAAACAGCATAAATCACTAACTACACCAATTTGATCATCATCCTGCTGCATCGGCTGCAGAGAATTGTTCAATACAAATTCATCAAGTATAACCCCCTCTAACTCTGCATAGCATATTATAAAATCTCGTAATTCTATGCAAACCTCCTCATTAAAAAATGTTCTAGTAGAAGTTTGTTTGAGAATACGATATACGATCTGGCCACCCCAGTAGGTCTCTACAAATATTTCATTTTTAGGGACTCTATAAAATTTACCAGCTCCTTTCGGAATTAAAATAAAGTGTTCGTTTTGTCTAATCATAATTTAAAGTTTTTAAAAACATAAACAAATTATTTTTAAAAGTCAAGGTGGACAATCTAATCACTATAAATCATGTTATTAATATATCGTTTTTTTGCATAGTCGATATCTATTAACTAGATTTGGAAAAATACTTTTGTATGAATCGTATCAAAGACATTTTACAAGAAAAGGGTATAAAACAGACCTGGCTAGCTGATAGATTAGGAAAGAGTTTTAATACTGTTAATGGGTATGTTCAAAATCGTCAACAACCCCGATTGGAAGTACTAAATGAAATTGCACTTATTCTTGACATAGATGTGCGTGAATTAATTATGCCAACAAAAGACAATGACTAAAGAAAAAATAACATTATCAAGATTAGAACAATATCTATCCAA
>Ga0228664_1001795_pt1 | contig 10603 bp, 9 predicted proteins | sample 78DmetaG_FD_183029 | JGI IMG/M metagenome (GOLD analysis project Ga0228664, IMG submission 183029) | Seawater microbial communities from Monterey Bay, California, United States - 78D | ecosystem: Environmental > Aquatic > Marine > Coastal | place: USA: California | collected 2016-09-26 | reverse complement strand
GAACTAGCTTTTACTGCCTCTATTTGTCCTTTGCTCGACTCAGCGAATTTGAAATGCAGGGAGTCGCTTCTGTCAGGTGCCTTATCGAAGCGACTCAAATTCGAGCCTTCACCCTCAGGCACCGTTCTATTCGCCAATACTGATTGCTGTTGATTTGCAGAAGCAGAATCAACTGAGCCGTCTTTTTTACCATTCCCGCTTGCAGCTAGCTCAGCTCGCTCGAATTTGGAACCAACAGAATTGAGCCTATCAAGATTTTTGGAAAAGTGAATCTGTTCAGAACTAGCTTTTACTGCCTCTATTTGTCCTTTGCTCGACTCAGCGAATTTGAAATGCAGGGAGTCGCTTCTGTCAGGTGCCTTATCGAAGCGACTCAAATTCGAGCCTTCACCCTCAGGCACCGTTCCATTCGCCAATGCGGCCTGAGTAATTGACGTCTGCCCGACAGGTGCAAGACGCTCCATCAATGGCTTAGACGCTTCGCCACTCCCCCCCAAGCGCTGTGTGCTATTCAGTAAATCTTGGAGCTTTTGAGTAGTCGACAATGCGTAAGTGCTCTCTGTGGCCTCACTTTGCGAAATACCAGACCTTTGCTCAGCGTTTAGCTTGCCGATAAGAATTGGGCGCTTTCCCCCCAGCGTGAGTTGGTCAAATGAGGGAGGCTGCGAAAGCATAAGCGGAAGAACATTGCCACTTTCGTGCTCACCGTCATCTTTTTTGCCGCTTTCTAGGCTTTCATCACCGCCGGCCTTGAGAGAGTCAACAAGCTCTGTTTCGGACTCAATATCATGAGGAAGAGATTCTAAGACCCGAGTTATGGTCGCTGAAAACTCGCTGCCGGTCGCATTTACCGAGCTTTCTGCACCATTCCCTGTGCTTTCCATCTCTTTAATTATATTCTGTAAATCAAAATGAGTGCTTATCATCGTTACGTCGCCTATGAGGCTTAATCCTTATTACTACTTTGTATGAGAGCTCATCTTGAGCTGCCTACAGTATACGTAGCAAATTACGTGCCACTCACTAAAGCGTGTGCTTTCGAGATGCAAATTTTGCTAGAAATAGCTCGTCGTCGAGTTTCCGTTCCTGGGCTTCAAGCTCAATACGCGCTTCATTAGATTGTAATTCCGCAATTTTTCGGTATTTCATCCCCTGCATATGCACACCAAGGATCTCCGCCCTTATCGCCTCCGACTTAAGGGAAAACTCAGCATATGCGCCACAAAGCTTTTCCTTAGCGTCAACGAGTTGACCAATAAAGGCTATAGTATTCCTTTGCTGATCTATTGATATGCTTTTGCCATTGACCGGCATTAAGATATCGGAATATTCTTGAATATAGGAATCAACACTCGTAATTTTATCCTTTAAAGTTAAACATCGATTGCGTGTCTGGCTGAGTGCCAATTCAAGCGTTCTAACTTCAATATCTTTCTTTTTGGACATAACGTCCCAGATTATCTGGCTCATTGAGACTCACTTTCCAATTGTTCAAGAAGGCCAAGCGTGTCCTCATAAGAGAAAACTTCATTGTTTTGCTGGATGAGAAACTGATCAATTTTTGGCTTGAGTGCTATGGCAGTATCGAGCACGGTATTAGAACCGCTCTCATATGCACCAATTTGTATGAGGTCTTCATTTTGATTATACAAAGACCAGAGTCTACGAATAAATCTTGCTTGACGAGTTTGGCTTGGCGCCACAATTTTTTCAGCGACGCGAGAAATAGAACCCTCAAGGTCGATCGCGGGATAGTGGGCCGCATCAGCTAGCTTACGAGAAAGCATAATCTGCCCATCTAAAGTCGCACGCGAAATATCTACGATCGGATCTGATCGATCATCATTTTCGGCAAGCACTGTATAAAAGGCTGATATCGAACCCTCAGACGAGTTACCCATTCCTACTCGCTCAATAAGAGTGGGCAATAGAGCAAAAACTGAGGGTGGATAACCTTTCGCAGTTGGTGGCTCACCTATAGCAAGCCCGATCTCACGTTGCGCATGCGCTACGCGAGTAAGACTATCAACTAATAGAAGAACATTTTTACCCTGTGCGCGATATTTTTCAGCAATAGTATGAGCTAATTTAGCGCCTTTTATCCGCTTAACTGGAGAAGAGCTCACTGATTCGGCAACTATAACTGCTCTGAGAAGACCGTCTTCGCCTAACGTTTCTGTAACAAATTCTTTAACTTCGCGGCTGCGTTCGCCTATTAACGCAATAACTACTATGTCCGCTTGAGTGTTTTTCGTTAGCATCGCCAACAAAACGCTCTTCCCAACGCCAGAACCTGCTATCAGACCCATTCTCTGACCTTTACCGAACGTGAAACATGCGTCAATCGCTTTTACGCCGGTATGAAGAGCCTCCGTAATATTTTGCCTTTCGAGCGCCGGAACTTGATCACTTTCAAGGTTTACTGGCTGTGTATATTGCAGACCACCCTTCCCATCTATCGGCTGACCCAAACCGTCTATCACCCGGCCTTGTAAATCCCAGCTAAAACCACCGATCGATTTTTTAGATAAGATGCATACTCTAGAGCCTGGAGATACGCCCTCGATGTTTTCGAATGGCATTAAAAACAACAAGCCCCCATCAAACCCAACAACCTCGGCTTGAATGCTTCTCCCGTGGCTATTTGGATCAATAACACATTGCGCGCCAATAGGCGCGACGATACCAACAGCCTCTACTGTTAAACCTACGACTCTCTTTACTCTGCCTATCCTAGTGTAGCTCGTTTTATCAAAATCAAAATCGAGACTAGCTTTTGCCTTAGAGAAATCAAATTCTGGTGTTTCGCCTGTCTTACTCATTGCTAAAAATTTTCTCAACTATTTCCGCCAGCCGATCCTCAGAAAAATCATTTATAGTTCTGTCGCTCATCTCAGCGTAAGTGCTACCTCTTGATAGTTTAGGGTCCATCACAAATTCTACTGAAGAAAATTGATCACGGAACGCCTCAGAATAATTCTCATAATCTTGCTTGGCTAATCCAACTTTAACTGGGGCATCTGCCAGTGACCCGATCGATCCTAAAATATCCGAAACCATACGCTCGATTGCGGCTTTTGACTCGGGAAGCTCAACCTTCAGCACAGCTTCGACTGCTTTTACAGTTAACGATTTAAGCGGAGCATAAAATTCTGATATGTCGCAGTGGCCTTTTTTAAGTGACTTTAAAAGCGCGTCCACCTCGTCTACTTTTGTTTGTAAGTTTCGCTCAGCCTCCGCCCTTCCTTCACGGAATCCTTTTTCAAATTGACCATCTATAGCTTCTTTAGACTCATCGACCTCTCGTGCAGCGCTCACATCGCCACTTCTCTCTTCTGCATCTTCTCCACCCGAATGAAGACCAATTGCAGGATTTTGGAGATCTCCTAAACTACTTGATTTTGAATTAGACAGTGGATTCCACTCTTCAAATTCACTATTAGAATCCGAGAATTTTGTCGAAAAGTCATCGCGCACAAACTCGGTTGCGCTCGAATTTTGCGTTCGAGGAACAATGGAATTAGCCGTGAAAGGAACGTCAGACAAATTCATTCCCTCCTGTAGACAACATTATCTCGCCTTCTTCAGATAACTTACGTGCAACGCGCATAATTTCTTTCTGCGATTTTTCAACTTCAGTGATACGGATAGGTCCCTGCGCTTCGAGATCGTCGAGAAATAGATCGCGCGCGCGCTCAGACATATTTTCAAGAAATTTATCTTTAACCGCTTCGTCTGCGCCTTTCAGGGCCGGAATGAGAAGATCATTCTCTAAATCTCTAATGAGCGTTTGCATGCTCTTATTATCTAGCCCCCCGAGATTCATGAACGTAAACATATTCTCTTCTAATTTTTCAGCTAAGGTTTTATCAAGTTCGTTTACAGACTTTAAGATACTTGACTCAACCTCAGAGCCAGAATATTTCAGAATTTGTGCTGCGGTTTTAACACCTCCAAATGTCGCTGAACTAGTTCCTGACTTGTTCAAAAACTGTTCTCTTAAAACTTCTTCAAGGTGCGACATAGCACTTGGCTTAACGGCATCTAGAGATGAAACTCGTGCGATCACATCAGCGCGTATGTCCTCACTGAGAAACTTAAGTAACTCTCCTGCCGTATCATGCTCCAACACAGAAAGCACAACAGCTATGACTTGAGGATGTTCGTTCTGGATAAATTCATGGATTGATTTAGCATCCATCCATTGCAGCATCTCTAACCCTTTTAGCGATTCACCAGGCATTATTTTTCCTAAAACTGACGCAGCCTTTTCCTGGCCAAGCGCTTTATTAAAGACACTTTGGGTGTAGCCTAAACTCCCTATTCCTAAATTCGTTTTGCCTGAGGTTGAGTCTATAAATTCAGCTAACACCCCACTTATAACGTCTTTCGATAAGTTCGCGACGCTCGTCATTTTTTGACCAAGTGTTTGCACTTCCTTGGGCTCAAGGTGACGAAGAACTTCTGCCGCATGCTCTTCACCAAGCAGCAGCATTATTACGGCTGCCTTGTCTGTACTAGGCAATTTGGCTAGCTCTAGCTCAAGCGCCGTAGGTTCGGCAGGCCCATTACTTTCAATTTCGTCTTTTTTTTTCTTAGCCATGATAGTTCTCGAATTCTTACTTTCTAATCATATCTTTAATGTTGCTAGCGACTTTAGCAGCATCATGGCCGGCCATTTGTTGTACATGAGCGACTTGATGTTCATAACTTGCGAATGCCTGTTGGTAGTTGCCACCTTCCGCATTCTGAGAAGAAGGGCCATCGTTCTTTTTAAGCATGTTCGCTAAGACTGGTCTCACAACAAACAAGAGCGTGAGAGCGAAAGCGATAACTATACCAATCATCTGAGCGATGAATTGTATTGATGAGTTTTCAAACCATGGTGTAGTGATTTCCTCAATCACCGTCGCTTCCATAAAAGGCGACCCGATGACTAACACTTGGTCGCCTCTTGCCTCGTCGAAGCCAACTGAGCTCTTTACTAACTCAGTTAGTTGTTCAACGTTTAGAGCGCCAATACGAGGAGTTTCTTCGCCGTCCACGTCTTCTCCAGCTACCCCATCAAGTACTTTCTGATTGATTACCACAGCTATCGAAAGTCGAGTTATATTTCCGACAGCGTCCTTAGAATACTTGATCGACCTATCTAGTTCATAATTGCGGGTAGTACGGGTACTCGTCGGCTCTGATGTTTGGAGTGAAGGCTGCTCTATAGGATCTATCGCTTCGTCATTCGTATTATTAATCGCCGTATCATTTGGCGCTATGTTTGATTGAGCTCCCGGAATTCCGCCCACATTTGAGCCGCCGCGGCTTCTATCAACAGACAACACCTCAGACCGTGAAATCGGCCCTCGCCCCGCTTCATCGAACACTTCTGAAGTAGTTTCGAACTCGGAGAAGTCGATGGATGCGTCTACATCAGAATTTACATTCTCTATGCCTACGATTGGCGCCAATAACTGCTCAATTCTTGCCTTATAATCACTCTCTATTGAGCGTTTATAAGTGCTCTGCATATCTGCCATTTTTAGTCCTGGCGACATACTCATGGTTAAAAGATTTCCTTGCTGATCGACGACCGAGACGTCCTCTACTGCTAAGTATGGAACGCTTGAAGATACCAAACTGGTGATCGATTGCACGTGTGCTTGGGTGACAATGCGCCCGGGGTGTCCAACTACAACCACAGAGGCCTTCGCGGGAACTCGATTCCGCACGTAAGAACTCTGACGAGGCGCGGCTAGATGGACCCTCGCCGTTTTAATTGAGGATATTTGGACAATGCTCTTAGCTAGCTCGTTCTCTGTGGCCGCCCTATAGCGTGCCTCCTCCATAAACTGGCTGCTTGTGAGTGAAGACTGGTCGTCCAGCATATTCATAGACTGGGCAGAGCTTGGGTCGGCAAATCCAGAGCTCGCAAGCATCATTCTTGCTTCGTAGTATCGATCAGCCGGAACAAGAATATCGCCCGTACGGCTATCAAGCCTTGCAGGAAATGCCGAACCCGACAATAAGTCGAAAGCTTCGCTTTTTTCAGATTCCGGCATGTTTGGAAATAAGGGTCGGTAGTCGCCAGTATTTATCCAATTATATAGAAGGATTAGGGCAAATAGCGTCACTACCATGATGATTCCTGGCAGTGATCGCTGCAACAGAGGGCCTACTTGATTCCCTAGCTGCTGAGACTGTGACAGCGGATAATTTGCGTTATCCGCTGGGAAGGCTTCGCGTCTGTTTGCTCCTCCAAACCCCTCATTTGCATTTGAAAATGCCGGTCCCGGCAATGCTTCTTGTGCTGTGGCCATATTAATTCTCCGTGCTTAGGTCGATGCCTACACTTTGCCTAAACAGGCATATTCATTACTTGTTCATACGCTTGCAGCACTTTGTTACGCACTTGCAGTGTCGCTTCGAACGCCAAAGAAGATTTTTGCATTTCAAGTACGACTTCGGTTAGAGCGACGTCTTCGCCTGCCTGGTATGCATTACTCAGATTGTACGCACTTGATTGGGCTTCTGTGACGCTGCTCAAAGTGTCTGACAATAGTCGCGACATTTCTGCACCAAAGTTTGTACTGTTGCCTACGGCGCCTGATTCAGTTGACTCAGATGTGCGCGCGTCAGTAATCTTTGACTGATAATCCCTTATCTGTGAAAGTAATGCGTTGGCTTCGGCCTTGATTTCCATTTTGCAGTATCCTTGTTATTTTGAGTTACACTCTTGCATAGGCTGTAGGTACAGCCATGCCGAGATCCCGCAGTTTGTTGATTTTGTATCGAAGTGTGCGTGGGCTTATACCTAATTTTTCTGCTGCTTTCTCTCGATTACCGCTGACTGCCATTGCAGCCATAATATTCTGGTACTCGAGTTCATTGCGCAGTGAGCTTATGAGTAAATCATCCCTACGCTCCAAGCGATCTACATCATCATAGTCAGCGCGAACGTTGCTAACCGCGTGACGAGCAACTTCGTGACCCGAGTGCTGACCGCTTTGTGCTACTTCGCCTTCCTCTTCATCAAAGAGAATATCCTTCTGCTTGATCTCATTGTCATCGCACATAATTAATGCCCGACAGATGAGATTTTCGAGCTCACGAACATTTCCGGGCCAGGAATAGCTTAACAATACAGATTTAGCGCAGCTTTTTAGTTTTGGGAAGGGCTTACGAGAGTGTTTTTGAATGAGAACATACGCGAGCGCCTCAATGTCTTTTTTACGCTGACTTAGTGGCAGAAGCGTGAGCTTAAATCCGCTTAGTCGGTAATATAAATCTTCACGGAACAGCTTTTGTGCCACCGCCTGCTTTAGATTGACGTTGGTTGCCGTTACTATTCTGACGTTCAGGTCGATAGGCGTGCTTCCACCTATACGTACTATTTTCTTTTCTTGGAGCACACGCAATAGCTTTGCCTGAAGTTCTAGCGGCATTTCCCCTACCTCGTCCAGAAATAGGGTTCCTCCCTCCGCCTGCTCAAAATAGCCTTTGCTTATCTTATGGGCGCCGGTAAATGCGCCTTTTTCGTGCCCGAACAGCATGTCCTCTGCCAAAGAAGCGGGTATAGCTGCGCAATTTAAGGCAACGAAGGGCTGAGTCTCCCTAGATGACGATTCATGTATCACCTTTGCGATGATCTCTTTGCCGGCGCCCGTAGGGCCATTAACGAGCACCGGCACATCGGTCTTACCCACTTTGCAGGCGAGTTCGAATAGGGCAATGCTGCTGTCATCGACGAAGACAAACGGCTGTTCGTCATCGTATCTTTTGTCGACAGTAGATTCGTTTTCAAGCTGTATCATGTTTCGGCTCCGCTATGTTGCTTAGACTAAGCAATTACTGGGCCAAAAAATTAAATCCTAATTAAAACAGAATTTTAAGTCTAATTACGATGCGGCTTCTCCTTGATTTACAGAAAAATGTCCGCTTTTTTACAGCAAGCCTGTCCTAAAAATGACAAAAGGTATTGCGCCGTTAGAGTGCGCCGTTCCGAAGGGGGTACTAGAGGGTTGTGAAAGTAATGAGGTGAGCCTAAAGGGCGGTTTCTATCTGATATTTTTCGAGTTTTTGGATTAACGTAGTTCGCCCTATCTGGAGTAATTTGGCTGCCTTCGAGACATTTCCCTCGCTCTGGGTAAGCGCGACACGGATAAGGTTCGATTCGATATCGCCAAGGAGGTTTTTTGTGGCGATGCCTTCTTTTGGCAGGCTATCCATCGACTGAGACAGCCTGACGATTCGCTCGACCTCGCTCACGGGTTGGCTTAGTTTAGACGTTGTCTCTTGCCCTAGCTGGGCCATAAATACAGGGGGAAGTCCTGGCTCGCTAGTCTCGTCCTCTTGCTCTTCTGCTCGCAGCAGCTCCGCCAATTGAGGCGGCAGATACGCCGCAGGAATCGTAGCCAGCTCAATGTCGGGTTCAGGAGAGAGTACCGAGAGCCGCTTGACCAAATTTGCGAGCTCTCGCACATTGCCCGGCCACCGGTATCTAGACAGCACTTCGATGCTCTTAGGCGTGAAGCTCATCTTGCGGTCGTCTGAATAAAGCGAAATATAATAATGACAAAGCTCAGCGATATCGGTTTGTCGATCGCGTAAGGGCGGAATAACAATGGGTACCACGTTGAGGCGATAGTAAAGGTCTTCGCGAAACTCTTTGCGGGCAACCATGCCCTCGAGATCTTGATGGGTGGCGGCAATGAGACGCACGTCAAAGGGGACAGCGCGGGAGGCCCCCACCGGCATGACTTCTCGCTCTTCCAACACCCGGAGAAGTTTAACCTGCAAATCAAGAGGCATGTCGCCTATCTCATCGAGAAAAAGCGTCCCTTGATCGGCTAATTGAAATCGACCAACTCTGTCTGCTATGGCGCCCGAAAACGCTCCTTTCTTATGCCCAAAGAGCTCGCTCTCTAGCAGTTGGGCGGGTATTGCTGCGCAGTTTATGCCTACAAAATTCTTCGCGCTGCGTGCTGACTGCCGATGTAGCTCGCGACTCACGACCTCTTTACCGGTTCCTGTTTCACCTTGTATCAAAATTGGAGCATCGGAATTAGCGCATAGGGCGATTAACCTGATCAGTCTAATTGCTTCGTCGCTACTTCCTATGAATGTCTTTTGGGCGGTCAATCGATTTACTACATCCATTAGAATTAAAAGGCGCAAGTATTGACAGCAACCTGCAGAATCAGCAAATACTGCCTGGCCAACGGAGTCTAACCAAAGATTTTAATGATGTATATCAATGTATATAATTAGAGAGGTGGTGCTAGAAGTCTGGGAGGAGCGTCGATCAAGGAACAGAACCCGAATAATTCACACAGCGCCCTTGTCACGAGACCCACTATGTGAGAAACGCACTATCCAGGCACTATCCAGGCTCTGTCCAGTGTCGACGTAATAGAGGCCCGCCAGTTATTGCACTGGCGCAGCACGATTTAGAGGCATGATTTCCCAAGCTTCGCGAATTTGTACCATCAATGCTTTCGCTTCTTGTACCTTTGCGACGTCGTTGCGCACATGGGCCAAGGTCAGCTGCCGAATGCAGTAGTCGTACAGCGAATCTAGGTTTCGTGCAAGTTCGCCGCCTTTTACGTGATCAAGCGTTGATCGGAGGCCGAAGAGAATCTTTTGAGCCTTGCCTATAGCAGAACCTCGCTCTACGATCTTCCCCTCGTTAAAGTAACGTTCAGCACTGCACATCGAATCAACTGCACCTGAAAACAGCATCTTTACCAACGCATGGTTATCAGCAAATTCTACTGCTGCCTCCTTCCCTACCCGACCATACGCTTTCAGAGCTGCGCGATTAAAGGCGTTCATTATTATCTCCTACCGGTGTATACCGATTGTAAAACTAAATGCATTTCCCAGCCTATCGGAGGCAGTGCGTTGATCTTTAATGCCGTTTATATATAAGCCATCGCGTCTTCTTTTAGGCCAATAGTTTCTTACATACGGTAAGTGACGCGTTCCAATTTTCAATTATGAGCCGCCTAACTCCATTAGCCTAAATCCTCTTCACGCTCCTCTTATTACGGTCCACCTTAGCGAGTTGATCATTAATAGAACGATCTAATTGGCTTATCCCTAAAAATGACCAAACCGCTTCCTTGTAGCCACTAATCGTAAATATCTCAAAATAAAATTAAAGTAAAAAAACCTCGTGTCGACCGGTCTCTTACGCAAGAAGCGGTCAGATACTTCCTGCTTAAACTTAACCAATATCGGTTTTTTAACAACATAACATGAGGTCAGAGTCATGAGTGTAATCAACACTAATACGGCAGCGAATATTGCTGCGCTTGCTATAAATAGAAACGATCGAGATATGGAGACCGCTATGACGCGCCTCTCCACTGGATTAAGAATAAATTCTGCGAAGGACGACGCCGCAGGTCTCGCCATATCCCAGCGAATGACATCGCAGATCGGCGGGCTAGAGCAGGGCGCGCGAAACGCCTTGGATGCCATTACGATGCTCCAAGTAGCGGAAGGTGCGACAAAGGAAATTTCGAACATGCTTTCCAGAATGCGAGAGCTAGCGGTGCAAGCGGGAAGCGGGACCTATACCGATACCGACCGCGATGCATTGAACCTC
>Ga0228664_1001791_pt1 | contig 10620 bp, 9 predicted proteins | sample 78DmetaG_FD_183029 | JGI IMG/M metagenome (GOLD analysis project Ga0228664, IMG submission 183029) | Seawater microbial communities from Monterey Bay, California, United States - 78D | ecosystem: Environmental > Aquatic > Marine > Coastal | place: USA: California | collected 2016-09-26 | reverse complement strand
AATAAATGCATGGTTTTGCCAGAATACCGGTAATTTGAGGACGGTGATTTCTATCTAGGAGTAGATCATTAGCCGTCCATACTACCTCGCGTTGTAGGTGATGCCAATTAGCCCAAGCCAATTATCATGGTTTGTCTGCTTAATTTATAAGAACTACCTCTATTTAATAGCATAATTGTAATGTTTGGGGCATACCATCATGCGCAATCGTTGATACAATGCACGTATGAAGCAAAAAGTATTTATTAAAACGCATGGCTGCCAAATGAACGAGTATGACTCGGACAAAATGGCGGATGTTCTTATCGATGCCAAAGATATGCAGCTAACCGATAATCCGGAAGAAGCGGATGTTCTGTTACTAAACACCTGTTCTATTCGGGAAAAAGCACAAGAGAAGGTGTTTTCGCAATTAGGTCAATGGCAAAAGTTGAAGGTAAAGAATCCAGAGCTAATTATTGGTGTCGGTGGCTGTGTTGCTAGTCAAGAAGGTGAGGCGTTAAAACGCCGTGCACCACAAGTGGACGTCGTATTCGGTCCGCAAACACTGCATCGGCTACCCAATATGATTGATCAAGCTAAAGATCAAGGTAAGGCTGTGGTTGATATTTCCTTTCCTAAGATTGAAAAATTTGACAGCTTGCCAGTACCTAGAGTGGAAGGGCCCTGTGCCTTTGTTTCTATCATGGAAGGTTGCAGTAAATACTGCTCGTATTGTGTCGTGCCTTACACTCGTGGTGAAGAGATTAGTCGACCACTGAATGACGTTCTGATTGAGATCCTCCAGCTTGCTGAGAAAGGGGTGAAAGAGATTACCCTGCTAGGGCAAAACGTAAATGGTTATTACGGCGTAATGGATGGAGGGCAAACAGCAAACTTTGCCTTGTTATTACATTATGTAGCTGAGATAGAGGGGATTGAACGTATTCGTTACGTCACATCTCATCCGTTAGAATTTAGTGATGAGCTGATTGAAGCCTATTCGGAAATACCCAAGCTAGTGAATCATCTGCATCTGCCAATTCAAAGTGGATCTGACCGTATTCTTGCGGCAATGAAACGCGGGTATACCACCTTGGAATATAAATCCAGAGTACGTAAGTTACGGACTCATCGCCCTGATATCAGTATGTCTTCAGACTTTATTATTGGCTTCCCTGGGGAGACGGATAAAGATTTTGAAGACACCATGCGGCTGATCGAAGATGTCGTTTATGATTACTCCTTTAGTTTTATCTTTAGTGCGCGTCCTGGTACTCCAGCAGCAGATTTACTTGATGAGACACCACTCGCTGTGAAGAAGGAACGACTACAAATTTTGCAGGCTCGTATTTTGCAGATGGCAAGCGAGATCTCGACCAATATGGTGGGTAGTGAACAGGTGGTGTTAGTTAATGGGCCATCGAAAAAGAATACGCAAGAAGTTGCTGGACGGACCGAAAACAATCGTGTGGTTAATTTTGCTGCGAGTGAGGATACCTATGGCCAATTAGTTAAGGTAAAGATTACCGAGGCCAACCCCAATTCATTACGTGGAATCCTAGTTTCTTGAAGATTGGGATAACTCATTGAGTACGCCATTGGATACCGTAAGACTCACTCTTTTGCCGAGTGAGAATCCACGTCTAGCCAATCTTTGTGGTCCGTTTGATCAGCACCTGAAACAGCTTGAAGAACGCCTTGCCGTTGAGATTAGTCATCGTGGTAACTTATTCAATATTTCAGGTGGTGCAGAAAACATCCGGACGGCGACTAAAATCATCAAAAATCTATACTCAGTAACTCGTAAAGAGGAGCTGACTAAGGAGCTCATCCACTTGCATTTACAATCTTCTGAAGTTGAAAGCATCAATAACGGTGAATCTGAAAAATCATCAGATGTCGTGATTCGCACACGACGTAGCATTATTAAGCCACGAGGCAAGAATCAGGAAAGGTATGTCCGTGATGTATTGAAGAATGATCTTACGTTTGGTATCGGCCCAGCGGGTACAGGTAAGACTTATCTAGCCGTCGCCTGTGCAGTTGAAGCATTGGACTCAGAGAAGGTGCAGCGCTTAGTGCTAGTTCGCCCGGCTGTGGAAGCAGGTGAAAGACTAGGATTTTTGCCGGGAGACCTATCGCAAAAGATTGATCCTTACCTGCGGCCCATATATGACGCGTTATATGAAATGATGGGTTTTGATCGGGTAAATAAGTTGATTGAAAAAACTATTATTGAGGTGGCTCCTTTAGCCTATATGCGCGGCCGTACCTTGAATGATTCTTTTGTTATTTTAGATGAGGCGCAAAATACAACTAAAGACCAAATGAAGATGTTTCTAACACGTATTGGTTTTGGTTCTAAGGCCGTTGTCACGGGTGATGTGACCCAGATTGATTTACCGAACCCACGCATGTCAGGGTTGCGTAATGCGATTGAAGTTTTGAGTGATGTTGAAAAAATTAAATTTAATCATTTTAAATCGGGTGATGTCGTACGACATCCGCTGGTTAAACATATTATCGAAGCGTATGACGACTACGATAAGTCACAGCATGCTCAAGATCCATCATGATCACCATCGGGCTGCAGACGGCAGCCGATTTTCCTACAGCGCCGAGTGCTGAACTTTTTCAAACATGGGCAACGGCTATGGATCCAATGGTTGAAGCTGCATCAGATGTATCTCTTCGCATTGTCGATCGTGATGAAATGGCTGGCTTAAATCAGCAATATCGTAATAAAGCAGGGACTACCAATGTTTTGGCCTTTCCTTGTGAGCTGCCAACAGAACTACCAGCGGATTGGCAACAGCTAGCAGCAATACCTGAGGGAAGTACGGTAGAAGAATCTGTATCAGAGATTATATTTTTAGGGGATATCGTGATTTGTGCCCCTGTGGTCAGTGCCGAAGCAGAGCAGCAGGGTAAAAGTGAACTTAGCCACTGGGCGCATCTCACCGTGCATGGTATTCTGCATTTGCTAGGTTTTGATCACTACGAAGAGGCAGATGCCAAGCGTATGGAAGATACAGAAACAGCAGTTCTTAAAAAACTAGGATTTGAAAATCCCTATCACTAACGTGACGACAACTCTCTATTTTGCTGACCTAGGTGCAGCGACCAAGTGCAACCGCCGTGGCTGACCCCGTGACGCCAAAAACTTGGCTTGCCCGACTTAATCAATTCTTTCTTGGTGAACCCAAGGATCGTCAGGAATTAGTTGAGATCCTACAGGATGCACAAGAACGTAATTTGTTCGATTCCAGTGCTTTAACCATGATTGAAGGCGCCTTACAGGTGTCTGAAATGCAAGTGCGCGACATTATGATTCCACGATCACAAATGGTCGTAGTTGATGAGAAGCTCTCAGTGCAAGAAATGTTGCCGATTATTATTCAATCCGCACATTCTAGATTTCCAGTTATTGGTGAAAGCCGTGATGAAGTGGTCGGTATTTTGCTGGCGAAAGATTTATTGCGTTACTTGGTCGACAGCAACACCGATGAATTTAGTATTCGCGATATTCTGCGACCGGCGTATATGTCGCCAGAGAGCAAACGTCTCAATGTGCTACTTAACGAGTTTCGTAAATCAAGTAACCATATGGCGATTATCGTTGATGAATATGGCGGTGTGTCAGGATTGGTTACGATTGAAGATGTTTTAGAGCAGATTGTTGGTGATATCAGTGATGAACATGATCTAGAAGAAGATCAATATATTACCTATTCAGAAGAAAAACAGTATGCCTTGGTTAAGGGCCTAACCCCAGTTGAAGACTTTAATGAATTCTTTGATGTGATGTTGGCTGAGGATGACTTTGATACCATCGGTGGCCTTGTTACTAAGCAATTTGGTCGAGTTCCTAAGAGTGGTGAAAAAATACATCACCAGAAATTAATATTTGAAGTTGTACGTGCTGACAGTCGTCGACTGCATTTATTAAAAGTTAGCCGCACGTAGAGATTGAGTCGGTGTTTGCTCTGCCAACCAAGCTAATGCAATCGCCGTTACTCGCTTTTCCGGTCGGTGCTCTCACTGTATTTGCTTTTTCCCCATTTAAGCTATGGTGGGTAGCTTTAATTGCAATTGCCGTTCTACGCTTATTGCATCATCGACTGCAACGACCTGCCTTAACCGGGTTGTATTTTGGCCTGGGTTATTTTGGCTTAGGTACTTCCTGGGTATTTAATAGTGTGTATGAGTTTGGTCAAGCCCCTTGGCTAGCTGCCATTTTAATCACGCTTTTTTTTATAACAGTCCTGAGTCTTTTTACGAGTGGCTGCTTGCTACTGGTGTCACGGCTGGAATCACGTTGTCCATCAGTATTAGCGGGTGAGCTAATCTTTATCGCCTTATGGCTGCTCATGGAATGGCTCAGGAGCTGGTTATTTACCGGTTTTCCTTGGCTATTACTAGGGCATAGCGTAATCGACTCACCATTGCAGGGTGTCTTACCCGTTTTTGGTACGCTTGGTGCAACTGCTGTGATACTAGCCTTGGCTTTATTGCTTTCAGCAGCATTGCGTACGCTCAGACATTCGCCGAGAGCATTTAAACTGCCAGCAGCAGTCAGTCTATTGTTATTTGGTTTGCTATTGATTCTGGGCCAGCATCAATGGACTGAGGACGTCACTGGATCCAGTTTGAAGGTGGCTATCATGCAGGGCAATATTCCAATTGAAATGAAATGGTCACAAGATCGGCATGCAGAAATATATGCAGTCTACCTTGAGATGAGTCAACAGCATCTAGATCGTGATGTCATCATCTGGCCAGAAACGGCTATCCCTACCTATTTTCGTATCGCTGAACGTGATTTTTTAGGAGATTTTCGTAATCAGCTGATCGCTAGTTCAACACAATTACTCAGTGGTTCATTTCGATATCAGAAGCAACCGGAAAAAATCTATAATTCAGTAGTTGTAGTTGGTGAAGGATTACAGAAATACGATAAACAGCATCTAGTACCGTTTGGTGAATATTTACCATTACGATGGGTATTTGATATTTTTCGACGATTTGTCACCATACCGATGTCTGATTTAAGCTCAGGAATAGGGCAGCCATTGTTATCTATTGCGGGCATTCCAGTAGGCATCTCAATTTGTTATGAAGCAATCTTTGGTCGTGAGATCATTCGTTCATTACCACAGGCCCAAATTTTGATTAATGTGACCAATGATAGTTGGTTTGGAAACTCCTTAGCGCCACATCAGCATCTACAAATTGCACGTGTCAGGGCGCGTGAAACAGAACGTTATTTACTACGCTCAGCCTCGACTGGTATCAGTGCTGTAATCGATCCTATGGGGCGTGTATTACAGCAAACAGAGCAATTTAAACGTCAGACTTTAACTGCCGAAGTGCCGGCACGTAGAGGCCATACACCCTATTCCTATTGGGGTGATTGGGCCATTCTCGTCCTAACGCTAGGACTTTTAGTGATAGCATTAGGGCCAGCTTCTGGACGTGCTAAATCAGTCTGAAGTGTAGTAGGTAGGTTTTACCTATATTCCAATTAGCCCATAAGCAGCCAAGTGAAAAAAGAATAAGAACTATGGAAGAAAATTACCAAGCCAGTCAGATCGAATCAGAGATCCAAACTTACTGGTCAGACAACCAGATATTCAGTGCGACTGAAGATAGCAGCCGAGAGAAATTCTACTGCTTGAGTATGTTTCCATACCCTAGTGGTCGCTTACATATGGGTCATGTTCGTAATTACACTATTGGTGATGTTATCAGCCGATATCAGCGCATGCTGGGTAAGAATGTGATGCAGCCTATGGGTTGGGATTCATTTGGTTTACCAGCAGAAAATGCGGCACTTAAGAATAAAGTTGCACCATCACAATGGACTGATGAAAATATTAGTTATATGCGTGCACAGCTACAGCGATTGGGTTTTGCTTATGACTGGCAACGCGAACTAGCAACCTGTAAACCAGATTACTACCGCTGGGAACAGTGGTTATTTACGCGGCTGCTAAAGAAAGGTTTGGTATATAAGAAAAAAGCAATCGTAAACTGGGATCCAGAAGATCAGACGGTACTTGCTAACGAGCAGGTAATCGATGGTCGTGGCTGGCGTTCAGGTGCTTTAGTTGAACGCCGAGAAATCTCACAATGGTTCCTAAAGATCACGCAGTATGCTGATGAGTTATTAGAAGATGTAAAACAACTCGAGGGTTGGCCAGAGCAAGTTCGGACTATGCAGCAGAACTGGATAGGACGTTCAGAGGGCTTGCAACTACGTTTTGAAATGGCGGCTGATTTCGATGCGCTAGAAGTATATACCACACGGCCTGATACCCTGATGGGTGTGACGTATGTTGCAATTGCAGCGGAACATCCGGTAGCACAGGCAGTGGCTGCGAATAATGATGAAGTCAAAGCCTTCGTTGAGCAATGCCGGCAGGGAAAGGTAGCTGAGGCTGATCTCAGTACGATGGAAAAATTGGGTTGTGCCACTGGCTTGAATGCCCATCATCCAATTACAGGTGAGTTAGTGCCCGTATGGATCGCTAATTTTGTCTTGATCGAATATGGCAGTGGTGCAGTGATGAGCGTGCCTGCACATGATCAGCGCGATTGGGAATTTGCAAAAAAGTATGCATTGCCACTCAAGCAGGTTATTACTCCTTTAGATAACAGTGAACACAATATTACTGAAGCTGCCTTTTGTGAGCATGGTCAACTAATCAACTCTGCAACATGGGATGGTTTGACCTCAAAGCAGGCTTTTGTAGCAATAACACAACATATCGAAGCTGCTGAACAGGGTGAGCACCGAGTTAATTATCGTCTGCGTGACTGGGGGATTTCCCGTCAACGCTATTGGGGCTGTCCAATCCCTGTGATCTATTGTGATGACTGTGGTGCCGTACCCGTGCCTGAGTCGGATTTGCCAGTGGAACTGCCAACAGATGTAGTCGTAACCGGTGCAGGCTCACCTTTAGATAAAATAGAATCCTTTGCCGCGGTCAACTGCCCAGAGTGTGGCAAGGCGGCGCGTCGCGAAACTGATACTTTCGACACGTTTTTTGAATCAAGCTGGTATTACGCACGTTACTGTTCACAAGATAATAAAGAACAAATGCTCGATGAGCGTGCAAACTATTGGTTACCAGTAGATCAATATGTCGGTGGTATCGAGCATGCCGTCTTGCATCTTTTATATGCACGCTTTTTTCATAAATTAATGCGTGATGAAGGTTTGGTTGATAGCGATGAGCCATTCACCAATTTATTAACACAGGGTATGGTGCTAAAAGATGGCACTAAGATGTCTAAATCTAAGGGTAATACGGTCGACCCAGAGCAGTTGATCGAAACCTTTGGTGCTGACACTGTGCGTTTATTCACAATGTTTGCGGCGCCGCCAGAGCATTCTTTAGAGTGGGTCGATACGGGTGTTGATGGTGCTGCTAGATTCTTGAAGAAACTATGGCGTTTTGTCTATCAGTTTGTGCAGCAAACTAGAGTCGAAATAAAGCCCCTTAAACAACAAGACTTAAATGTAAAGCAAAAAGAGTTGCGTCGAAAAGTGCACCTGACAATTGCTAAGGTTAGCGATGATTTTGATCGTCGCTATACGTTTAATACGTCGATTGCAGCTAATATGGAACTGCTCAACGAAATGACTAGTTATGTGCTGTCAGATGAACAGGATCGGCAGGTGATCAGTGAGGGTATTCAGGCATTGGTGTTGATGTTGGCGCCTATAGTTCCACATATCTGTACCCAATTATGGCGTGAGCTAGGTCAGCAACAGGCATTAGAAGATGCTGCCTGGCCGGTTAGCTTGGATGAGGCCCTAGTACAAGATAGTCTCGAACTAATTGTGCAGGTCAATGGTAAGCTTCGGGATAAGATTTCAATAGCAGCGGATGCCGATCAGGCGACAATTGAAGCGACTGTGCTGGCGAGTGAAAAGATACAAAGCTTTATCGAAGGCAAGACCTTGCGTAAGGTCATTGTGGTAAAAAATAAGCTAGTCAATATTGTAGTTTAAAGGCATGCTGAGATGCTGTCTTTATCGCTTATGAAATGAATAAGGAATTTATTGTGAAAACCGCTTTTCGAGTTATCTCTGTGTTAGCACTTATTAGCTTGCTTACGGCCTGTGGCTTTCAGCCTGCAGGTAAGCTTAAGCTTGATTCGGAGTTTGCTAATACCCATATCTATACGGTTAGTAATGCTACGATTATGGTCGACTTACTGCAGCGGCAATTCCAAGAGAATAAATTCCCATTGGTTGATCAGACGCAGGCATCGATCGTCATCAACATGCTCTATGAGAAGACCAGTAAGCGAATTCTATCGGTAGATTCGGATGGTAAAGCGCGTATGTATGAACTTGAATTGGTCGTTGGTGTTGCAGTGAAAGATGCCGAGGGCAAGAATTTATTGCCGAATCAAAATATAAAGCTCAGCCGCGAATTCTTATTTGATATTAATTCAGTGTTAGGTAAGTCGAGCGAAGAACAAGAGATTTATACTGAGATGCGTACGGATGCTGCGCGCTTGATCATGCGTCGTCTACAAGCCTTAAGCGTGACTAACTAACCACTACCCACAATCTTTGCGATGGCCGCTGAATCCAGTTCGCCATCGCCCTGCTCAAGTAGTTTTTGCAGTAATTCAGCAGCTAAAGTCGCTCCAGGTAAATCGATCTGATTGGCCTTGGCGCTATCTAGAGCGATGCCTAGATCCTTTGCATGTAAATGGGTTTTAAAACCAGGCTGATAGTTTTGTTCGAGCATGCGTTGCCCGTGTAGTTCAAGTACTCTGCTATAGGCAAAACCACCAAGTAAAGCCTCTCTCACCTTGGCCGGATCGACATCAGCACTTTGTGCCAATAAATAGGCTTCTGCCACCGCATTCATGGTCTGTGCTGCTAGGATTTGGTTGCAGGCTTTAGCAATCTGGCCGGCGCCACTATCGCCTATATGCACAATATTACTGCCCATGGCAGCAAACACTGCCTGTGCGCGTGTAAAGTCTGTTGTACTACCACCCACCATAATCGAGAGCGTGCCATTAATAGCACCAACTTCACCCCCAGAAACAGGGGCATCTAAGAGACTTGCTTGTTTTGCTTCAAACTGGTTAGCAAGGCGTTTGGTGACCTCGGCAGAGATTGTACTCATGTCGATGACTAAGGCACCAGGCTTGATGCCGTGAATTACCCCTGAAGGGCCAGCTAAGACCTCCTCGACATCACTGCTGTCTGAGACGCAACTAATAATGATATCGGCCGTTGAGGCGAGCTCTGAGGGGGTTTTATAAGCCTGAACATTAGCTAGACCTAATTCATCCAACTGGGCTTGGCGGCGAGCATAGACTGACAGTGAAAAGCCAGCATGCTGGAGGTTATGCATCATGGGTTTTCCCATAATACCAGGACCAATAAAGCCGATACGTTCTGTGTGCATGCCAATATAACCTTTAAAATAACTGTGGAGCCTAGTTCTGATCTCTGCTGGAAGTGCTAAAAAAGCGAGGATATTCACTAAGAAAGGCCTATAATAACGAAATATAAAGCATAACGCAGAAGACGGAATACTATTTGGAGCTGAAGCCTCAACAACTCACTGACCACCTCAGTCAGACCCTATTACCAATCTATATGGTATCGGGTGAAGAGCCATTGCAGATTGATGAAGTGCTGCAATTGCTTCGGCGTAGGGCCTTTGATCTCGGTCATCAAGAGCGGCAGAGCTATCATGCCGAGCGTAGTTTCGACTGGTCACTGCTGCTCAGCGAAACCACCAATCTATCCTTATTTAGTCAGAAAAAACTTATCGAATTAAATCTCCCCAGTGGTAAACCAGGGACGGCCGGTAGTAAAGCACTGGTCGAGTATTGTCAGAATCTACCAGAAGATGTGGTGCTGTTGATCCGTGCAGGTAAGATCGAAAAGAATGCACTTAAATCTAAATGGGTACAAAGCATTAGCCAGGCTGGTGCACACCTACGGGTTTGGCCATTAAAGGCAAATGAGCTGACGACATGGGTGCAAGCACGTCTGCAAATGGAAGGGTTACAGGCCGAGCGAGCAACAGCGGAATATATTGCCTCGAGGGCGGAAGGTAATATGCTGGCAGCGGCACAAGAAATTGAAAAGTTAGCTTTGTTGCAGCTGAGTGCAGAGGGTTTGGCGCAGACTGATGTTTGGATGGAAGATCAAAACAAGTTTACTGTATTTGATCTAGTCGATGCCATACTCGCTGGCAGTCGTGGCAAGGTAGTGCGTGTGTTAAAACAGCTGCAAGCACAGTCCTTAGCCCCAAACCTAGTCCTTTGGGGCTTGGCTGAACTGGTTCGTGCACTAAGCTATAACATGCCTAGTGCAGACCGTTCTGCTACTGCTGCGCATAATGCATTTAGCTATAGCAAGCGAGATGCCTTGCGTATGCAGGCACGCAAGTATAAGCCAGCCCAATTGGAAGCGTTGTTAGCCAAGTGTGCCGAGACTGATCAGATGATCAAAGGACGTGCCAGTGGTGAACCATGGCAAGGATTTACACAAATAGCGCTTAAGTTAGCGCGTTGAAGGGTATTAGATAATCTATGGATGTGGGGCAGAAATGACAGAGCAGACCTTAGCGGCGTATATGCTTACTTTAG